>CEPX01090561.1_pt1 | contig 22231 bp, 31 predicted proteins | sample 361361 | NCBI WGS metagenome assembly CEPX01 (sample SAMEA2619974, study PRJEB7988) | marine metagenome | biome: marine biome (ENVO:00000447); feature: mesopelagic zone (ENVO:00000213) & marine oxygen minimum zone (ENVO:01000065); material: "saline water (ENVO:00002010), including plankton...
GCTTAAGAAAAGAAAAGAACCTTTAACTACAACTGTAATTACTCAGTACGAACTTTGGCGAGGTCGTGGCGGTTTAACAGATAAGGAACGACACGTCATAGGAAATGTTGTTGATAACTCACTTATTATATCGCTTGAATTTGATAGTGCAAAACTTGCAGGAATAATCAACAATAAGTTGCGCAAGGCAGGCATAACAGTTGGTAGTAGAGATTGCCTCATAGCCGGAATAACAATTGCAGGCGGAGATACTTTACTAACAAGAAACATTAAAGACTTTTCCAGAATCGAAGGAATTCAATTAGAAACCTATTAGAGTACGAAAACTTTATATACAAATCTTTCCAAAAGTGGTTGTAATGAATCTTTTACTAAGCAAAAAAGCTATTTTTGGTCCTGGAGGCGGAGTAGGCGGTCCAAGGCAGCCAATAAGCGGAGTGCTTGGTCTCTTATTTCTTGCGTTAGGTATTATTCCTTTGCTTAACACTTTTGGAGTTATACCTTTTAACATTCCGCCTGTGCCACATGGAATAATACTTTGGGTGCTTGCTGTTGTGGGCGGTGCTGTTTTGCTGTGGGATGCTTTGATTGAAAACATGCCTACTGGCATAGAAGGCCAATTAAGAATGGCAAGTCTTATTGGAGGGCTTATCCTGCTTGTTATCGGAATAATACCAATACTTAACCACTTTGGAATACTTGGCTTTGGTTTGCCAAGCTTTATAGACATGATAAAAAACGTTTTATTCACTATTGCAGGAGTTCTGTTGCTGTACGGAGCTGCCAAGCAGTTCTGATTCTATAGAAAGCTTTAAATATCACAAACACGAAAAAAGCATCATTAAGTAGTTATAGCTTTAAACGGTGCCTTTTGATGAAGAAAAAACTCGTCACTATCATTCTGCTTAGTTTAATGTTTACGGTTTTATTTAGTAATGCGGTGTATGCAGATCCTATCATTGACTGGTTTAAAGAAGAACGGGAATGGCCTCCTTTTGGTGTTGCTGCAGAGAGTACAGACCCTATTCCTATATGGCTTATAGGGCTTATGTGGTTGACTCTTGGAACTGCGTTTTTTTTGGTTTTAACCAGAATTGAATTCATAAAAGGAAGCACCCATAAGAACGCTGTTCTGGTGCTTGCCCTTGGTATTTCTGGCGTAGCCATATCATCAACAGCTTTTGTGAACACTTTTGTAAGCATTTTTGGATTAACTTCTTTTGCAGCATCTATACTTGCAATTATTACCATAATTTCATTAGTATGGGGGTTAGGCCATAAGGCTGTTGGTGTTGGATCTGAACTGGCAGCTGAAGGTAAGGAAACAATTAAAGATATGAAAGATGTTGAAGGGAAAGAAGAAACAGAGAAACGAATGCTTAGTACTCTTGAGAAAATTGAGAGTGATGGCATAACGAAAGCTGAACATATAAGAGAATATCTTGCTGAAATAAACCGTTTATTACGAGATACTAGTCAACTTAAAGGTAAAAAGTTAAGACAGCGATTTATTGACAGGTTAAGCACTGTTCAAGCTACGGCTCGTGGTTTGAAGCTAGATGTCAAAGAAATTGAAAGGCTTAAGGAAAAAGTAAGGCAAACCTTGACTGAGAACAAACGCATATTGCGCAGAAATATGGAAACGAAATTTAATACCTTTTTGCATAGTTCGAAAGTGGTAATACCAGCAGGCTCTACTCTCGCCACGGAAAGATCTAAACTATCAAACTACCTTAACACTTTAGAAGCAAGTTTAAAAACCGGTTTAGACATAGACAATAAGATAAACCAAATTAGTGTTGAATTAGGAGGTACAGGAGGTGGTGGGGGGAAACTAAAAGAGTTTCTGGATGCATTTGAAAATGGGATTGCCGCTTTACGTTCTCGGAAGTATGCAGATGCGCAAACAGATTTTGGAGTAGCATTTGCTGCGATAGAAGAGATAAGAGCTCAGCTCGCTGAACTCGAGAGGTTAGAGGAACAATTCGATACTAGGATAAATACTGATTTAAACTTAGAGGAAAATATAGAAGAACACTTAAGAAGAGCGACTATAATCATAAGTGATCCAACAGGTCCACCTCCTGTTCCTCCTTGAGTATAAGCTTTCAACCATCTCAATTTCTATGTTGAGGCCTTTTGGCAATGGTACACGCATGACAAGTCTTAGTGCGCGTTCGTCTGTGGCTAATAATGAGAACATTTAAATAACAATTGAACTACTTTTAATAACATGACACAACTGGTTTTAAACGTTGTTATAAAGGAAGAGAAAAAAGGCGGTTATTCAGCTGTTTGCACTGGACTTGATGTTGCAAGCCAAGGCGAAACAGTAGAAGAAGCTATATCTAATGTTAAAGAAGCTGTAGAGCTGTATTTTGAAAGTGCAGAACAACTGGGGGAACTTGACACTGTTCTTGATGGACTTGGCTTGACTAAAGAAGACTTAAAAAAGAAATCAATAATAGCTAAGGCAATAACAGCTAATGTGCCGATAGAAGTTACAGTGTGATTGGCAAATGAAACTGCCTGTTATTTCTGGCAAGGAAATGCTTAAGCTACTACAACAACAAGGATTTGTGGTTGTTAGACAGCGCGGCAGCCATGTATCATTACACAAAAAATTAGAAGGTAAAACTTTGCTAGTTGTTGTACCACTTAAGAAAGAAATAAAGAAAGGAACTTTATTGAGTATTCTAAGACAAGCTAATTTAACCAGAAACGAATTTCTTGAGCTTTTATAATCAGCTTTCCACCATTTCAATTTCTATATTGAGACCTTTAGGAAGAGGAACTCTCATGACAAGACGTAAAGCGCGTTCATCAGTAGCTAGGTCAATAAGACGCTTGTGAACTCGCATCTCAAACCTGTCCCAGGATGCTTTGCCGTCTCCGCAAGGGCATTTTCTTGTTGTAATTTTTAATTTCTTAGAAGGAAGAGGAATTGGACCGCGTAAATCAACGCCTGTTTTCTCGGCAATCTCTTGGATGGAAGTGCTAACTTGGTTAATCTTTTCTATGTCCGTGCTAACCAGCTTTATTCTTGCTTTTTGCATTTTGTTCTTCCATCATGATGAATGTTTATTCACCATAAATAATCAATTGCTAATATAAACGGCGGTGATTGATAATTATGCTTTCTTAACTATGTCTATACACATGCCAGCAGCGACTGTGCTGCCTGAATCACGAATAGCAAATCTTGCTAGCTGAGGAATCTCTTTCTGCAACTCTATAACTAAAGGCTGTATTGGCTTAATCTTAACTACTGCAACATCGCCGTTCTTGATAAAGTCAGGCTTTTCTTGCAGTGTTTCGCCAGTTGCAGGGTTAATCTTCTTTACTAGCTCTGTAATTGTGCATGCAACCTGTGCTGTGTGAATGTGAAATACAGGTGTGTAACCAGCAGTTAAAACGCTTGGGTGGTTAAGCACAACAATTTGCGCTGTAAATTCAGAAGCAACAGTAGGTGGATTGTCTGACTTTCCTAAGACATCTCCTCTTGTTATTTCTTTCTCGCTTATTCCTCTAACTGAAAAGCCTACGTTATCGCCAGGCTCAGCATTTTGTAATTGCTCATGATGCATTTCAATAGTTTTAACTTCTCCAGAAACTCCTTTACCTTCTCTTGCTGGAACAACAGTAACCTGATCGTTAACTTTCATGATTCCTGTTTCAACTCTGCCAACTGGAACAGCGCCTATACCCTTAATAGCGTAAACATCCTGAATTGGAAGTCTTAAAGGCAAGTCAACAGGCTTTTCAGGCTCTTTAATGCTGTTAATAGCTTCAAGCAATGTTGGGCCTTTATCCCAAGCCATTTTGTCACACTTCTTAACAAGGTTATCGCCAGGATATGCAGCTGTAGGAATAAACTGTACTTCATCAACATTAAATCCAACTGCTTTTAATCTTTCAGAAATCAATTTCTTAACTTCGTTAAATCTTGCTTCATCATAATTTGCCATATCCATCTTGTTTACAGATACAACTATCTGATTAACTCCTAGTGTTTTTGCTAGAAATATGTGTTCAGAAGTTTGGCCTTTAGCGTCAAGACCTGCTTCTGCTTCTCCTTTGTTGCCAGAAACTACCAAAACAGCAGCATCTGCCTGAGAAGCGCCAGTAATCATGTTCTTGATAAAGTCTCTGTGGCCAGGAGCGTCAATTATTGTTATTTCATACTTATCTGTCTTGAATTTCTTGTGAGAAAGATCAATAGTAACACCGCGCTTTTGCTCTTCCTGTAAATTATCCATAACAAAAGCAAACTCAAAGCCTGACTTTCCGAGTTCCTTGGCTTTTTCCTGAAGCTTTCTTAATTCCTGCTCAGGAAGAGAACCTGAATCGTAAAGTATCCTGCCTACTGTAGTGCTTTTACCGTGGTCTACGTGACCGATAAATACAAGGTTTAAATGAGGCTTTTCGCGTGCCATAGTGAAAAAAAAGTATCCACGGGTAATATATAAATGTTGCTGTTTTTAAATATACTTAACTAATCCTTTCAGAGCAGCTTCGTGGTTTTTTGCTTTGGTGACTGCGGTTGCTATTAGAACGCCTTTGGTGCCAAGCTCTATTGCCTTTTTGACGTCTTCTCCGTTGGCAACGCCAGCTCCGCAAAGAACTGGTGTGCTGCTTACTTTTCTTATAGCAGCAATTGAAGAAATAACAACATCCGGCTCTACTTTTGAAACTGAAACTAATTTTCCTATCAGTTCAGGAGGCTCAACTGCAATGAAATTAGGTTTAAATTTTGCAACAACAGCTGCTTCTTTCTTATTGGCAGCGCAAACAACTGTTGTTAGCTTTAACTTTTTGCAACTATTAATAGTATCTTTGAGTATTTTGTAATCAAGCTTGTGTTCTGCATGATTCAATAGTGTTCCAGAAGCGCCTGACTTCTTAACTGACTCAGGCAAAATAAATCCTGTGTTTTTTCCATAACTTATTTTGTCAACATGCTGCGCAAAAACAGGAATCTTAACAGCATTTGCAACTTTTGAGATGTCAGCTGTCTGAACTGCTGCAACAATTTCTACTTTGCTTTCTTTTGCAACTTTTTCGCAGGCTTTTGCTAGTTTAACAGCATTCTTTCCAGTAGCTTGCTGGTAAGTCTTGAAATTCACTATTATAACTGGTGTTCTCATACAGCAAAAATTGATTAATCTGTTTATAAAAGTTTTGAAAAATAATTCATGACTTCGTCCCCAATTTAAGATTACACTTTCGTCCATAAAAACCACAAACTTTAAATAGATTAGCGATAATAAAATGATAAAACTTTTAAGGGGTTGAAAGGAAAATGGCTGAATTTTTATCAAACGTTAAATCTAGATTAAATGAATTTCTTGGTGGAGGCGAAGAGCCTCAGGAAATGCAGCAAGGCGAACAGGAATATGTTGAGCTTGATACGTCATCAAACACAGAAACAAAAGACAAAGTACTGGTAAGACCTTACGTAGTTGAAAACTTTGAAGATATTAAAGGTGTACTAGATTCTTTAAGAGAAGGCTCAACCATTGCTTTAGTTAACATCAAAGCTTTGAAAGAACGCGATATAATTGAGCTAAAGCGCGCTATCAATAAACTGAAGAAAACTACAGATGCAATTTCTGGTGATATAGCAGGCTTTGGAGAAGACTACATCGTTGCAACACCAAACTTTGCCAGAATACACCGCTTCAAAGCAGAAACACCTGCGCCAGAAGCATCTTCTGCAACACCAACTACAACTCCTGCATCTGAACCAACCACTCCGCAGAACCAGGAGATAATTTAAGCTTTCTTGGTATAGTATATATATCGGTAAGATTTATATAGATTTCTCGATTGTCTTTATTTCTATGTCCAATACATTAGTGGATTTTCTTGAAGAAGATACAGCTGATGATGTTTACTATCCTATCTTGAATAAACGCAGTTCTATTAAAAAAATACCTGCTAGACATAATGTAGAGCAATTAGCATTGCTTGGAGCAAGACTAGACGATATGGTTGATGTTGATGATACTACAAGCAGAGGCGATGCGCATAATTATCTAGAACGTATGCATTTTGAGGGAGATTATGATGGTGATGATGAATTTAAATTCCATCATCGTAGTGGTTGTGAACAAAATCATATGACTTTACTTGAATTCTGGACGCAAAAACGCAGAAGGATTAAATCTAATGAAAGAAGAAGTAAAAGAAAACGAGAGACAAAATTGCGTGAAGAACGTCAGCAGTTGCATGATGCTGGTCAAAGTTTGCGCGACAACATACTTTTAGTAGGTGATAGATTTTTCTTGCAGGAAGAAACTGAATTACCCGTTCAACTCGCTTGGCGCTTTTATAGAGGAAATCCTACTATGAATGTTAACTTAGAACGTGTTGTTAACTTGTATGATACGTATCTAACTGCAAAAGAAGCTGGAAAAACTATTTCTTTTAGAGCTCTTGCTGAGTATTCTGAAGTTGGCAGTGCGATGACTGTTAGACACATACTGGCTTATCATGGTTTCGAATCACTTGTACGCAGTGTTGATAGAACTTATTCTGACTATGTTAAAGTAACTCCTGATATGTTATCTCTTGCAAAAAAACTGAGAAGATCTCCTTTAAAACCTATGGAACTTTTTTGTTTAACAGACTGGCCAGGAAGCTACAGCAATTTTAGCAAACTTTTAACAAATATGGGAAGCAGACCTTGGGCACAAAAAAGAGGAAGTTTTCGAAGTAGAAGAGTTGTTGATAACTACAGGATAGCAAACGAAATCTATGAAGGCTTAGACGAAGGGTTATCTCCTGCAGATATTGGAACTATTCTGGATTTAACACCTTTTACCGTGAAGATATACCTTGATAATGAGAAAAAAGCGAGAAAACACCTCGCTAGAGTAGCTGAAGTTAATCGAACTATATTTAACTAAAGCCCCAACTCATCATCAAGTTCTTTAGCTATTGATTTTAAGTTTTCCATTGTCCTGCGGATGTCTCTTTTTAGCTCATCCACCAAAATTTCCAAGTTAGCCACTCGCAGAGCATATCTGTTGCCTTCTGAAACAATAATTCCAGACTCAATAAGCTTATTTAAGTGATGCACAACTGTGCCTCTGCTTAAATTAAGGCGGTAAGCAAGCTCATCGCTTGTTAAAGCATGGTCGCGCCTGCTGCTTTTAATAAGCTCAACAAACAGCCTGTACAAAGAACTGTCTTTATCACGCTCACTAAACAAGCCAAGAGACTGGCCAAGCCACTTAAGCTCATCATTAACATTCCTGCGTTTAGGACGGGCTGTTCTGATAATGGTTATACGCTGTCTTCTAATTATCATAAAAACATTGTTAATGTTGTCCTATTTAAATCTTTCTCGAGAAAAAGGTTAAATATTGCCTAAAAAAGCGAAATATTTATATATTAGCTCTTGTTTCTGTTGGTTTAAAGTCAACGAAACAGGTATGAAATGAAAAAAGAACCTAAAAAACAGAAAGAAGCTGACTATAAAGATGCTTTGCAACGCTTGCAAGCAGAGTTTGAGAATTACAAGAAGCGCGTTGAGAAAGAAAACACTACCTTTAGGAAATTGGCAACTGCAGATGTTGTTCATCAAATGCTGCCAACATTAGACAGTTTTGAGCAGGCATTAAAAAATACAGATGACAAAGAAAAATTTGTGAAAGGCGTTGAATTGATTTATGCGCAATTTCATTCAATGCTTGAAGAAATGGGATTAAGGCAAATAAAAGCTGCTGGAGAAAGATTTGACCCATACAAGCACGAAGTTTTGCTGCAGGAAGAATCAGATAAAGACGAAATTATTCTGGAAGAACTGCAGAAAGGCTACATGCTGAATGATATGGTGATAAGGCACAGCAAAGTAAAAGTTGGAAAAAAGAAAAGCAAAGACGAAAATAAAGGTGGAAAAGATGAAAATGGAAATAAATGATAACAACAGCGATAAAAGAACTAAAAATCACAATGTTAGTAAACAACAGTATTTCCTGACAGCAGAAGCATTGCTAAAATACCTGCTTGGAAAAAACGAGCGCATAACTACCTTAATTCTGTGCAAGAACATGGATTGTGATTTAATAACTACTGATTACGAGCTTTACCAGGCATTTGGAAGCATAAAGAAATACGACAATGTTACAAAAGCAAAGCTTGTCAAGCTTTTTGAAAACGTTGACATATTATCGCATAGAAAAGAAAGAGGAAAAGAAAAGAAAATACTGACTCACGAAAGAGTTGAACAGCTAAGAAACAAATCCTTGGGGGATGATAAAAATGAGTAAAATCGTAGGCGTAGATTTAGGTACAAGCAACTCGGCAGCTTCTTTTTTAGAAGCAGGAAAGCCAAAAATAATTCCAAGCGCAGAAGGCGCTACGCAGTACGGCAAAGCATTTCCTTCTGTAGTTGCGTTTACAAAAGACGAGCAGCTCTTAGTCGGAGAACCGGCAAGAAGGCAGGCTGTAAGCAATCCTGAAAGAACGATAACTGCTGCAAAAAGAAAAATTGGTTCAGACCACAAGTACAAAATTAACGGCAAAGAGTACACTCCTCAGCAAATATCAGCGTATGTTCTGCAGAAAATTAAGAAAGATGCAGAAGAGTTTTTAGGGGATAAAGTTGAGAAAGCAGTAATAACTGTTCCTGCTTATTTCAATGATGATCAAAGACAGGCAACTAAAGATGCGGGAGCTATTGCAGACCTTGAAGTTATCAGGCTGGTTAACGAGCCGACTGCAGCAGCATTTGCATACGGACTTGACAAAACAGGTAAAGAATTAACAGTTCTGGTGTTTGATTTTGGAGGCGGAACATTAGACGTAACAATAATGCAAATGTCTGGTGAAGGAGTTTTCGAAGTTAAATCAACCCACGGTGATACACAGCTTGGCGGAACAGATATGGACGAAGCGTTGACTGACTTTCTTGTAGAAGAATTCAAAAAAGCAGAAGGCATTGATATAACAAATGACTCTGCTGCAATGCAAAGACTGCTTGAAGCTGCTGAAAAAGCAAAGATAGAACTGTCAACAACACTGGAGACAGACATAAACCTGCCTTTCCTTTCAGCTACAAATGAAGGACCAAAGCACTTCCAGCACAAGCTAACCAGAGCAAAGCTTGAATCATTAGTAAATCCAATCATAGAGCGTTGCAGAAAATCAATGGAGCAAGCCATAGAAGACGCTAAGTTAACAAACGAAGATCTTGATAAAATTATACTGGTTGGAGGCCCAACAAGAATGCCTGCTGTCCAAAAATTTGTAGAAGAAGTAGCAGGTAAGAAAGTAGAACGCGGCATAGATCCAATGGAATGTGTTGCAATGGGCGCTGCAATACAAGCAGGAATACTTGCTGGAGACGTAAAAGATGTTTTGTTGCTGGATGTAACACCACTTTCTCTAGGTATAGAGACACTTGGCGGCATAAACACTCAGTTGATAGAGAAAAACACAACAATTCCAACAAAGAAAAGCCAAACATTCAGCACAGCAGCAGATAATCAGCCTGCAGTAAGCATAGTTGTGCTGCAAGGCGAACGCTCAATGTCTGCTGATAACAAGAAGCTTGGAACCTTTGATTTAGTTGGCATACCGCCAGCTCCTAGAGGAATTCCACAAATAGAAGTTACATTTGACATAGACGCAGACGGCATAGTACACGTAACTGCAAAGGATTTGGGAACAGGAAAAGAGCAGTCTATCAAGATAACTGCATCTCAAAAGCTTGACAAAGATGAAATAGAAAAAATGAAAAAGCAAGCAGAAGAGCATTCAGAAGAAGATAAAAAAAGAAAGGAAGATATTGAAACAATTAATCAAGCAGACACTTTGATTTACACCACTGAAAAAACTTTTAAAGAGCTTAAAGGAAAAGTGGATGAGTCAAAGATTGCTGAAGTAAAGAAAGAAGTTAATGAGCTTAAAGAACTCATGAAACCTGAAAAGAAAGATATTGCAAAAATAAAAGAAAAACTAGAGCAAGTAAACAAAGTATTCCAGGCAGCAGCCCAGGCCCAGCAAGCAAAGACACAGCCGCAAAAAGACTCAAAAAAAGAGAAGAAAGATAAAGTAGTGGATGCAGATTACAAAGTCAAAGACGACAAGAAGAAATAGGATGAAATAATGATTAAATGCGTAATCTTTGATTTGGGAGGTGTTATACTAAATAATTATCCCATGCGCGCCTGCAAAAGACTGGCAAAGCATTGTCCTTTAACTCCTGATGAGGTTGCATGGTTTGCCCCAAAGAGAATGCATAAACTTATGGACACTGGCAAGATAAGCAAAAAAAAGCTATATCAGCAAGCTGTTAAAAATCTTGGATTGAAAAACATTACGCAGAAACGGTTTGAAGAAATATACGCAAACATTTTCACAAGCAACAAGCCTGTCCAAGACCTTGTTAAGAAGCTCAGTAAAAACTACAAATTACTGCTTTTGTCAAACACAGATGATATTCATTTTACCCATGTGAAAAAGAAATTCCCTATTTTGAAACTATTTAAACACTTAATAGTTTCATATGAGGTTGGTTATGTTAAACCTAGTAAACAAATATACGAAGAAGCACTGAAAAAATCAGGCTTTGCTGCCAAAGAATGCGTATTTATTGATGATCACAAAGAAAATGTACCAGGCGCAAAGAAATTAGGAATAAAAGGATTGCATTACACTACCGCTGCAAAGCTTAAAAAAGACTTGAAAAGTTACGGAGCGAAATTTTAAATGGCAAAAGACTATTATGATGTTTTGGGAGTTTCCAAGAACGCTTCAAAAGCAGAAGTAAAAAAAGCTTATTTAAGACTGGCAAAAAAATACCATCCAGACCTTAACAAAGAAGCTGACGCTTCTGAAAAATTCAAAGAAATTAATGAGGCAGCTTCTGTTCTTGGCGACGATAAAAAACGAGAGCAGTACGACCGTTTTGGAACAACTTCTTCAGGCTTTGGAGCAGGAGCTGGAGGATTTGATTTTGGAGATATGCAGGGCTTTGGCTTTGACTTTGGAGAAATATTTGACCGTTTTTTCAACCAAAGAGCAGGTTTCGGAAGGCAGCGCAGAGCAAGAGGAGCTGACCTGCATTATGACTTAGAAATTGATTTGGAAGAAGTTGCATCTGGAATCACTAAAAACATTCACTTGCCTAGACTTGAGCCATGCACTAAATGTGATGGAACAGGCGCAGAACATAAAAATGATATTAAGACATGCGAAGACTGCAACGGCCATGGAGCTGTTCAGCAAACCCAAAATATTGCTTTTGGAACATTTACAGCAACAACTGTCTGCAGAAAATGCAAAGGAACAGGCCAATTTATTAAAAATGCATGCAAACTATGTGATGGCGAAGGAAGAGTAGAAAAAAGCAGGACCATAGAAGTAAAAATTCCTGCTGGAATCGACACAGGAAACGCATTGAGAATCGGCGGAGAAGGCGAAGCAGGAGAGCACGGCGCTGCTCAGGGAGATTTGTACATAACAATTCACGTAAGGCACCATAAGCTATTTGAAAGAGAAAACAATGACCTGAAAATAGAAATTCCCATAAGCTTTACAACAGCAGTTCTTGGAGGAGACCTTGAAGTGCCGACTCTGGAAGGAAAAGCCACGCTTAAAATTCCTGCAGGAACCCAGGCAAACACTGTTTTCAGAATGAAAAACAAAGGAATTCCTGATTTAAACACAGGAGCTAAAGGCAGCGAGAATGTTGAAGTTATTGTTAACGTGCCTAAGAAACTCACAAAAAAGCAAAAAACGCTTTTGAAAGACTTCGCAAAAGAAGAGAAAAAAAGCTTTTTGAAGAAGATTTTCTAGAGAATAGAAAGAGTTAAGTAATTGTTATTGAATTAATTGCTCATATAATCTATGAGTTTTCCAAGTCTTAATATTATTTTGTCTTTCAAAATGTTTATCATCACTCCATATGCCATCGTTATCTATCGCTAAAGCCAAAGCAATAAATGGCGTGTCGTCTGGATCAATATTATCCATAATCTTTTTTGCTTCATTCATTTTTTTATCTATTATAGAATCATCAACAACAGAAACCTTTCTGAATAGCATTGAAAGCGTAGTATCAAACTCCTCTTCTGTGAGCTTTGATACCTCTAACAACCTTTGCCTATGCTCCTCAATTTCTGATTCAGTAACTCTAACACTTAGAAATTCAAATTTTTCAGACAATAAAATTTCCCTAGAAACAGAATCCTTTACCAAAGCAGCAATTATCCTGTTAGTGTTTACAATAAGCCTCATTTACTAAACCTTTTCCTCATACTTGCTTTGATTTTGTGACCTATTATTTCAGCATCTTTTTCTGTCAATCTGCTTTTTTCAAGTAATTTTTCCATCAATTCAACTTCAATTAGTTTTTTTTCAAAAGCCTGTCTGGCCACATCGCTCCATTTAAATTCTGTGTGTTTCTTCATTTTTTCATGAAGTTTCTCAGGTACTGACAAAGTCATATTAACCATTTTTATCACCTATGTGAGTTATGTGTTAACACATATATAAAACTTTCTGTTTTCCAGCAGTTTCTATATAATTATGCGAAGAATCGAAAGGATGATAAGATCGCGAGCACAAACGAAACCTTTAAATACGAGCAAGGTATACACTAAGAATAAGGTTTCTGAGGAGTTTTGACTAAAAAATGGCAGATTCGGAAATAAAAGTTAAGAAAGGCACAACAACTGTTGGACTAATCTGTAAAGACGGGATAGTTCTGGCTGCAGAGAAAAGAGCCACTATTGGCGGGTTTATAGCAGACAAAAAAGCAGAGAAAATAGTCCTAATAACAGATAAAATGGCATTGACAACTGCCGGAACTGTTAGCGATGCACAACTAATTGTTAAACTAGTGAGAGCAGAGCTAAAGCTAAAGCAAGTTCGAACAAACCGCGAGTCAACACTCAAAGAAGCAGCAAACCTTCTCGGAGGAATGATTTACGGCAACATAAGAAAATTTTCCGCAATACCAGGCATAACACAATTTCTTTTAGCAGGCGTAGACGATCAAGGAACACATTTGTATGACTTGTTTGTAGACGGTTCAGTTATAGACATTACTGACTATGTTTCTTCAGGTTCAGGAAGCATAATTGTTTACGGCATCCTTGAAGCTTTATACAAAAAAGACATGACTATTAAAGAAGGAACCGAATTAGCATTGAAATCAATAAATGCAGCAATACAAAGAGACTCTGCAAGTGGAAACGGAATTGTTGTTTATACAATTACGAACGCTGGCATTAAGAAAATCTTAGACAAGAACATGGAAGCAATGCTTAAAATGTAATGCCTTGTCTCTTAATGATAATGAACATAAAATTTCTAAAGAAATCAAAAAGGCAGTTCTCATGGCTGACATAATAAAAGAAATACTGAAAAACCTTCCGGAAGAAAAAATAAGCGTAGCAGCTTTTGAAGGCGCAAATATAGTGCTCTACACAAAAGACGCAAACTTTTTTCTGAACAACGAAGGCATGATAAAAAAAGCAGTTGATGAAGTGAAGAAACGCATAGAACTTCGCTCTGACCCAAGCATAACAGCAGACCAAGACAAAGCAGAAGACATAATTAAAAAACTGGTTCCAAAAGAAGCAAAAGTTGCCAACATACTCTTTGACCAGCAAAGAAGCCAGGTTGTTATCGAAGCAGAAAAACCTGGGCTGGCTATTGGAAAACAAGGAAGCATACTCCACGACATAAGAAAAGAGACCTTATGGGTTCCAATAATAAGAAGAACACCTGCACTACGCTCAAAAATCATAGAAAACATAAGAGCAGTTCTTTATCAATATTCTGACTACAGAAGAAAATTCCTTGACAAAATCGGCCACAGAATATACGATGGCTGGATAAGAGGAAAAAAGAACGAATGGATTAGAGCAACCTATCTTGGAGGAGGACGGCAAGTAGGAAGAAGCTGCATATTGCTGCAAACACCAGAATCAAGAGTTATGCTGGACTGCGGAGTTGATGTAGCAAGCTCAACAGAGCCATACCCATTCTTAGAATCACCAGACTTTAACATAAACGAACTGGATGCTGTAATAATAAGCCACGCTCACCTTGACCACATAGGATTTCTGCCTTACTTGTTTAAGTTTGGATACCGCGGCCCTGTATACATGACAGAACCATCACGCGATATAGGAGCACTTTTGCTTTTAGACTTTGTAAAAATAATGAAATCAGAAAACAAAGAACCTCTTTTTGACGTGGATGACATAAAAGAAATGGTAAAACACACAGTAACACTTAATTATGAAGAAGTTACTGATGTTACCCCTGATGTTCGTATTACTCTATACAACGCAGGGCATGTTCTCGGAAGCTCAATGATACACTTGCACGTTGGAAACGGACTTCATAATCTCTTATACACTGGAGACATGAAATATGGAAAAACACAAATGCTCGAGCCAGCAGCAACAAAATTCCCAAGACTGGAAACACTAATGCTGGAATCAACCTACGGCGGAAAAGAAAACATAGGCACTTCAAGAGAAGAAACCGATGAAAACATGGCAGAATTTATAATAGAAGTAGCTAAGAAAAAAGGAAAAGTTCTTCTCCCTGTCCTTGGTTCAGGACGCGCTCAAGAAATAATGGTCACTATTCACAACCTTGTAAAAGCCGGGCGTTTGGAACCTTTGCCAGTATACATAGACGGAATGGTATGGGACATAACAGCAATTCATACAGCATACCCTGAATTTCTGAATTCAACCTTAAGAAGGCAAATATTCCACAAAGATGAAAACCCATTCCTCTGGGAAATGTTTAAAGAAGTTGGAAGCCAGAAAGAACGAAAACAAGTCATAGAATCAACAGGACCTTGCGTAATCATAGCAACATCCGGAATGCTTGTAGGAGGTCCATCTGTTGAATACCTGCGCGCATTAGGAGAAGACCCTAAAAACGCAATGGCTTTGACTTGCTACCAAGGAGAAGGCTCACTTGGAAGAAGAATTCAAAGAGGAGAGCGTGAAATCGCCTTTAGTAACGGCTCTAAGCAGGAAGTACTCCAGCTAAAATGCAGAACAGAAACAATTGAAGGCTTTAGCGCCCATTCAAACAGAAAGCAACTGCTTGACTTTATCTACCAATGCAGCCCAAGACCTAAAAAAGTCATAGTCAACCACGGCGAATCTTCAAAATGCCTTGACTTGGCAAGCGGAATACACAAACTAAACAGAATAGAGACTTCTGCTCCAAGAAACCTTGACTCAGTAAGAATAAAATAAGCTTAACTATTTTCTGAATCTCTCCACTGATAAACTTTATCATGGTGGTCATAATAGTAAACATCCACAACCTTATCTTTGTGATTTATTTTAAAAATTAACACAAAATGTTTATCAATATGAACTCTGTTAAATGTTTGAAAAGGTTTTCTTAAGAATTTGTATTCGTGCTGAGGATGCTCTCTTATGCTAAGAAGTTTCTTATTAATTATTCTTAACTGATTCGGATTTTTATTTGCGAGCTTCTTAAATATCTTATCTACTTCAGGTTTTATGCCTAAATCATACATTCTATTTCAATCCATATCTTTTTTCAAAATCTTTTACCCGAATACTTCTTTGTTTCTGTATTCGCTTGATTTTTTCAATAAACTCAGGTCTCAATTCTGGTTCCTCTTCTTCTATGTACTTGCTGACAACAAACTCTATAGCTTCGCCTTTATCGTTTAAATCATACTTTGCTTTCACAACATTCAATGCTCTATTTGTATTTTCATCGAGTTTAATCAACGCTTTAACCATTTATATCACCTTATTTTAACTAAGTGCAACTTATTTATAATGCTTTTGTTTATTCATTACTGACTCTTTTCTATAAAATAAAGTAATCGCAACTTTTATAAGAAAGCACACTAACTCTAAAAATTATGCAGGAAATAATCATAGTAATTGCACTTGCCGTGCTAGCAGCCGGAAGCTATACAGACATTAAAAAAAGAGAAGTTCCTGACTGGCTCAACTATGGCTTAATGGTGTTCGGATTAGGAACTAACCTTCTGTTATCAATTGTATTCTGGACATGGACTTACATTGCTTACAGCATAACAGGAATGCTTGCCTTTTTTGCTATAGCTTATGTTATGTTCTACACAGGACAATGGGGTGGAGGAGACAGCAAAATGCTTATCGGATTAGGAGCTGTTTTCGGACTTCCATTATCACTGACAAGCCCATACCTTAATTCAAACAGCTTCCTGATATCCTTTTGGTTTAACCTTCTTTTAGCCGGAGTGATTTACGCATTTTTGTGGAGCATTATCATAGCTGTAAGAAACAGGAAAAAATTTGTGAAAGAAGCAAAGATAAGGCTTAATAAAAATGTAAAAACAAGAAGAACCTTGTTGTTAATAGCAACTATGATTTTTTTAGCTTCCCTTGTTGTTGATGATTACCTAACCAAGCTTCTCCTAGCAACTTTTGCATCGCTTTCAATCCTTATGATTTACATGTCAGTGTTCTCAAAATCTGTTGAAAAAGTCGGCATGCTCAAGCTGGTGAAGCCTGAAGTTTTGACAGAAGGAGACTGGATAGCGAAAAACATTTCTTCAGGAAAAAAAATAATTGCAGGGCCAAAAGATTTGGGAATTTCCAAAAAACAGATAAAACAACTCAACAAACTTTATTCACAGAAAAAAATAAAAAAAGTTTTGATAAAAGTAGGAATTCCGTTTGTTCCAAGCTTTCTTGTTGCGTTTATCGTGACTATATTTTATGGAAACATTCTTTTGAAATGGGTGAATATTTTTTAAGGAAGCCTATTTAACTGCTTTAGCATATAATCGTCTTCGTTGGTAGGAATAGTTTCATGCGCGTCATCAACAGTTAATGCTTTTTTCTCTTCCTTTTCAAAACCGCCTATGGTATCTGTTTGCTCCTTAAGCTGAAGTTCAACAGTAGACATCTCTTCGTCATCAAACTTTTTTGGCGTCCAATTAAAACCAAGACCGTCGTTCTCTGAGCGGGGAACAATATTTATCGCAAAATGAGCAATGCGCTGGCCTGCAGAAATTCCATTTTCGATAATTATGTTAATGCCGTGAACCCTTAGAGTTTCAAAAACACTTGTTGAAACAGTATTTGTAACATTAAACAAATGCCCTGCAATGAAATCAGGAATCTGCTCAAGAATAGTGAAATGCTCTTTAGGAATAACAAGAACATGGCCAAGGCTTGCTGGAACAGGACTTAAAGCCACAACTAACTTGTCATCCTCAAAAAGCTTCTCCCCTTTTTCAACTATTTCGCAATAATCACAGTTCATAGTTAATCTCCCAATACTTTGGTAATGTCATCCAAATCAAACTTTTCTTTTTTAGCTTCCTTTTTACTGCTGCCTTTTTTCTTGTTGCTTGCTTTCTTTTTTTTACTGCTGTCTTTTGTTTTGGTTTTCTTAACTTTAGCAGGCTCAGCTTTTTCTTCCTTAACAACTTCAGCATCGACTTTCTGCTTCTTAGCCAAAACTTTCTTAAGAATAGCGCCAACAGCTTCCATGTCTTTCTTTGGGAAGCTTTTTGAAGGAATTTCCATGGAAAGCCCGTCATCATCGTTTCTTGGAATTATGTGAATCATAAAATGAGGTGCTTTTTGTCCTGCAGCAACACCATTAGCAATAAAGATAGTAGTCCCTTTGCAATTCAATGCTTTCAGAGCAGCCTGTGAAAGGCTCTTGCAAACCATAAACAAATGCTCAGCTAATTCTTCTGGAAGCTGAGGCATAACAGAAAAATGCTCCTTAGGCATTAAAAGTATATGGCCTTTAGCAGCAGGATTAATGTCAAGAACAGCAATTGACTCTTCATCAGAGTAAACTGTTTTTGAAGGAACCTTGCCAGAAGCAATCTGGCAAAACACGCAGTTCTGTTTCTGAAACTCTGCAATTTCTTCTGGACTCATCTGCGAAAGCTCTTCTTCTGTGACCATTTTCAATCAAAATATGCACATGTTATTATTCTTCAATTATTACTTTTGCCTTTGAGATAAGCTCTTTTGCCAATTCAAAAAGTTCTTCATAAAGGTCATCCTTAATTGAGAGACTTGTCCCATACTGATACTGTTCTCTTATATCAACACTTGTTTTTTCATTCGTTTTTTCAATATTCAAAGAGGCTACTTTGTTTAATAATTCTTTTTCAATATCTACCTTTCCTTCGCTAATTAAACTATGGACCAATGCCAGAGTACATTCCTGATTTCTGCTTTCGTATCCAAATTTCACAGTAATAGCTAACAGAGAATGATACATTGAATAAAAAACTGTGCTTGCACTTATATCTGAAAATTTTCCCTTTTTCAAATAATCAGTGGCTTTAAGGTAATGTTCAGCTTTACTTATATGTTCTTTTGCTTTATTCAAATCCGGTTCTGTTTTAACTAACCCCCTATGCTTTCCAAACTCTTTTAACTCTCTTTCCGCTTTTTTCAAGCACCAATCAACTTTATTCTTTGCATGACTCATTTTCTAATTAAGCTTATTGCTACATCCTCGCCAAAAACAATAACCCCTTTTATAGCATTTAATATAACTTTATCCTCTTTTTTAATATTTTTTTTGAAATCATCCTTTGTTTGATAAATGGGATGTAATTTCTTAACGTTTACAAGATTGATATCCTCTAGTTCTTTCTTCAATTTAGCAAATGCCTTTTTATCTGTTATTAAAAGAGCATCTATGTCTCTAGCTTCTTTATGCTTTTTCAGGACAGAACCAAACAAAATAGCAAGATTAGCGCTCTTAATATTTTTAAGTTCACTAATCCATCTTTTTACATAAAAGTGAGCCTGCTCAGACTCTCGCTTCAATAAGAATTTAATATATTGTTTTGCGTATTCATTATTGAAATTTAATTTATAGAATCTTGCTTTCCCAAGTTTTCTAGATACGAGAATGTTTTCCTCTTCAAGCCTCTTAGCTATTTTTAAAGCTCCCATAGAGCTAATTCCTATGCTCTTTGCTATGCTGTTTGCATTATACTCCACTTCAGGACTTTTAAAAATCGTTAGTACAAAAAGCATCTCCTTGTTTGTTATATCTTTCATATAAACTCACAGTTTATATATATAAACTTGTAGTTTAAATATTTTTTGTTTTCAGTTTTAAAATAGAAAGTTCTTCTTCTGTTACCATAATTGATCCTTTTAGCATGCTGCATATATAAATTTTGGCAGTAATACACAGTTATTTTCAATATTGAAAATTAATGCTGTTAAATACGTTAAAATCTATCTTCACTGAACAGTTATAGCTAAAGTTTATATAGTAAAACCATATAAATATGGATTAGTATGGGGAAAATCAAGATTTCTATGACTATAGAGGAGACTGTCTTTACTACTTTTAAATCCTACTGTCAACAAAATGGCATGAAAATAAGTACAAAAGTCGAACAACTTATGAGAGAAAACATTAGGGATATGCCTTTACAAAGTTTCATGAAATAATATTTATTTGTTTTATTAAAGAAAATAAAGTTGAGCACTCGGAGAAAGTGCTTGAAATTAAGACGTGAGTAACCCTCAAAAAGGGGCGTGTTGCATATGAAGTTAGGGGAAAAGAGTAGTGATAGCATTACCTATAGTCCTAGCCATCTCAATCCTGTTCATTTGTTTTCTATATCTGATAAAAATCTTAGTAGCATTAGAAACAGCATCGAAATAACATCACTTTCTTCCAGGAATTCGGAATTAGTATGCAATACGCCCCTGTCTATTTCTCCAGACAGGGGTTTATGCTCATTAGAAAACTATTATCCAAGCAGATTTATCATTTCTTCTGTTGAGAAAACAGGCACAGTTGATTGCTTCTTAAAGAGTTTGTCGTTAGACCATATTGCGCATTTAAGTTTCAATGCTAGTGCAAATAAATCGATATCTTTGAGAAATTCATCTTTATCTCTCTCTGAAAAGTCTTTTGAAAGGACTTTTGCTTCTCTGAACTGTGATTGGTATTCTTCCAAAGGTATGAATTCAACTCTCTGTACCAATTCTTCCAACTTTTTGTCAAATTCTTTCTGCGATAGCCTTGTTTTGGTTAACAAGTCCTGGTTGTACTTTTTGATTTCCCCTAACACCATTTCAGGAGCAAAAAGAGCTGATAAGTGCTTAACTGTATTTAAGAATACAGAATCTTTCCAGAAAAACGTAAATAAGACGTTCGAGTCAACAACCAACTTCATTTACAACAGCCCTTTCCTCTTTAATTTCTTGAGACGATCTCTTCGCGATTCTCTCTGCGCCTTAACCGCCCACTGTGTAAACGCTTCCTCGCCTTTGAGTTTCTTCAACATTTCCTCTTTCCAAGAAAGCTGCTTGACTTTTTCCTCTATAGATGTCCGTATGAAGCCCGACCAATTCACTTCAGGGAACTTATTCATTAATGCCCTGATTTCAGGCGGAACTGATAATGTTACGCTTACCATTCTTAACACCTCCAAACATGTTAAAAAACGTAATTACGTTGAAATATTTAAATGTTTCGCTTTAAAATATTCATCAGGACAGCGGTTCGTTGGTGAAGCTCCACCGCGGCCTCTCTTCGGAGAGGTAGGCAGCTTTGCCCGTACCGTCCAAAATGTAACAGACAATAACACTTCAACAGCAGGAGGTGATGCTCTTTGAAGCGAGTACTGATTGACACTAACGTTTATGGAGAGTTAATCTTGGATGAAGTAGCTACAAACATGCTGGTTGATTTGATACCATCAGAACTGATAATTTACGGCAGTGAAATTAATAGAACGGAATTAAGGGATGTAGCTAAACAAGCAAAGTTAGATCATAGAAGCAAGAGGATATCGCTACTAAACCTTTATGACTTCTTAACTCAAAAAGAAAAGCGCACATACAGAACAACACCGTTCATAGAACTTCTATCATTGAAATATTTTGAAGAATATACTAGACTGAAAGGTAAAAAAGGATATGAACTTTTGAGGAAGGATTTCATCATAGTAGCTACAGCCACTATCCACAACATGGACCTAGTAGTTTCCAAGGATACTAAAACTATGTTGAGCAAAGAAGCGAAAAAAGCATACGAGAACTTAAACCAGAGAAACCAGCTTAGAATACCTGAATTGCTTGACTATGCTGATTTTAAGAAAGAACTTGAGAGGTTGTACAATGAAGAACGAACTACTTAGAGTGTACCTTAATAAAACGCTTGATATCCTTAACAAACTCAGGATCCTTAACAGCTTCAGCTATCTGTTGCTTCAAAACCTTCCACTCCTTGCTTTCAGACAATGGCTTAACACTTACAGACTTTTGCATTTTGCTTCACTAACCCTTATTACATCAAATCACGTTTATAAAACTTTCCATAAAGAGGTGTTCAGGCAATTAGGAATCTATTAAACAACAAAACGAGCAAGCTGTACCTGAAGTTTTTGATAGCAGTAGCAGTCCTGATAGCGATAGCTTACTCTGCCCTTGTTCTCGCAGAACTGCCTATAGCCACCCCGCGCATAATAACAGACCAAAACGCTTCTTTAAGTGATAACGTAACCAAAGCATTCAACACTGAACAGTTGTTCGGCTATGCTAACTTCAGCCAGAGCAACGCTACTTTTGAAGAAAACTCAACATTCAAATGGTACAAACGAACATTGTATCAGCCGCAGAACAGAAGCTTGATTAGCTATTGGAAGATGGATGGGAACGCGAATGATTCGAGTAAATTTAAGAATGATGGAACAGTAAGCGGAGCTACTCCTAACCAAAGCGAAGATTGTATTGCTGACGAATGCCTGTTCTTTGATGGAGGCGATTACATTAGCATAGCAACAACAGAATATGATGTGGCTGGAACAACCTTTGAATTTTGGGCAAAAAGACTTACTGTAACTGCAGGTGGAAGCAGCATTCGCGATGTAATATTTGGTAGATCAGGAACATGCTGTCAAAATTTTATCGCCTTTAGAGAGGCAGATGACGGTCTACAATTGGAAACAGATACAAACGCTGATTCATGTACTGTTACAACTGGTTTTCCAACTGCTGATAACAATTGGCACCACTATGCGATTAGTATAGCCGCTCAAACTTGTACCTTTTATTATGATGGAACTGAAGTAACTGCCCTTGATACAATAGTTACTGACAACATTACACTAAACCAAATCGGCGTGGGCTATCCCGGTTTTAAACATTTTAACGGCAGTTTAGACGAAGTAGCCATCTACAATTACGCCAAAGACGCTGGAGAGATT
>CEPX01150824.1_pt1 | contig 22202 bp, 23 predicted proteins | sample 361361 | NCBI WGS metagenome assembly CEPX01 (sample SAMEA2619974, study PRJEB7988) | marine metagenome | biome: marine biome (ENVO:00000447); feature: mesopelagic zone (ENVO:00000213) & marine oxygen minimum zone (ENVO:01000065); material: "saline water (ENVO:00002010), including plankton...
TAAGGAAACTCCAAATCCATTAGAAGCTTTATTCTCAAACACTCACTCAATAAACAGTTTAGAAGATTTAATGAAAAGCATGAATTCTGCAGATAAAGAATCCATTAACAAGACAAAAGAAGAACTCTCCGGAATACTATCAAAACTCGTAATGGGAGCACTGATCTTTTTTGTACTCATACTAGGTTCAGTTACCTTCCTTACAGGATATGACTTTGGATATATGTTCTCCATAATATTTTGGATCTTTTTTATTATAGTTTTCTCAGCAGGCAAGAAAAAAGTGCGAAAAAGTTTAACTGATTCACGTAAATAACTTTAGAACTATGCAAAGTGTTAGAAAACCATTTATATAAGAAAGACCCCAATACAAATCGAGGAAAAGAAATGAGAAACCTCTATTATGGTTGTTTGGGATCAGGCTCACTCGGCGTATAGAGAAAAACAATAAGCTAAGATTGTTTTGTGATCCCAAACACCTCACTCTGACTTTTAATTTCAACTATTTTGAATCTTTAGTCTTTTTGCTAACAATTTCAAAACCTGTTTATAAATCTCCGTACACAGTTTGTGCATGAAGAAGTTTTTGATTTTAATTGGATTGGCATTGCTGCTTACCTTTTCACAAATGAATATAGCTTTTGCAGCACAAAGCGATGGCTATGTTCACAAGAACCATTACTATGCAGTTTCTTTTGACGGAGAAGGAGACGCAATAGTCAGGGCTCAGATTGATATTGAAAATACTTTGAACCAGCCCCGAAAATGGGTAGATTTAGAAATTCCCGGACAGGTTGTTATTTACAAAGCAGTACAGGAAAGTCCTGTGAGAAGCCCTGTTGAATATTCAAAAACCCTTACTTCCAACGCAACCATTCTTCATCTTGAATTAAAAGAATCAATTCCAATGAATTCTCAAGGCACTATAGTTTTGTTTTACAAAATCCCAAGGTATGCTAAGAGAGATTTGGTTGGGAACTATAATTTTGATTTTAAAACAATAATTGATAAGGATGCTATTCTGATTGAAAATCTGAGAGTAGCTGTGAATGTTCAGGAAGGATTATTTATGAAAGGCGGAGAAGCTAAAGTTGACTACAAACCAAACATTGGTTTTATGGGGGAAATGGCAATGTCCAAGACAATGGATGTAAGCATTGAATCCCCTTATTACAGAGATTATTATTACAGCATAAGAAACGCCCAGGGTTTGGTTAAAACTGCAAGGAATTTAGATCCATTTGAAAGTTTTCATGTGAAAGGAAATTACGGAGAAAACTGGTTAGCACTTTATTTCTTTGATTTAATCGCTGGGATTATTGGAGCTGCAGTTTTGATTGTTGTTTCAGTATTAGGGTTTAGACAAATTACAAAAGTATTTAAAACAAAAAACACAACAAAAGGAAAAGGAAACGATTATGTTCAAAGCGCTCTTGTTGCTTTTGGTTCTGCGATAGCAATTGTGATAACTAATGTAGTTTTGTTTTTCACAGCAGTAATTGTGAGTGAATTTAGCTATTCGCTTCAATGGATTGTACTACTTATTGGTTTGCTTGGAATTTTGGTGTCGTTTGGCTTGTTATTTTTACCAAGTCTTTATGTTTCCTCAAAAAAAGGAATTATTCAGGGAGCTTTGGTGTTTTTCTTAACCATATTTTTCCTAATAGCAATAAGTATTTTCCTCGGAATCGCTTATACTGTGCTTTTTCCGCCTAGAATCTACTATTAGATTTATTTTGGAAAATCGGTAATTTATTATATTTCAAAAGCACTAATATTAATGATACACAATTTAGGATTTTTTTAACACGGATTCTCTCTGAATAAAAGAAATTTTGAAAGTGAATAAAGAGGTGATAAGAATGATACAATTCAATTATTGTACAGAATGCCACGAGGTATTCGAAGTTAATAGTGTTGATTCAGCACAAGTAATCAGTGGCGCTCATAAAAGTTTCTGTAATAACAAGTAACTAATTTTTCCTCAATCTCTTGAGGACTTCATTTACAACTTTGTCGCTGTAATTTTTCTCCTGCATAACATGAATCAGATCTTCCTTAGAATAATCATGAGCCTTATCTTTCAGCAAATCCATTAGCTTTTCAACCTGGTTTGTTTCACTTGCGGTTAAAGCACCCATTATTGGTTTGGGTTGCACTTGTTGAACAGGACGTTCAATTGGTTGTGCGGATCTGTTTTGAACAGCATCTCTTCTTCTATTAACTTCTTGACTTTGGTTTGAAGAGCTTTGGCTTGGAATGGAAACTTCACTGGATTTTGATGTGCTTGAAGAAGCCTGATTTTTTAATTGAGCATAAATACTCGGCATTAGGAAAATTGAAAACATCCCTAAAACCGGACCCATAATTGCATTTGAAAAAAGCGTTGAAATAATCCCCCCTATAAAAGGACTCAAAAGTCCCCCAGCACCAAACTGAAGAACCAGAGCAATAATCATAATCGGAATACTTACAACAATCAAAAGTATGCCAACTAACAATGCAGCAACAAAAATAGAAGGAACATTTCCTTTTCCAAGATCCCAAGCTTCATGAAGCGTATCAAAAATCCCCTGATCTTTATGAAGAAAAATTGAAGCACTTAAACTTAATCTTAGCGCATTATAATAAATCAAAATAATATAAGGAAGACCGAAAAGTAAAGCAATAAGATTCAAAGTAAGAAAAACTGGGCTTATGAACGCACCAACAACTCCGATAAGCATTAAAAAGAATAAACCTAAGAAATAGAATTTCCATTTTTTATGATACCACGAGGTTAAAGCAATTATTGCTGAAAAAATTTCTAAAAATATTAATTTAATTAGTTTTCCAATTGTGAAAGGCGCAGTTTGAAAACCCACAATCTGAAGGGCTCTGACTTGAGCAAGCAGAGTTAAGTACACGTATAAGAAAGCATAAATCAGCACTCCTGGAATCAGAATAACCGCCAAAAGTAATGTGTCAGAAGGATTGATAGTTGTGGAACCTCCTTCAATTGAATAGCCAAGCAAAAAAGTGAGGCCATAAGTTGCACTAATAAAAACAAAAGACAAAATAATTATTGAAAATAAGTATTTCAAAATCTTGGCGTCTTTAAACCACAAAGTAAAACAATTACTTACAATTTTACCATAATCCATTTAAACCAAAAATATGAAGGATTTCAAGCTATTTAAAGGTTTCGAGGAATTTAATTTACTTTGAATTGTAAAGAAGAGTTATTTTAAAGCAGGAAAAGAATAGTTCTTTTGGTTTGAATGAAAGAACTAACAATATTACTAGCGGGAATGATTTTCCTGTTCGGATGTACATCAGGGGTAACCAATGATCCTGCAAATGATAGCCAAACAGGAATTACACAACCACAAACTCCAGAAACACCAGAAACAAATGGATCTGGATCAGAGGAGGAATCAAACGTGCCTTCTAATATTTTTCAGTATGATGATTTAAGCGATAATGAAATCAGAGAAACTAATGGAATAAAACATTTGGTTCCGCTGGAAAATATTCATGCTGGTTGCTTTGGAATGGATTGTATTCCAAGTATTGATAATCCGAAATTTGAATCAGCAGCAAAAGGAAACGAGTGGTTGCAGGATGATGATATTATTCTCGGAGTAGAATACAAAGGAGTGAAAAGAGCTTATCCTTTAGGAATTTTAAACTGGCACGAAATTGTTAATGATACAATTGCAGGAGACCCGATTGTGATTACTTACTGCCCCCTTTGTGCAACAGGTTTGGCTTTTGAAAGAACATTAAATGGAGAAGCAGTTGAGTTTGGAGTCAGCGGGAAGCTTTACAATTCAGATTTAGTAATGTATGACAGGAAAACTGAAACTTATTGGGAACAAATAAGCGGAACAGCAATAGTGGGAACTTTAACCGGGCAAAGATTAAATCGGATTCCTATTGAAACTGCTTTGTGGGGGGACTGGTTAGAAAAATATCCAGATACAGAGGTTCTCTCAAGGGAAACCGGAGAGATAAGAGATTATGCAAATTATCCTTATGGAGATTATCAAGAAAGCAGGTCGGTTTTCTTTCCGATTGATAATGAAGATGACCGGCTTCATGAAAAAACAATTGTACACGGAATAGAACTGAACAACCAATACAAGGCTTATGTTGATGATGCAATTGAAAAAGGAGAAATTGTAAAGGAAGAATTTTCTGGTTCAACTATTGAGGTTGAAAAAGATTCAATCACCGACGGAGTAAGAGCGTTTATTCTTGATGCAAACGGAGAAAGGCAAACTGAACTTGTTACTGTTAGAAGTTTCTGGTTTGCATGGTTTTCATTCCACCCGCAGACTGAGTTGTACGAAGGCTGATTAATATAGGAAAAGCAACAATATTTTTTTATGACAAGAATTAAACGTTCCAAATGGACACAGCAAGAACTAAGAGCAAAAAGAAGAACACTTGTCAAAGAAAGAGATTGTTTAATATGGAGACAACAATTACTTGACAAATTAAAATCTGTAAAAAAATCTAAAGGACTTACCATGGATTTTCCAAGTAGCATAGAAGGAGATCCGACTTACGCATATTTAAAAGCCAGATTATTACACAATGGAAAACCTATAATTGAAACTGGTAATTATATTAAACGAGAGCAAGGAAAAGTAATTTTAGAAATAAGTGAAGTCCAAGGTCTTGAGTCTTCTACGGAAGATAGAAAAAGTATCTTAAAAAAAACCGGAGATCCAGCAAGTGTTAATTTGGTTCAAATGGTAATAGATGCAGCATATAAAACAGGAATTGATAGCGTCAAATTGCAAGACATTGAACAAACAAACTCATATAAAAACCCCCTATTTAAAAATAGACCCAAACTTTTAAGAGAAAAAAAATTAACAGCTGAAATAAATAGAAGACAAATAGCAATGAGACATTTGTACAATATTATCAAAAGTCGTTGCGGTTTTAAGAAAAAAAGTGGTGAATTTTTTGTGATAAATTTTCCATAAAATTGGGTCAAAGAAACAATTAAATACTCTTAGCTGGCTAATTATTAGTACTGGTAAAGTAAATTTCGGATTTTTATAAAGACCTTATTCTCAAATTTTTTCTCGATTTTTGATTCTTGTAATAATGTTTAAATACTTCCTCTAACCTAACATTAATCTGTTTTTAGAATTTTTAAAAAAAATTTAAGACAAAATTTTACATTAGACATGAGTGGGGATTTTGAATGGATGAGAAGTTTTTAGGAAAAATGGCAGACAAAAGTAGTGAAGAACATTACTCGCCATTTCCTGAAGGATATAAAATTGGAAAAACCAAATATGTTATTATTACAGGGTCTGTAATCAGCGGAATTGGAAAAGGAATCTTCTCATCAGCTCTTGGAAAAACACTTCAGGATAGAGGATTAAAAGTTGCACCAATAAAAGTTGAAGCTTACCTTAATGCTGACTCTGGAACACTAAGCCCTTACAGACACGGAGAAGTTTTTGTGCTGGATGATGGCACAGAAACCGACATGGATCTTGGGAGTTATGAACGATTTTTAAATATGAAACTTACAAAAGATAATTTTACAACTCATGGTCAAATTTACCAGAAACTTATTGAAAAAGAAAGAACCGGAGATTATCACGGAAGAGATGTGCAGTACATCCCTCATGTTACCGGAGAAGCAAAATACGTTCTAAGAAATCTTGCAGTAAAAAGCAAGGCAGATATTGTTCTTGTGGAAATCGGCGGAACTGTCGGAGACTTTGAAAATTTATTTGCAATGGAATCAGCTAGACAGATGATTTATGAGGAGGGTTCTGAAAATGTTTGCCTTGTTAATCTTACTTATATTGTCGAACCTAATCATTTAGGAGAATTCAAAAGCAAAGCAGCACAGCTTGGTTTAAGGGAATTGATGAGGCTTGGTCTGCAACCTGACTTAATTGTATGCAGAAGCCAACACCCAGTTACTGAAACAATAAAAGAAAAAATTTCCCTGAATGCCAATGTTCCGATTGAAAAAGTATTCAACACGTATGATGTTGGAAACATTTACGAATTACCTTTATCATTCAGAGAACAAGGGATTGATGAAGCAATAATGAAAGTTCTTGGTTGGAACGACAAGTACAAAGCAAACGGAAGTAAAAGTCTCAAAGAATGGACTGATAAAAATATTGTGAAAAAGAAAGGAGAAATCACAATAGGAATAGCCGGAAAATACACAGGAACAAGTGACACTTACATAAGTATTGTGAAAGCATTAGAACATTGTTCAACCAAATTGAAAGCTAATGTTAATGTTAAATGGATTGAAACAACAGAAATTGAAAAAGGAAAAACAACAGCTGAAGCAGAACTCAAAGATGTTGATGGTTTGATAATCCCTGGAGGATTTGGAACAAGAGGAATCGAAGGAAAAATAGCATGTGCTAAGTACGTAAGAGAAAAAGACATACCATTCCTTGGAATTTGTTACGGATTTCAGATGGCCGTTGTTGAATTCGCAAGGAATGTTTGCGGAATAAAAGGCGCTTCCACTGAAGAAGTAAAAAAAGACGATAATACTAATGTTATTTGCATTCTTCCTGAACAGGAAGAAGTAAAGGATTTAGGCGGAACATTAAGATTAGGCGGATTTGATATTAAACTCAAAAAAGATACCAAAGCTTGGGAACTTTATGGAAAAAAAGATTCTGCCAGGGAAAGGTTCAGGCACAGGTTTAATGTTAATACAAAATTCATTGATAAATTAGAGAAATGCGGGTTGATATTTTCAGGAATGGCTCCTGAAAAAAGAATCATGCAGATTCTGGAACTAAAAGACCATCCGTTCTTTATAGGAATTCAATATCATGCTGAGTTTACTTCAAGGCCATTAAATCCTAACCCGGTTTATCTCGGTTTAGTGAAAGCGGCTATTAAAAATAAGAAATAATTTTAAAAATTACTATTCTTCCTCTTCTTCTTCCTCTTTGAAAGCCCACTTGTTTCCGCCTGAAAGAATTTCTTCAGCTACTTCATTGTCTTCCTTAGAAAGAGGCAAACCATGCTCGTCTTTTTTCTCAGGTGAATAAATTGAATCAAGTTTTGGCAATCTGTCCTTTGCAATAAATGCAACAATTCCAAGAACAACAACAATTACAATAAATGCAATTGGTAAAGCTAAATCTTTTGTTAAATTAAAGAAACCTGTTATAGGAGAATTTTTCTGAGCTTCTTCCTCAGCTAGTCTTGCTGCTTCCTCATCAGCAATTCTTTGTTGTTCTACTCCTTCCAGAGAAGCAATTCTTTGTTCAAAAGAACTTGTTGTTGAACTTAAAGAACTCGATGTTGAATCAACCTTTGATGAAACTGAAGAAACCTCATTGCTTAATGAAGAAACACTTGAATCAAGAGAATTTGCCTTTGCTTCTGTTGCATTAAGTTTGTCCCAAAAACCCTTGAAGTCCGCTTCCAGACCACTCAGCTTTTGGTCATACTCTCCGAGTTTACTTTCAACTTTGGTATCAACACTTGCAAGGATTTCAGATTCATTAGGAAGATTTATTGCAGTTACATCTTTTGAATCAGAATTAACAGTTATTGTGTGAGTTCCCTCGCTTAAACCAACGTGATAAACAACTAAATCGTTCCCGAACATGTAAGCATTGGAAACATTAGGAGAAAATGCTTTGTAAATAACATCTCCACTAGAAAAAACTTCCGCAACTTTCGAACCATCAATTTCAACAGTGGCAGTTGAACCGAAACCAATATCAGCACTAAAACCCCATGAAACATTATTTGGAATTGTGGAAGGTGCATCAATTGAAACAGCACTGGTTATACCAGCAAAGCCAATTGTTAGTAAAAAAATTAACCCAAAAAGTAAACTCTTTCTCATGCATACAATAAATTCACGGTTATTAATAAACTTTTTCCAATGGACGGGTATTTTTAACAAGAACTATTCCTCAGTATAAATATGCTTGAAAGAGTAAAGCTCAAAGATAAGGAAATAGTTCTTTTGGGCACTGCACACATTTCTCAGGAAAGCGTAAATGATGTCAAAAAGGCTATTGAAAAAGAAAAGCCTGATGTTGTTGGAGTAGAACTCGATTTACAAAGGTTCAAGCAGCTTAAACAGGGAAATAAATGGCAGAATACTAATATCGGAAAAATAATCGGTTCAGGACAAACTTACTTATTCTTGCTCACATTATTGCTTTCTAATATTCAAAGAAGTTTAGGGCAGAAAATAGGAATGAAGCCCGGAATGGAAATGATTGAAGCAATCAAAAGCGCTGAAGAAAACATGCTTCCGATTGTACTATTGGATAGAGAAGTTAACATTACTCTGAAAAGAGCTATACAAAAAATGAGCTTTCGTGAAAAACTAAAATTGTTTTTTTCAATTGTTTCAGGTTTTTTCGGAGATGAAAATGTTAAAGTTACCAGTGAAAGCATTGAAAAATTAAAACAAAAAGATGTTATGACTCAGCTGATGCAGCAGCTTTCAAAAGAAATGCCTTCAATCAAAGAAGTTCTTGTTGATGAACGGGATGCGTTTATTGCAAACAGCATTACAAAAAGCCCGGGAAAAAAAGTTCTTGCAGTTGTAGGAGCCGGACATTTAGAAGGAATAAAAAAATTATTGGGAAAGCCTGTTAACATTGCAGAAATTTCAAAAGTTAAAAAAGGAAAAGGATATATGAAAATTTTTGCATTCATAATTCCTTTACTTTTCATTGCATCCCTTGCGTACTTATTTTTTACCAAAGGAACTGAGGTAACATTAACAGCAATTCTTTTCTGGTTCTTAGCAAATGGAATACTTTCCTCATTAGGAGTTCTGATTGCAAGAGGCCACCCTGTATCTATAATAACCGCATTTTTAGCCGCTCCGTTAACCAGCTTACATCCTTTCTTAGCAGCAGGCTGGGTTGCCGGTTTTGTTGAAGCAAAAATGAAAAACCCGAAAGTAAAGGATTTTGAAAACCTGAGAAATTTAAATTCTTTGGGGGATTTTACACAAAATCAGGTAACAAGAATTCTTCTTGTGGTTGCACTTGCGAATTTAGGATCAACTTTAGGAACAATAGTTGCATTTCCGCTGATTGCAAGCTTGTTAGGCTAAGGTTTTTGATCAAACTTCCAAGCAGAATCTTTTGATTCTGCGTGCCACGCAAAACTAAAAGTTTTGCTAGGTTTTTCTAAAAAGTTTGTGGAACAATAGTTGCGTTTCCGCTGATTGCTTCTTTGCTAGGGTAAAAGATTTGTTTTTATTTCCAAAGAGGTACTAAGTTATAATGCCTAAAAAACCAAAACAACAAAAAAGAGGTTCAGACGGCCCTACAAAGGTACACGGGTTTTTTTCACAAACTTATGCTAAAGCGCATGCTGAAAACGAACAAAGAAGCGAGAAACTAACGGAGATGGTTGCTGCACTTAAGAAAGCAACAAAACCTGGAGAAAGAGCATCTATTTTAAGAAAACGGATAACCTTTGCACAGCAAAACCTGTCCTCAGGAAGACTTCTAAAAAATAATGCAACAAGATTACTTAAGCAGTATAGATCAGAACTAAGTCCTGGAGTTGCGGAGCTATTAGAACAAGTAGAAAAACACGAAGCAGACTTTGTTAAAATACTGGAAGAACAAATTACTGAACTTAAAAAAAGTTTACAAATGGAAATTACAAGACATCAAGCAGAGCAGAACTAATCATTTCTTCAAATAAGGCAGAACATTTCCTTTTTGTTCGGCTTCTTTAATTAGTTTTTTTGCGAAAAGCATTCTCTGGATTGAACCAATAAATGCAATAACCGCGATTAACCATAATGCAATTTCTAATATTTTCAAATTAAAAAAATCCAAAGAAAAAATTGAAAGGAAAATTCCAGCAAGGAGTAAAAGCATTCTTTCAGAGTGTTCTCCTAAAGCAGGCCAATCGCGATTATCCGTAATAATCACTAATGCAACCCTTGGTTTTGCATAACTATTCAAAAGAGAAAATGCAAGAGCAAAAATAGCTGCTAAAGGATGTAAAAAAGCCGTTCCAAGGAAAAGAATTATCTCAACTAATTTGTCAATCATTGTTTCGAAATAGTTTCCAAACAAAGAATCCTTTTTCTGAAGCCTTGCCACTGAACCATCAAACATATCAATTGAAACAGCAAATAACGCGATTATAAAAGATTCTAAAAATTGCCCCTGAATAATAAAAAAAGCAGCAATTATAGCTAGTAAGGGACCTAGTAAAGTAAACAAAGTAGGGGGAAATTTGATAGCCGCAAAAGGCTTTGCAACAGCCTCAGTAAAGGCTTTTGTATGAGGTCTTAGTGATCCTAGCATGGAATTACCTTTATTATTACATTATATAATAATGATCAATATAAAAGAAATATAATATACTAATAACAGGGATTCACATGATTTCAGAAAAAATTCGGGAAGATTTTCCGGTTCTGCAGAATAACAAAGGGCTTATTTACTTTGATAGCGCAGCCACCTCTTTGAAACCAATTCAGGTTATCGAGGCAACTAATAATTATTACAAAAACCTCGGAGCTAATGTGCACAGAGGAAATCACCATCTTTCACAACAAGCTACGCAGCTTTATGAGGAATCAAGAAAAGAAGCTGCAAAATTTATCAAAGCAAAAGAAGAGGAATTGGTTTTCACAAGGAATGCAACCGAAAGCATTAATGCAATTGCAACTGGTCTGGAAAGGCAGAATTATTTTTCTGAAGGAGATGAAATTGTAATAAGTGCACTGGAACATCACGCGAATATTGTTCCATGGCAGGAGCTTTGCAAAAGAACAGGAAGCGTTCTTAAAATTGCTGAACTTAATGAGGATTTTACATTAAATATGCAGGATCTGCAGGAAAAGGTTTCCGGAAAAACAAAACTTGTTTCAGTAGCGCATGCATCCAATACAGTTGCAACAATTTTTCCGGTAAAGGAAATTGGAAAGATTGCTCACGAGAATAATGCTTTGTTTTTGATTGATGCAGCACAAAGCGTTCCGCATTTTGAAGTGAATGCAAAAAAGATCAACGCGGATTTTTTGGTTATTAGTTCGCATAAAATGTTAGGCCCAACAGGAGTTGGTTGTCTTTATGGAAAAAAAGATTTGCTTGAGGAAATGCCGCCTTATAATTACGGCGGAAGCATGATTTCAAAAGTCACTTACGAAAATACAGAATGGGCCTCTTTGCCGGAAAAGTTTGAAGCCGGAACAATGCCTATAGCAGAGGTTATTGGTTTTGGGGAAGCTGTTAGATATTTGAAAAAACTCGGAATGGAAAATGTTCACGAGCATGAGAAAAAACTTTTGAATCATTGCATTGAAAAAATGAAAGAAATTGACAGAGTAAAAATGTACTGTCCACAGGATGCAGAAAATCAGGGAGGCATTGTTTTATTCGGGGTTAAAGGAATTGATGCAGTTGATTTGGGGGTTGCTCTTGATGAGAGCAAAAACATAGCTACCAGAAGCGGAATGCATTGCGCAGAACCAATAGTGAGCAGCTTAAATCCTAAAGGTTTAGGGAGAGCCAGCTTTTATTTGTACAATACTATTGAAGAAATCGATACCTTTGTTGATGAGGTCACCGCCATATCAAAAGCATTCAAGTAAAATGCAACTTAGCATCAGAATTCTTGATTTTGCATTTGCTAAAATGCCTCAAAAAAGCCGAGAAAGCTTTTTAAACCATTCTTAGGGAGATTTCATTATAACAGAAAAAATAAGAAAAATGCCCGAAAATTTGCCGACAAAACTCAGGCAAAACAGGGATCAAAAATTTAAAGGATGAGAAAAATTGAAAAAAATAAAGAAGACCTTTACTACTGAAGAAAAGAAAGGAATGAGAAAATTTTCTTATGTACTTGTACTACTCAAAATGACCACTGGAATGCTGTTTCTGATTTTACTTTTAATTCTCGGAGTCAGATTCGAAGTCATAAGTCTTATCCAGGCATTAATCATTACACTCGGAACTTTAGTGATTATTTATTTTATACTGCCTTTAATGGCGACAAAGGTTTTTGATTCAATTGCAATTATACCAACAAAAGAGGTTACAAAATGAGTGAACAGGAATTTGTAAAACAAATAACAAAAATAAAAGATGCAGAAAAAGAAAAAGAAAAATTAATGCAGGAAGCCAACAAAAAAGCAGATAAAGTGATTTCAGGCGCACAAGCAGAATCAAAGAAAATCCTTGAAAAAGCAAGAGAAGAGGCTTCTGTACTAGAACAGGAAATAATTGATACAGGAAGAAAAGAGATTGAAAAAGAGGAAAACAAAATTATTTCTAAAGCCGAAGGAGAGGCTGAGAAAATTCTTTCAACAAAATTATCAAAAACAGTTGTAAAAAAAATTAGCGAGAAACTATTAAAGTGAAAAAAAATGTTTTGGCCGGCAAAAATGTCAAAGGTTAGGTTAATTGGTTTGAAATCCAATTTGAAAAAAACCATTGAGACATTGGAAGAGTACGGGGGAGTAGAAATTAAAAAACTCTCATCTAAAGAAATTGAAAATTCAAAACCATTGGAAGAGAACGCTTCAATTGTTGCAAAACTCGTGAAAACAGAGGCAATTTTAAATTCTTTAGAAAAAAGAGAGGTTACAGCAAGGATAAGAGTGAATGATTTGAAAGATTTTTCAAAAGAAAAAAACTTTGGAAAAATAGAAAAACAATTAGAAAAAACAATTGAACAAATCGATGAAATTAATAACAAAATAGAAATATTGAAAGATGAAAAAGTCACACTCAAAATGTTTGCTCACTTCGATATTGATTTTTCGCGTTTTAATACAGAATCTATTGAATTAGTAGCCGGAACAGTTAGCAGGGGAAACACTTCAGCATTAGAATCTGCTTTGAAAGGGCATGCTAATTTCACAAGAAAACCAACAGATAAAGAAAAATTACTTTACTTAATTGCATTTGAAAAAAATTCTTTTAACAAAGATTTTAGCTCTTTGGGCCTTGATAAAATCCAGATACCAAGCATTAAAACAAAACCTAAAGCAGAGTTAAATAAAGTTGATAAAAAAATCAGTGAATTAAATAGGGAGAAAACTGGTTTGCAAAAAGAATTAGATGAAATCTCTAATAAAAATTACTCTAATTTAACAGCATTAAAAGAGTATTTAGAGGCAGAATCAGCAAAAGCGTCTCTTCCGGAGAGTTTTTTGGGAACAGAACATTCATTCATTTTAGAAGGGTATTTGCCTGAAAAGAACTTTGAAAAATTCAATAAATTCATAAAAGAAAAATTCGGAAAAAGAACTTATATTCAGTACTTTTCCAGTGAAACCCTTGAAAAAAATCACGAACTTGCTCCGACACTGACAGAACATTCTCCTTTAGTAAAACCATTCGAGGATTTAGTGAAATTTGTTTCTGTTTCAAAATCAAATGAATTAGATACTACAATGATTTTCCTTGTTTTTTTCCCGGTCTTTTACGGAATGATTGTGGGTGATTTTGTTTATGGAATTATTTCATTTTTAATGGCTAAAGCTATTTTAGGAAAGTTCCCGACAGGAATTATGAATTCTGTTTCAAAAGTCTGGATATGGGGAAGCATTCCAACAATGATTTTCGGATTAATCTTTGATGAATTTGCAGGGTTTTCACACCACGCAATTTTTGAATTAATCGGAATCCACGGAATACACCTTTACCACGGATATGAAAGATTACACAATATTGAATTTATATTAGCGGCATCACTATTACTAGGTGTTTTCACAATGGCAATTGGTTTCTTACTGGGTTTTATTAATGCAGCAAAACACGGAGACAGAAAACACGCTCTTGCAAAACTAGGTTGGTTTGGAGTTGTTTTATTCGGAACAATTTTAATAACAACTCTGATGTTTCAGACATTCCCGCAGGAATACATACTGCCGACAGGAATCTTGTTTGGAATTTCCATAATACCTATTATTTTGGCGGAAGGGGTTATTGGTTTATTGGAAATACCAACAGCAGCAGGTAATATTTTATCATTTGCAAGGATTTTAGCGGTTGGATTAGTAGGGGTGGTTATTGCATCACTATTGAATGATTTATCATTCCCTGGTATTGACAAAGGATTATTGTTGATTATTTTCTTGCCGCTTTATATTTTCGGACATTTGTTCAATGCATTCTTAGCAATGTTTGAAGCATTAATACAAGGAGCAAGGTTAAACTTTGTGGAATTTTATTCAAAATTCCATGAGGGCGGAGGACAGGAATTTGTTCCTTTTAAATTTGAAAAAAAATATTTCAAAGATTAAAACAAAAAACGGAGGTGTAAAAAAAATGGCATTAATAGAAGCAACAGCAGGAATAGCAATTGCATCAAGTATAGCTATTTTCGGCGGAGCAATCGGAACTGCTATGGCACAATCTGCAATAGGAACAGCTGCAATGGGAGTTATAGCTGAAAAACCAGAGCAAGCCGGAAAATTAATTATTTGGATTGCAATTCCGGAAACAATCGTAATCTTCGGATTCGTAATAGCAATATTGCTAGCATTAAGCGTTGGTGGCGGTGCTGAAGTAGCAGCCGCTGCTGCCTAATTAGGCAATAACAGAGGTAATAAAAATGGGTTTTGAAAATATTAAAGAAAACCTCTTACAAGAGGCAAAAAGAGAAGAAAAAAGGATACTGGGAGAAGCAGAAAAAGAAGCTTCCTCTATTATCAATCAGGCTAAAGAACAGGCTGGAAAGATAAAAACAGAGGAAAAGAAAAAAGCTTCAGAAGCTGTGGAAAGAGACAGACATGAGAAGATCAGCGCTGCAAAACTAAAATCAAATAAAATTATTAGTGATGCACGCAATAAACTCGCTGATTATTCCTTGGATGAAATCTGGAATGATTTCAAAGAATCTCCAAAGAAAAAAGGATACTCTGTATTTTTGAAAAAACAAATAAAAGACGCGGAAAAACAACTTGGAAAAAATACTATTGTAACAATTAATTCAAGCGATTCTAACACAGTGAAAAAGTATTCCAAAAATATTCAAAAAGCAGGTATTTCCGGAGGCGCAATCATTTCAACAAAAGATAAAAATGTGAGCATTGATTCATCCCTTGAATCAATATTCGAAAATAACAGAGAAGAAATCAGAGGAACAGTTTTCAAAGAATTGTTTAGGTGAAAAAAATGATTAGGATTGTTTTAAGAGCACTTGAATTCGGGTACGTAAATGCCAGGGTGAAAGCAATGAAACAAGGGCTGTTAGGAGAAAAAGAAGTAAACTCCATGATTGAATCAAATAGTGTAAACGAAATTTACGCTATTCTTGAAAAATCGCAGTACCGCGAAGATTTAGTAGCAAGTGCTTTGGAGGACAGGACAATTGCAGATCAAATAGAATTTGCAACCACTAAAAACTTTTCAAGAACACTGCAAAAAATAATTAAATTTGTTCCGAAAAATTTTGAACACGAACTAATAGAGTTGTTTGAAAAATATGAGGTAAATAATATGAAAACAATTCTTATTAGTAAACATTTAGGGGAAGATAAGGAAAAAATAGAACCATTAATCATGGATTCGACAATTATCAGTAAAGGAAGAATGAATAAAATTCTAGAAGCTAAAACAGTGAAAGAAGTAGTAGGCTTATTAGGGGAAATAGTTTACGGAAAAGTTTTGGAAAAACCATTAAAAGTATATGAAAAAGATAATGAAATTTCATCTTTGTTATTTACACTGGATGAATATTATTATTCAAAACTTCCTGCAATGGCAGAAAATAAATCAGGAGATGAAAGAATCATTCTGAAAATGTTAAAATCTCAGGCAGATGTTAAAAACATTTCAAATATTTGCAGAGGTAAGAAAGATGATTTACCAGTTGAAAAATTACACAAAATGTTAATAGAATCAGGAAATCTTTCCAAAGAAGTTTTAAAGAAAGCATGCGCGGCTAAAAACGTGGAAGATGCGGCAAAAGTTTTTGAGAAAAATTATGCTCTTTCCAAACCAATCGAAGAATACAAAAAAACAGATTCTTTGATTCCGATTGAACTGGAGCTGGAGAGGAACATAGCTAAAAAAGGCCTAAAAGTGCTTAGAAACAGTGTTTTATCAATTGGAACAGTAGCAGGGTTTTTGCTTTTAAAAGAGGAAGAAATCAGCAATATCAGGAAAATAGTACGGAGCAAAGAATTCAATGTTCCGAATGAACAAATCAAGGAGATGGCAGTAATAGTTTAGGTGTTAGAATGGATAAACAAAATATTATAGTTGTGGGAGACGGACCAACCTGCACTGGTTTCAGGTTAGCCGGTGTTGAGAATGTGTTTCCAAAAGAAGGAAAAGAAGCAGAGGAAAAAGTCCGTGAATTATTAGGCGAGGAAAGCACAGGGATACTAATCATTAACGAAAAAATATTGGAAAACATTGATTGGAAATTAAAAAATAAAATAGAGAAAATTGCGAAACCAGTTGTTATCACAATTCCGGATAAAAACGGACCAATGGAACAAGGAGATTCTTTAAACGCAATGATAAAAAGAGCACTAGGATTTGATTTAGCAAAATGATACTTAAGAGGTGAACAAAAAATGGCAGAATTATTGAAAATCGTAGGTCCGGTTGTAATCGGAGAAAAAATGGCTGGAGCCAAAATGTACGACGTTGTAAAAGTCGGAAAAGAAAAACTAATAGGAGAAATAATTAAACTTGATGGAGACAAAGCAACCATACAGGTTTACGAGGATACATCAGGATTAACTCCTGGAGAAAAAATAGAAAACACAAACCAAGCACTAAGTGTTGAATTAGGACCGGGGTTGTTAGAATCTATTTATGACGGAATACAAAGACCGCTAAAATCTATTCATGAATTAACAGGGGATTTTATTGGAAGAGGAGTTGTTGCAAATGCAATTGACAGAAATAAAAAATGGGAATTTGTCCCGGTAAAAAAGAAAGGAGATAAAGTTTCAGACGGAGATATTATTGGAACAGTACAGGAAACAGAAATAATTGAACACAAAATAATGGTTCCGCACGGAATGGAAGGAACTATTGATGAAATTAAAAAAGGAAAGTTTAATGTAGAGGAAACTGTTTGCGTAATTAAAGAGGGTTCCAAAAAAAACAATGTTCAGTTAATGCAAAAATGGGAAGTTAGGAGACCAAGACCAAATAATGAAAAACTGGCTCCAAACACACCATTAGTTACTGGTCAAAGAATTTTAGATACTTTTTTCCCGGTTTCAAAAGGAGGAGCTGCGGCAATTCCGGGACCGTTTGGTTCGGGAAAAACAGTTACTCAGCAATCACTGGCAAAGTGGAGTGACTCGCAAATAATTGTTTACATTGGATGCGGAGAACGCGGGAATGAAATGACCGAGGTTTTAAAAGAATTCCCGGAACTAATCGATCCAAAAACCAAAAAACCAATGATACAAAGAACTGTGTTAATTGCAAACACATCTAATATGCCGGTTGCAGCAAGAGAAGCAAGTGTTTACACAGGAATTACTATTGCTGAATACTACAGGGATATGGGTTATGATGTCTCTTTAATGGCTGACTCAACAAGTAGATGGGCAGAAGCAATGAGGGAAATATCAGGGCGTTTAGAAGAAATGCCCGGAGAAGAAGGTTATCCGCCTTATTTGGCAAGGAGATTAGCAGAATTCTATGAAAGAGCAGGAAGAATAATTTGTAAAGGATCTCCTGAAAGATACGGAGCTATTTCTGTTATCGGAGCAGTTAGTCCTCCGGGAGGAGATATTTCAGAACCTGTATCACAAAACACTTTAAGAGTTACAAAAGTGTTCTGGGCCTTGGATGCTAAGTTAGCACAAAGAAGACACTTTCCGGCAATCAACTGGCTTAAGAGTTATTCTTTGTACACAAACTCATTAGATGCAACTTATGGAAATACTGTTGCAGCTGATTGGGCGGAAAACAGGAACAAAGCAATGACTTTGTTGCAAAAAGAATCAGAGTTACAGGAAATTGTTCAATTAGTTGGACCTGATGCTCTTCCTGAAAAAGAACAGGCAATTCTTGATGTGACAAAAATGCTGAGAGAAGATTTTTTACAGCAAAATGCTTACAGCGATGTGGATGCATATGCGTCATTGAACAAACAATACAAAATGCTGAAAGTAATTCTGAAATTCTATGATAAAACAGTTGATGCTCTGGATCTTGGAGTGCAATTAAAAGTAGTAATTGGTTTGAAAGTCAGAAACAATATTGCAAGGATGAAAGAAATAGCTGAAAAAGAATTCAACAAAAAAAGTGCCGAAATAATGAGCGAGATTGATGCTGAATTCAGCAAGATAGTTAAAAGTCAAAAGGAAGTGGTAGCATGATGAAAGAATACCAAACAGTAACAAATGTTGAAGGACCATTAGTGTTCGTGGAAAAAGTTGATAACGTTGGTTACAATGAAATAGTTGAAATAAAACTTCCAAACGGAGAAAAAAGAAAAGGACAGGTACTTGATACTTCAAAAGGACACGCAGTAATTCAAATATTTGGATCAACAACAGGTTTGGATGTTGAAAAAACTAAAGTAAAGTTTTTAGGAGAAACAATGAAACTCGGAGTATCAGAGGAGATGCTTGGAAGAGCTTTCACTGGTTTAGGAGAACCAAGAGATAATGGCGCACCAATAGTTTCTGATAAAAAAATTGATATTATTGGAGCTGCAATAAATCCGATTGCAAGAGAACAACCAACAAATTTTATTCAAACAGGAGTAAGTACAATTGATTGTTTGAACACTCTTGTTAGAGGACAAAAACTACCAATCTTTTCAGGTTCGGGTTTGCCGCACAATGATCTGGCAGTGCAAATTGCAAGACAGGCAAAAGTAAAAGATCAAAAAGAAGGGTTTGCAGTTGTGTTTGCAGCAGTTGGAATAACACACGAAGAAGCAAACTTTTTCATGAAAGATTTTGAAAGAACAGGTGCTTTGGATAGAAGTGTTTTGTTTTTGAATCTGGCTGATGATCCGAGTGTTGAAAGGTTAATTGCACCTAGAATGGCATTAACAACAGCAGAGTATTTGGCTTTTGAAAAAGGCATGCACGTACTGGTCATTATTACTGACATGACTAATTATTGTGAAGCTTTGAGAGAGATTGCAGGAGCAAGAAAAGAAGTGCCTGGAAGAAGAGGTTATCCGGGGTACACTTACACTGATCTTTCAACTATTTATGAAAGAGCAGGAGTAATCAAAGGCAAGAAAGGCAGTATTACACAAATACCAATTCTTTCAATGCCAAGTGATGATATAACCCACCCAATCCCGGATCTAACAGGGTATATTACTGAGGGACAGATTGTTGTCGGAAGAGAATTGTATAGAAAAGGAATTTATGCGCCGATAGATGTTCTTCCGTGTTTGTCCAGGTTAATGAATCTTGGAATTGGCCCTGGAAAAACAAGGGACGACCACAAAGGAGTTGCTGATCAGCTTTACTCTGCTTATGCAAGAGGCCGGGACTTAAGAAGCTTGAGTGCGGTTGTTGGAGAAGAAGCTCTAACAGAAATTGATAGAAAGTACTTGAAATTTTCTGATGAGTTTGAAAAGAAATTCATTACTCAGGGAAAAGAAGAAGACAGGACAATTGAACAAAGTCTTGATCTTGGCTGGAAGTTAATGGCAATACTTCCGGAAGAAGAATTAAAGAGAGTAAAATTAGAACACCTTGAGAAGTACGGGAAAAAACACAGGAAATGATTTCATGGCAGATGATATTAAGACTACAAGGCTTGAATTAATTGAAACAAGAAGCAAAATAAAGTTAGCTGAAAAAGGCCACAATCTTTTGAAGCAGAAAAGGGATGTTCTTGTTTTAGAGTTTTTCAAAATAATGAAAGAAGCTCAGGATTTGAGAAGTAGTCTTAATGATCAAATATCAAAAGCATTTAGTTCATTAGCAATGGCACAAGCTTACCACGGAATTATAGAAGTAGAAAACATTTCCATGAGTACTAAAAAAGCCCCTGGGGTTTTAGTTGAATCAAAAAATGTTATGGGAGTACAAATCCCAAATATTACAGGAGAGTATGTTGCTAAAACTATTCAGGAACGTGGTTATTCTTTACAGGGAAGTTCAGCTAAAATTGATGAGGCTTCTTCTTCTTTCGAAAAAAGTTTAGAAGTAATAATCAAACTCGCTGAAACTGAAAATGCTTTGAAAAAACTTATTAAGGAAATTGAAAAAACCAAAAGAAGAGTAAATGCACTGGATTATGTAATGATTCCTAATCTGAAAAGCACTGAAAAGTATATTGTTTTGCGCTTAGAAGAAATGGAAAGAGAACAATTCATTTCCTTAAAAACAATCAAAGCAAAACTAGAACAAGAACATACTTAATTATTTCAAAACATCAGGGCATGAATACTCTAAATCAACTGCGCAACAAAAATTGCTACTAACCCCTGCACTGTGCTTATGAAAACAAATTTATCTTTTAGTGCTTTACTGTTTTCAACAAAAGTCAGGGTTGCTACTTTTGTTAAGTAATAAAGACCAAGGGTTTTTGCACCAAACAAAATTACTCCTGTAAGTGATCCCCAGCTTTCCCAAACCCAGACTGTGAAAATCATTACTAAAAGAATCAGGAAAGGTTTTCTTCCTTCAAAAACAAAATGTACAAAAGCAGCAAATCCAAAAAGAAAGAACAAATTATGTAGCAATAAATCTACTAAAAAACCAAAATTTAATGAAAAAATCGCAATAATACTTTCAAAAAGCGCATCCATACTATCACAACCTGTTCCAGAAAACCTCGCCATTAACCAGCATATAAGTAACAAGCACACCAAACCAGGAGAAGGTCGCTTCTTGGAAAATACCAATGCCAAAGAGAGGTAACACTAACACAAATGCATAGAACCCAGTCATTATGATCAGCGAATCTACCAATGCTTTGAATACTAAACCCACATAATATACTTATTTCAGGCAATTATTGGCAGTTTAGTGACAAATGTCACTTTTAATCACTAATTCACGTTAAAAGTTAACTATAAATATGGGTTTTGCAGTAATTGTAATATGAAGGAAGTTACTATTGGAGTTTACCATCAGGACTGTTGGGGTTCTGGTTCTGCAGAAAAATTTGAGAACAGTGTGGCTGTTGAGAAAGGGCCAATTATTGTTACCAAAGCACCTAACGGAGAAAGCAGAGTTGACTGTACAATGGATGTCAGGTTTGCAGATAACAAAGAAAGAGACAGTTACCTCAAATACACTAAAGAACACCCTTTGATTAAGAAATCAAATGTTATTTACAAAACAGATGCAAGAGCAATTGTTGCTGTTGGATGGGAAGGTTCAACAAGTTACGGTTCAGTAATGAATAAAGATTGTGTTTACACAGCACCTATTACTCAGGAAAAAGGCGGTTATGAAACTCACACTATTTTAACCAAGAAACCAAAAGACTTGAAAAATATTTTAAATGAACTTGAAAGTTTAGGCGAAGTAAAAATAATGAAAATAAAAAACAATATTGAAACCGATAACCCTTATTCTTTAACTAATAAACAAGCACAAGCTTTGAGAGTTGCAAGAGCTTCAGGTTATTACTCCTGGCCAAGAAATATTGGTTTGCAGGAATTAGCAGAATCTGTTGGAATGAGCAGAAGGGGTTTCCAAGAGAACCTTAGAAAAGCAGAAGCAAAAGTATTTCCTGAATTTCTGAATAAAGAAATTGGTTTGTGATTTTACAAAACTACTTTTTTACGTCTTCAATTGAAATTTCGTCCACATTCTCAAGGATTTCTTTTGTCTTGATTTTCATTAAATGGTTTGGATCTCCGCCACCGCAGAAAATCTCTTCTTTTTCAACAACAGCTTTATCAATAAAAGTTTTTATGCCATAAATTGATATTGGGGGAACTCCTCCAACCTCATAACCGGTTATTCTTAGAACTTCCTCCGGTTCTGCTAAACGCACATCCTTAACTTTTAAAATTTCTTTTATTTTCTGAAAATCTATTTTGTTTTTCCCCAAAAGAATCACAAGCAATGGTTCTTCATCAGAATCAATTAAAACAATAGATTTTGCAGCAGCTTCAGGATCATCAACCTGTGCTGCCGCTTTTACCGCAGTATGGACTTCGCCAGTGCACTGAATAATCTCAGCACTTAATTTATTAGTTTTTATAAAATCTTGCAGCATTTTTGTATTTTGCAACAAGGTGTTTATTAATTATTCAGTGAAAAACGAAAACCCTTCTTCTTTTAT
>CEPX01029586.1_pt1 | contig 22193 bp, 45 predicted proteins | sample 361361 | NCBI WGS metagenome assembly CEPX01 (sample SAMEA2619974, study PRJEB7988) | marine metagenome | biome: marine biome (ENVO:00000447); feature: mesopelagic zone (ENVO:00000213) & marine oxygen minimum zone (ENVO:01000065); material: "saline water (ENVO:00002010), including plankton...
CTAAATCTAAATGAGAGTAATTTTTTAATAATTAAAGAAAGGAAAAGAACTATGATAGCAACAGCACTAGCAGGAATGGCAATTAAAAAACTAGGTATTTTAGCCTTTGATAGAATAAAACATAAAGCACAAGGAAAAGTTTTAGAAAAAGTTAGTGGAATCCTAGAAGATTTTGGAATTAAAGCAGAATCAGATATAGATAAATTAACAACAGAACAAACCTTACAATTAAAAACCTCTGTTCTCCAAACTGATAAATCTATGTTTCTTATGGAGATGAGGCATGGGGAGGATCTAGAAAAAACTTGGAAAGATGAATATATAGTCGTCTTTTGGAGTTGCTTTTTATTAGCTCTTTGTGGAATATTTGTATGGGATCACGATTTAGGAGATAAGTTATTTAATTTGGTAACTTTATTTATGAAAGAGTTCTTTTGGATATTCTTAATAATCACAGCCTCTAGTTGTGGCTGTAAGTCTCTAGCACAAAGCTTTATTAATAAAAAGTTCAGCTAATGACTATCTGGAAATTAATAACAAAAATAAACAGCTTCATAGTTCCTAATTGGCTATTTAATTTGCTAAGAAAATACCCTTGGTTACCATTTTATGGGGTGGAAGTGCTATATTATCAAAAATAAATATATTTCCCATACCTTGTCTCTCAATATTTGGTACTAAATGTATTCAACATGAGCAAACTCAAGAACGACCTTTCAGAGGTGGGTATTAACATAAAATCAATTTCTACTTTTTATATAATTGTAAAATCTTAAATATAGCAACACGAACTTCTTTTACAGTATCTTTGTTTGCTTGGTAAAGAATACCACGCCCACCAGCATTTATCCAACGAGACGTATTTTCACGCCTATCATCAATAAGTATATTAGGCATACCTGTCTTTCTATCTTTTGCAAAAGATTCTTTTCTTCCAGTAATAATAATCTCATTAGGCTTTTCTATATTATCATTTATCCAAATTCTTTTATGTTTCTCTGAGTTTTCATTATCTCCTCTTAATGGAGCTGATAAGATTGAGAATCTCCCCCCTGTAAAATGTTTAACAGTAGATATTAATTGATCTGCAGTTGAGAACTTAGGTAATGTTGAAAAAAAATCAGTTCCTTGAATTTTACTTATTATCTCTTCTTTTGTTTTATCTGTACTTAATCCATGTATTTTATTTATACCACTAGAAAAATCTGCTAAAACTCCATCCATATCTATATATATATTTCCCCTAAACATTTATAATTTACCTCTTTCTTACTTGTTACCTTTTGCTATTTTATCGAATATTTCATCAGCTAATTTGCTTTTCTTATTGAGACTTGATAGCTTAATAGATTTTTCTTTATTAAAAACAAACTCTTCTTCTGGGACAAAATGCCAATCAAAAGAGTTCCCTAGTCGTATATAATCCCTATCTTGAGGGTTTACATCCTTAAAAGAAAACACCGCCCATAGTGGCTCGCTATCTTCATCACTTTTATCAACAAGACTTACAGCAAATTTCTGCTCTTCATAATCCACATTATATATAATCCCATCAAACCAAACTTTTTCTTCCATAATTTACCTCTAAAAAGTGTAGTAACTGTGTAGCTGTTTCACAAAAAAATCGCCTTCTTTTTTCAAAAATTTACACCCCCTAAGACCCCAGTTTACATAAGCTCTCGTTAAAGATTTTATGGAAAAAGTTGACTCATTACCAATGAAACGCTCTGCCTCTGAGCTATGACGGCATGTACCCCTGAAAAGCCTTTTACTAACTACTCTAACAGGGTATGGCAAAAAAACAAGAAAAAACGATGAAAGGCTCGTGTAGTTGTTTGTGTAGTGGTTTTTTTCAAAAGTTTTCCTCCAAGTCATTAAAATTCCCTTCATAATTCTATATCTTTTTCATTAACAAAAGCATATGTTGTTTTAGTCATATCTAAGCTAGAATGTCCTAATAAAACGGATACTTCAAGTAAGCTTAATTTCTTTCCTCTTATACCTTGTAACCTCCATGTTGCAAAGGTTCTTCTTAAGTCGTGGAGTCTTAAATTTTCAATCCCTGCACGCTTACAAGCACTCGCAAAAGCTCTCTTAACATGACCATATCTTTTACCCTCTTTTGTACAAAAAATATACCCTCTAATTGCTATATTTTTGTGTAGTTGTTTGTGTAGTGGTTTCAAAACGAAATCTGCCTTGGCAGAAATTGGAACATTTCTACTTTTTCCATTTTTTGTAGTTTCTAAATAGATTCTATTTTCTTGTATATCTTGCCACCTTAATGATAAAAGTTCTTCCGTTCTTAACCCAGTTTCTACAGCAAATATAATTATATTTCTAATATGTTTATTAATTGGTTGAAAGTTTTTCATATCCGTCAATCTGTCATACTCCTCTTCTCCTAAGAATCTGCCTCTAGGTTCACCTTTCTCTAAACTTCTTTTTATTAAGTTAATTGGTGGCATATGTTCAATCATCCCATGTAATAAGGCATAAGAGAGGACAGAAGAAATTACAGCTATATGCCTCCTTATAGAATCCTCTACCAACCCCTTCCTTCTTTTTATGCGTACAAAGGTCATTACAGTTGCTTTAAAGTTGCTTGGGTCTGTGAGGTCGCTTAGCCTCTTTCCCATAAATAATTTTATATTTGTTTCTGAGTCTGATATATTTAATAAATCCTTTACAAAAAATCTATAAGTATCTGGAACTTTCTTATGTGTTTTTTTTTTCTTGTTTTCTATATTTCTTAAATATTCTTCATACCATCCTCTTAGAGCATCATCAAATAGAAAGAGGGGTTTTGAACCTGTTAGCTCTGCTATTTTTCTAGCTCTCCACTCTTCCCCCACTTTCAATGCTTCCCTCTTGTTAGAAGTTCCAGTGCTTTTGCAGAATCGCTCTTTACGGAAATAAAAGATGTAGAACCAATTCGGAAATTCGACGAGGATTCTTCCTGTTTTATCCTTTTTACTTCTTCGGAAAACGCCCACTTTTTTTGAACCTCCAGTTCGTTTATTTTTGTTATAAACCTCATTACTTCCCCCTCGTTATAGAATACTTTGCCACCTATCTTCATAGCACATTTATCAAAGAATGCTTTTCCTCCTGTAATTGGATAGCCAGACTTCCTCCATTTTTCTAAAGTAGCCGCAGTAGTACGACCCTCGAGGAGTTGTTCTGCTATCTCCTTGGCTGTTTTATTATATCCCTCTAAAGAATCATATTTTATTTTGTTAAACATTTCAACAACTTATTTCTCTAGTCTTAGTCATTTTGTTACCTTAAGTGTTCTCAAGAACCTCAACAATTTACATATTATGATCTGAATATATAATCTTTGCCCTTTGTAAACATCACCATTTGAGAGAGTTATTTCATTAATATTCTGTATTTTATCATCTTTCCACTCTCCTTTAACAACACCATCTGAATAAATAAGTTTACCTTTGCCATACCATTTGTCATCTTTAAACTCTCCTTCGTAAATATCACCATCTAAAAAAGTCATTGTACCATTGCCGTGTTGTTTGCCATTTTTAAACTCTCCTTCGTAAACAGTGCCATCTGGATAAGTTAATACTGCAATATCAGAACCATTATGATAGCCAAACAGAGTTTTAATTGCTTTCTCTTGTCTTTCATCTTTCCGCTCTCTCTTATTAAAGTTTACCTCTATTACTTTAGTCATTTTGTTGCCTTAAAAAGTATTTTTGTTGTTTTCATAGTCGTCTCTATATCCAGTCCCACTATTTCCACCATCTTCCTTTGAACTCAACATCACCAATACAGAATTAAACCCTTGCAGCACAACTTCTGTACTATAACGATCAGCTCCATTCTTATCTACCCATTTCCTAGTTTGCAAACTTCCCTCTATATATATTTGAGAGCCTTTTTTTAAATATTGCTTTGCAATATTTACCAATGCAGGTTGAAAAATTACTATCTTATGCCATTCAGTTTTAGATTTCTTTTCTCCTGTGTTTTTATCCTTCCAGTTTTCAGAGGTCGCAATCGAAAGATTTGCTAATTCTTTACCATCTTGAGTAGTGCGTATTTCAGGATCTTTTCCTAACTTACCAACTAGAATAACTTTATTTACTGAACTCATTTTTTTACCTTATTAATTTGTTAATAGTTCTTTGAGTTTCCTCTGATTGTTCCTCTAAGGTTTTTTTGGTTAAATCCCATGGAGAATCTCCAAAATATAAATAATTATGATAAGTGGTGTATAGCAAGTAACGGTCTTTATAATCAACATGGGTTTTTAAGTTGTCTTGTATATCAGCATAAGCAAGGGCAATTAACACTCTATTTAGGGTTAAGGGGATTGCTTCATATTTTTCACGTACCATAAAATTACTCCTACTTTTAGCAAATTTTGAAGAGCAACCAAACTCTAAACAACAAGCTTCGTCATAAGTCTTAGCGTCTGGATGAAGTGCCATTATTATAAACTCTCTATTCTCCTCTTGGATTTGCTCTATGGTTTTAGTCATGTTTTACCTCTTGTTTAAAATAACTCAACATATCCTTTAGCTCCTTATCCTCTATATAACAGCCCTCAATATCATATATTGCCCCAAACTCTATAATAGTATTAATTAGATTCCTCATTTCCTCTCTTGTGGTTTTTGATTTTTTACTTATAGATCTTGGTTTTTTTTCTTTTTCTTTACCAAGGCATTTAGTAGATACTTCTATACAATGCCCTGCTTCTATTTTAAAATAATCAGAAATCTCTTCTGGAGAATATTCGTAGCCTCCTTGTTGATTGTTTATATATTCTCTAACAACTTTAATAAGAACCCAATAAGCCATTAATTGTTTTGCAGACTTTTCAGGTGAATAAGGGGAGATTGTAATTTCAAAGCTTTGAGTGCTTTCAGTTATAAGTTCATCAAGTCGCTTAAAAAGACAATTCTTTATGGTCAAGAGGTTTTCAGTCCACTTACCTTTTATTATTTGAAAAACGAATTTACTTGTTTTCATTTTCTTTCCTTAATTTGCTTTAATATTTTATCTCTCTTCTCAATCATTTTGTCTAAATTCTCTTTTAATTTTGTTATAAACTCCTCGTTCCTATACACTCTTATAATTATTGTATCCTCATCAAAATCAGGGTGGTAAGCAACAAAATCACACCACTTTCTACCACTTACTAATAATCCTCCTTGGATCTGTGGCATGTATCCCGTTGGCACTTTCCTATTATATAAATATGTTGCAAAAGTAGAGGCTATAGGGCTTTTTATCTCTATTAAGCCATCCTCTCCTACCAACCCATCAGGAGAGTATCCAATTCCACCATCATATATAAACCCAACTTGCTTTACCTCCTCTAGTGTATGTTCTTGATATGCAGCCCTAGCAAAAGGCTCAAGTTCATTCCCTCTTTCCATAGCATGAGATTTATAGCTTTTTTCTGCTTTTCCTGTCAATGTTTCTCCTACTAACTTATAAAGATACAAGTCTCTTCCTCTTCTACTAGACTCCGAGGGGTCTTTTCCTGTTCCTGTAATTGCTAGACCAAAGTTTGAAGCTGTAAAGAATCCAAGCCTCAATTTATGCCATTCATCCGTGCCTTGTTCGCAATAAGCTATTTTAAGCATTGTTCTCTTTTATAATGGCTGTTAGTCTCTTTTTTGCTAGCTGATATTGTTTCTCGTTTAGGTCAATTAAAGCAACTACATTGTAAGCTATGCATACTTTTTTCACTAACTCTAATACTTTATCTTCGTCCTTTTCAGCTTTTCCAATTAGCTCTTGCAGTTCGTCTCGTTGTTTTGCAGTAATAGTTTTAACAATTAATTCATCTTGTTTTAAATGTGCTACCCTGATACAATCAACTGTTTCACCCCCTACTTTTATCTGAGCTACATAAAGTTGAATTTTTAAACCCTCGCAATCTTCCATATAAGGAGCTTCCGTTGATTTTAGAATTGCGGCAGCATTTGTTTCATTAACAATAAAAGGTTTTAACCATTTATTGTCTTCCTTAAATCTTACAACCCTTTTATCATCACTTTGATTTGTTCTAGGATTTGTTACCGCTTCCCATTTAGCACTAAGAATAGTAAGAGTTACAGGTTTACCATTAGGCAGATCTTGGTGTCCGAAATAGTTCTTATTAGGGTTTTGTAGCCAATGAGTTTTATATTCCTTATTCATCTTCACCTCCAAGCACTTCTTCATAGATAATAATAAGTTTGTCGCTTAGATCACCCTCAAAGATGTTTACTAACTTCTTGAGCATCTTGTTATTAAGATAGACATAAGTAGCCGTCCAACTAACCCCCCAACCAACAACAAAGCTAACTATACCAACAACAACCCACTGTTTTAATTTACCTTTCATTTTTACCTCCTATATCTTTTTTTAAATTCCTGTGTTTTTCAGGCATATTCTCAAAAATGCAGTTTGCTCTCATCTTCTTATTTATACTGCGATAATCTCCATCTTCTATATTATTAAGTATTTGCCAAATTTTCTCAATATAATCAACTGGTTCTACTTTAGTCATTTTATTACCTTTAATGTTTATTAATAGCTGTTATATCTCTATAGCTCTCTAACTCCTCTCTTGAATCTGCAAAAGGTTCGTTTCTTATTTCATTGTTAGTTTTATCCCTCTCATACTTAATATAACCGCTAATATTATCAAGAAACTTCATTACCTTAAAAAAACTATCTAATGTGTCTCTTAGATCATTGTTAATCTCCTTATAATAGCCGTCCATCTCTTTTTTAATCTCCTTAAAAGAGCTTTCTATCTCTTGTATTTTTTTTTCTATCTCTTCTCTCTCCTGTGCTATAGTTTTAACTGCTTTCATGTTTTACCTCTTGGTTAAGTGTTAATAAGCTTGTTTTTATCGTTATGATGTTTGTTTAAAGCATCCTCTACTATAAGAGATATATATTGTGACTCTGTTTGATGATCTTTCTTGAGATCTTCTATCAACCTTAAATACTTAGGAAGTAGAAAGACAGGAACAGGTACTTTCTTTTCTTTTTTGTTTATCATTTTAAATCTGTTTTACTATTAGTTAGTATGTGTAAACATATAGTAACACATATTTAAATATGTTGTCAACATATTTCTTTAAGTTTATTTATATATTTTTATATGGGAGGTTTTATTCACCAAGATCACTAGCGAAAGTCTCATGTTTACAGACTTTAATTTTACAATCATCACCAAAAGAGACAATGTTCCCGTTTCCTTCTATTTTTATAACTTTAGAATTAGTATCTTTATTTAATTCTGTTACCCAAAGACATATAGCAAAAATCGCCACTATAATTAGGTAGATATTTAGAGAATTATTATTGAAAGTAGAATTATTAGGAGTCTGAGAATCGCCCCCCCCCCTTGATTTCTGGGGCTTGTTAGAGGTTACCCCCTTTCTTTGTATCGCTTGACTTACCGCATCATGTGTAGAAACCATACTTTACCTTCTAGGTTCTTTTTATAATACAACAACCAATTTAATACACAAGTATAAGTTGCATATTATTTATTAAATTTCTTTTGATATTTAATTAAATTAGTTACATTGCCTACAACATCAATCTCACAACCCTCTTCATCATCCTTTGCCCTATCCTCACAACATATTTCATATGCTAGCACTACTATTTCCTTAAAGCTTTCTGCCTCTTCATCACTAAACTCATGCTTTTGCTTTAAAGCGTCTTTTAATACCTCGTGATATAAAGGGTCGTAAAAAAAGGATTCCATAGTAACCCCTAGTGCTTTAGCTGTTTTTGACAAGGTTCTGAGATTTGCATCAGTGCCTTTTTCTGTGAAATTATAAGCTGATTGATCTTTCCAATTAGGAATATTCTTTTTATTAAAAGCTTCTTTTACATTATTCCTAGTGTTTTCTATAAATTTACTGCTCAAATTATCCTCCTTAAAAACTAATAATTTAATTGCTACAGATACATTATATATATAATAACAAAGTATTCAATATATTTTTTTATATTTTTCTTTACAATTAAAAAAACTTATTACTATATTTAAATATGTTCTTTTATTTAAAATAATAGGGCATTTAATATATTTTTTTATTTATATTAGAATAGAGGAGGATATGTATCATTTTACATTCTATGGCAGACCAAAACCAAAAAACAATACACGCTATACAAAAGGTGCTGTATATACAGAGCCTAAAGTAAAAAAATATCAATCTGAAGGAAGATGGATTATAAGATCTCACTTTAGAGATGAAATTATTAATAAGCCAGTAAGTTTAATAGTAAAAGCCTTTTTTCCAATACCTAAATCAACGCCTAAGTATAAAGTAGGAGAGCTTTTAAATAGACCATATCCCCATAAACCAGATGGAGACAATCTATTAAAAATGATATGTGATATTTTAAAGGGAATAGTAATTACAGATGATTGTTTAATTACATCAAAATCTATAGAGAAACTTTATGGAGATAAAGCAAGAACAGAAATTTATTTAGAGGTCTTATAATGGATAAAGAGCTAGACGATTTTGAAAAGAATTTTGCATGGTTTATAACAAAGAAGGATGCACATGGTTTAAAAGAGCATTTAAGTAGATACTCCTTTATGTGTGTTTCAGCAGCAGAGCTAAAAAACACAGTGGAAAGAGTGGCATCTCGTCTTAGAAGTAAGGGAGAGATTACAGCTCAAGATTATAACAGTATTTATATTTTTGGAATAGGAGAGTTTTTCTGGAAAGGGCTTGCTGAGGAGATGGATCGTAAAAGATGTACAAATTAATTATAATAACTTTTTTATTAGGAGGTTGCATGACAAAAGAAAACAAGAGGTTACTAAAATGGGAATTAGATTTATTGGTGGTGAAATATGAGCAAAACTTATAACAAATTAACAAACGAGGTAAAAAATGGAAAATAAGAAAATAACTTATCCAGATGGCACTGTTTACGAAGGAGGGTGGAGACAGCAGGAACCACACGGCAAAGGTAAAATAATTTATAGAAACGGTGATGTTTACAAAGGAGAGTTTGGTGATGTTTTCAAAGGAGGGTGGAGAGGAAGGTGGGAATATGGCTATAAAGAGGGCAAGGGTACAATGACTTATTCAAATGGTGATATTTACGAAGGAGGGTGGAAAGATGACAAATGGCATGGCAAAGGTAAAATAACTTATTCAGATGGTGAGACTCAGGAGGGATCATTTGTGGAAGACAAAAAAGAATCTAGATGGTTTTTAAATCTACCAGATGGCAGGAGATTCAGGAGGGATTATTTTGAGGGAAGAATTGAATCAGAAATTGAGGTTACTAAAGCAAATAGAGTATTTGAAGAAAAAAGGACAATATCAGACTCTTCTAACAATGAGCGTGAACAATACCCAACAAATCCTGAAGATTATATAAAAGTTATTCAAAATTGCTTTCCTTCTCTTTATAGTTGGTTAAAGGGTTTAAGTTTTACTATAGAGAGCTATGGGAAAGATATTAGAATATCTTTAGATTTTATAGGTAAAAGAGAATCATTAGCAATAACATCTGGAGATCCGCAAGTTGAAGCTATGGAAAGTATAAGTTGCATATCAGATAAACTTGAATGCTTAGGTAAAGAATTTTTTAGTGATACTAAAAGAATTGTTGTTTGTGAAAAAGTTTGTTAAGAAAGAATGAAAAATAATTTGACAAGTAATATATCTATGTTGTATGCTGTGGATAGGAAATTCGTATTCCTATATACAGCGTCTAGCAAAACGACAAGTTGCTTTCTTCAAAGTACATTTTTAAGTTTTGTTGGGAGTTCTAAAACAGTAATGTTTAGAGTGTCAACTGTATATGGCATACGAAACTCCCAACACCAATTTATATCGGTGTTTATCGTAATCTTATTATACAGGTATACCATGATAAAACACGCTATTATTGCGTTCTTAATACTAACAATCCTTAGTTGTAAAAATAACTCCAAAGATAATCCTGAAAATAAATCAGATTATCCTTTTTCTAAGATAATTGTTTCTAATGAGGTAGTGAAATGAACGATCATTTAAGATTTAGATATAGGGCTTGGAATTGGGGTAACATTAATCCTGAAATGATTTATGATGTTCAAAAACTTAACGGCTATGATCATGATTGTTATACACGGAAAGATATAGAAAAACTAAGCAATACTTGGAGGGATATAGTTATGAATCGCAGGGATTTTCAGAATATTATAGACACTCCTGCCTATACGATTATGGAATCAATTGCACTCATAGACAAGAAAGGAAAGCTTATTTATGAAGGTGATATTATACATCTTGAATGCGGAGACGACAAAATCAAATGCCCAGTTATACGAGATACTACAAGAGCGAGTTTCAGTCTTCAACATAAGAAAGGATATCATGGACAATATGGTCTTGATGATAAAATTATAGGCGTTTGTGATCGTTTTGAAATAATAGGCAACATTTACGAGAACAAAGACTTGTTAGAGGTAGAAAATGGATAGGTTTAAGTTTAAAGCGTGGGAGAATAGGTTTAAGTGTAAAGAGTGGGGGAATAGGTTTAAGTTTAAAGCGTGGGGGATAAATACAGAAGAATTTATGAAGCTACCAAATGGCAGTACAGAATTAACATTCCAGAATTTGGGATCATTGCCACTCGAGAGTGGAGATTGGAAAATTGTACAATTTATAGGCTTACAAGACAAGAAAGGAAAGCTTATTTGTGAAGGTGATATTATTAAATGCACTTGTGATGGAGAAGTGCAACTTAAAGAGGTTGTTTGGGGTGAAGAGTATAATTATCCAGCATTCGATTTATTGCCACATACCACAAAAGACGAGGAAGCGAATTTATTTTCTGTTTATTTGAATGGATTAGATACATGCGATAGATCGTTAGAAATAATAGGCAACATTTACGAGAACAGAGACTTGTTAGAGGTAGAAAATGAGTAAAACAATTAAGACTGAATATGAGTCTTATGATGATATTGAGGAAAAAGAGTCTTATGATGATGGAGCATACAGGTATAGATCAAAGGTTTCCCCCTGCTATTTCTCTTTAATAATAGATGGTAAAGATGTTCTTGAGGGTAAAAAAGCTACTTATTGCCTATATGATTTTGTAGGGAACAAAAAGTGGATTGAATACCAACATAGACCAAAAAAGGAAGGACCCCGCTACTGTTATTATATGTTAATAATAGATGGTAAGGATATTCTTGAGGGTCATGATGTTAGAGATTGTACGCTTTATGAAGATGGTTCATATAGTTATAATGTTACTGTAGAGGTAAAAAATGAGTAAAATACTACACATAGACGAAGGCATTCTGTTTGAAGACAAGAGCCTTTCTTTAAAAGAATTGGTGATAAAACATAAGGCTAATTTAAAAGGTGCTTATTTAAGTAATATTGATTTAAGTGGTTTTGATTTAAGCCGTGCTAATTTAAGAAGGGCTGATTTTAGCTATACTAATTTAGAAGGTGCTGATTTAAGCGGTGCTGATTTAGGTGGTGCTAGTTTTAGAGATGCTAATTTAGAATATGCTGATTTTAGATGGGCTTATTTAGAATATGCTAGTTTTAGAGATGCTAATTTAGAATATGCTGATTTTAGAGATGCTAATTTAGAATATGCTGATTTTAGAGGTGCTAATTTGAGTAGTGCTGATTTTAGATGGGCTTATTTAGATGGTGCTAAATTTAGCAACAAGGACGATTTTTTAGAAGCTATAGGAGTTATTATTGAGGAAAAAAATGACTAAAATATTCTTTGATTGTGAATTTACAGGGTTACATCAAAAAACAACTCTCATCTCTATAGGTTTAGTCTCTGATTGTGGAAAAATCTTTTATGCTGAATTTAATGATTATGATAAGAGCCAAGTTGATGATTGGATTAAGAAAAATGTTATTAGTAACTTAATAGAAGATCCAGAATTATTTGTAGATGATGAGGGCAGCTCCATATCTCATCATGCTAGTGGAAAAGGTCAGGAGATGATGGGTAATAAATCTTTTGTAAAAAGTGAATTAGAAAACTGGCTATCTCAATTTGTTGAAATAGAGATGTGGAGCGATTGCCTTTCTTATGATTGGGTTCTGTTTAATAATATATTTGGCACTGCGTTTGATATACCTAAAAATATTTATTATATCCCTTTTGATATATGTACATTGTTTAAGATGAAAGGAATTGACCCCGATATTTCAAGAGAAGAATTTGGATTAGAAGAAATTGCAATAATGTGCAAAATGACACCAGCAGCATTTATCAAAAAAAATTGCATAGATGGAAAACATAACGCTCTTTTTGATGCTCAGATTATTAAGCTGTGTTTTAATAGATTAATTAGGGAAGATAATGATAATAAATAATTTGACAAGTAATGTATCTGTGTTGTATGCTAGGGAAATAGGATTAACAACCTTTTTTTTTGATGACTATGTACTACAATTTAAAAAATCATTATGTAGAGCAAAGCGGAAGCCGTTTTATACGGATCGTCTTTCTTTCATCATTAGACTGGTTGTTACTTCCGTTAGCTCTACGCCATTAATTATTGGCTTAGGACTAAAAAAGATTAACAACCTTTTTGGTATTTTAATGATGAAAATATACGCCCTTATTGCGTTCTTTCTGCTAACCCCTAGCTGTGAAGATTACACCCCTTTTAATGATATTTATTACGCTTCTATTGAGGTGAAACATGTCTAAAGATAGCTTTATTTTTCACAACGATAGCATGTGCATTTTAGAAGAAATGAATGATGAACAGGCAGGAAAATTTATTAAAGCAATTGTTAAATATAAAACTTCTGGAAAATTACCCAAGTTAGATTTTGGTTTAAAAATGGCAATTTCACCTTTTATCAAGCAATTTGAAAGAGATAAAAAGAAATATGAGGCTGTATGCGAGAAAAACAAAGAGATTGCTAATAATAGATGGAATAAAGAAAGCACCAAAAGTACGAGTGGTACTTCTGGAGTACCAAAAAGTACCAAAAGTACCACTCGTACTTCTGGAGTACCAAAAAGTACCAAAAGTACCTATAATGATAATGATAATGATAATGATAATGATATTAAAAAAACTAAAGCAAAAAAAGATTTTTTTGAGTTTGAGTTTGGAATAGCTAAGGAATTATCAAAAATTATTGAAAAGAAGAAAAAAATTGCAACATCAAAATCAAAGTGGGAAAAGTGGCAGAAGCCCATAAACGACCTTCTGGTTAAAGATTTAAAGCATAGAGAAAACCCCAAGGACGATATTGCCAAAGCCCTTAAAGCCATTGAGGAACATTCGGAAAATAAATATTTTCCTACTGTAGAAAGTGGCAATAGTTTTAGGAATAAGTTTCTAGGGATAGAGGGCTTTTTGCAAAGACAAACACCTACAACTTCAAAGCTATCCACTTCTGATGCAGAGGCAAGGGATAAGCGACTTAAAGCGGTGGTTGCAAAGGCGAAAGAACGTCGAAAAAAGCAGGAGGAGAACAACCCTCCTCCTACTCAAAATCCTCCTTAGGTTTTTGCTAAAGTTTCCCCAAAATAATGAAAAATTAACCCCCTAAACAGAAAAAAAATATGAATAGCATAGAATTTTTAAAAAGCATAGAAGAATCTTACAGTATCCCATACTCAGAGGGGTTTAGTGAGGCAATAACAGCTGGTACAATGTATTTTGATTCAGAGGTTCTAAGCAGAGCTGCAACAAGACTTTGCTTGGAATATAGCACTCTTCCAACTCCAAAAAATGTTTTAAAAATTTGCTATGACGAAAAGGAGAACTGTAGAAAAGAGGGGCTTACTCCAAGTTATTCCAAGAATAGTCTAACTCCTGATGGGCTGAAAGTGTCTAACGAAACTTACGATTCTTGGTTCAAGGAGTTGAGAATAAACATAAGCGGAGAGGTTGCATATATAACCCCACCAACTAGCAATGAAACCAATAAAAATATGGGTATTTACGAGACTTACATCATGGAAAAACACTTGGTAAATTTAGAAACTGCTTTAGGGAAGATTAAAAAAGTTGCTTGGAAATATTTTAAGTCTAATTCACATTCAGGGGAGTATAGACTTAGCGACCATGATATTAATCAAAGCAAATTGCCAGAAAGTGAAAAAGAGGAAATAAACAGAATTATAAAAGATGCAATAACTACAAACAGAAGAAATGGTATTTAACATGAAAAACGGAGATAAGCAAATTACTCTTGATAATGGAGAAATTCTATCTTTTAAAGAGGTTGAAGAAGCAGTTAAGAAGAATGTGGCTAATAAATTTCAAGAAGTAAAAAAGAGCAATGAGGGAGGAGATTTAAAGCATTATAAGCTAGTAACTACCATTCAAGAACAGAGGGTAGCCGAGAGTATAGCAAGGCTAACAAAGAAAGATAAACCATATTCACAGGAAGAGCTAGGGAAGATTTACAAATTCATTAAGGGTTTAAGAGAAATAGCTCAATTTGAAGATCGTGATAATTGTTCAATTTCTTTATTAGAAGCCCATACAGGCTCTTTTTACATAAATGGTAAGGAAGTTGCCACAACAAGTCAGGTTGACAAATATACCGCTGTTATAAAAAGAAATGAGGCTATTTTAAATCTTATCGACGATCAAGAATGGGAATTATATACTAAAGAGGGTGCAATCTTTTGTGCATTGAAAAATATTGTTATTCGTGGTAATTGTATAAAAACTGTTTCAATAAGTTTAGGAATAGCTAACTATAGATTTTTAATAAAAAGGGTGCAGGAGCGGATTTTTGATGTTGTTGTAAAGAATAGGGATATGTAATAATTATTAACTTATTAAGGTAATGAAATGATAGTAAGAGTAACTTTTGAAGATTTAGAGAGGAAAGAGTTAAAATATCTATTTGGCAATGGTTATAAATCATGGAGGAGACAATATGAGGAGTTTGTATATGACTATATAACTTGGTGGGATAAAAAAACTATTATGACTTGTAACTTATTTAACATTTTGCAAGTAGAAACTTCTTCATCAGAATGGATAAAGTCAGGAGGTTTAAAGTGGTGCAGTGATAAAATTGCACAAGATGAGCTTAATGAGGAGCTAATAATAGCCAAAAGGCAAGGAGAAAAAAGAAAAACAGCTAGAAAATATAATCAAATCAAATTTACTAAAAATCATGGTAGTTACAAATATTATTGCCAAAAAACTTTATCAAATAGACTTCGCCATTTATCAGTATGTGAAGCAGAGCAAATAAAACAAGAAGTTAGGAATTACAGCTCTAAAAAAAATGCTTGACAAGCAAAAAACCCTGATTTAGTATGAAATATATAAAGTGAGCGAGTTGACTCAATGAGCTTGTTTTAAATAGATTGTAAATAAAAAAACTCGCAAACAGTATCCCTCCATTAATACTTATTCGCGACAAAAAAAAGCGAAGCAATTCAATTTAGCTTCGCTTTTTTTTGTCAAAATTCAAATAACAATAAATAAATCTACGGAATACTGCCCACAGCAAAGAGGGAGCTTTTTATCATAATATGGTTTTTTGCTTACAAAAGCCCTTTTTGTGCCTAAACATTCTCACCCTCCTCCTTTAGGATGTGGCTAACTTCCAATCATTACCTCCTCTTAAAAAAATGTGATGGAGTTTGTGGGTAGTTTAATTAATGAAACAAAATGACTTCAATAAATTTTAATCTTAGTGACATATCTATAACTCCAGTAGTTCCCTCCTCTCCGTCTAGTAACTATCAGTTAATAGTCGCTAAGACAGATGATCCTACAAAGTTATATAAATTAACTCTAAGTACACTTGCAGAGGATATTGAGGTAACAGCTATTGAGGTTATTGATAATTTAACCTCTACAGACACAAATAAGGCACTTTCAGCAAATCAAGGAAGAGTTTTAAATGATGGGAAGGTTAACACTAGTGATTCAAGGCTTACTGATTCAAGAAAATGTAACAATACATTTGACAATATAACTACTGCAAAGACTGCACTTGGTTTAAACAATGTTGGAAACTTTACTATTTCTGATTCTATTACCTCGGAAAACTCAAGCCAATATGCATCATCTAAAGCTGTTGAACTTGTTAATAGTTTAGTTACAGCCCTAAATAGTTTATTAGGCACAGCATCAACAAAAGATGTGGGTACTTCGGCGAGTAATGTGGTGCAACTTGATGGCAATGCCAAAATTCCTGCTATTGATGGTTCATTAATTACAGGTTTAAGTGGTAGCAATATAGCTACTGGCACTATTGACAAGGCAAGGCTTCCAGTAGACAGATCTAGTACGCTTGCTTTTTGGAAAGGTGGAGCTAACCCTACTACAGGAAATAATGCAATAACAAATATTGGATCAGCAACATTTTCAGGGGATGCTTCTTGGGATTCTACAGAAAACTTAATAGAATTAAATACTAATTCCGCTTATACTACAGGGAAATATTATTACGATTTTAAACATCCTGAAAACCTTTATGTGAGATTTCAATTTAGAACTACTCCAAATGCAAATGGAGCTGATGCTGTATTTTTCTTTTGTTATAAAGACATTGTGCCTGATACTCATAATAGATGGGATAATTCAGGAGCATGGAACTCTGGAGGTTCAGAAGGTTATATTATTGGATTTAATGAGTATGGGGATAAAATACAGCTATATAGAGGTGCTACAGAGTTAGCTTCTGCCACTAGTATAACAGATCTAGCAGATGGATATTATCACGAAGTAGATGTACTTATTATACAAAATAGAATAGTTGTAAAATACGATGGTGTAAATCTTATCAACTATTTAGACAGTTATGGAATAGATAAAAGCGAAACACTTTTAGGGTTTGGCGGTTGGAGTGGAGGATTAACAAACAAACATTATATAAAAGGCTACCATATTGCAGAGGCTACACAGGCAGATATTGCTAACCTAGGTATTACTACTTTTTAATATTACATAATTATGAAAAATTTAAAAATAGAAATAGGAAAAAATGAATTACAAGGGGCAAAGGTTACCAAGTTTTTGGCTTTTTTAGATCTTCCTTCATCTACTCCCTACAGTGTAGATGGTAGTACGCTTCACTTTGAGGCTGATTTAACGCAAATGGAGGTAGATGAAAAGAAAGAAGCTTTTCTTTTTTATGTTGAAAATAATATTAAATATTTAAGAAAGAGAAAGATAAAAAGCTTAAGAAGTTATACTAATTTGAAGATCAGATCTATTATAACAGATGATGAGGGTAATCCATTAACAGAAACTAAATGGATTCAATTTTCTCAAAATTTACAAGATGTAAAAAACGATTTTATCGAAACACTCTTAAAAGGAACAGCGGAGATTACTGAAGAGGAGCAAGCTACAGTTAAAAAAGCTAAGGAAGTTTTAAAAAAGAAAAATACTTATATAGCAAAACATAAAGAGATAAAAGCAAAAATACAGGAAATGGATATAGAACAGCTAAAAGATTTTGATATTGAGGCTGAGAATTGGAAGGTAAAGGTAAGCAATGATTAGTAAAATAAAGAACAAGATAAAAGATAAGATAAAAGACCATTTTAAGAAAAACAAAAAGAAAGCAAAAAAATGATGCAATCTCGTTTTAACACAAAGCTAACACCTCGTATGAAATCACATCAAAGGCGACCAAGCTTATTAGATAACCTCCGAAACTATGTAACAATTGGAGGAAAAGCCCTTAAGATAGTATGTTCAGGGGTTGCTAAATATCTAAGAATAATCCATTAACTTAATAATAATCTTTTTAAATAAAAAAAATGTCAACATCCACACCAGTCTCATTACATGGCTCAAGCACTACTATAATACGTATTCCTAAAAACTCTTCTAGTAATACAATAAAAGATACAGCAGGTAATAGTTTAACTATGGATCAATTATCTGATTCTATAAATATGCAACCAGGAAACACGGATTTTCATGTCGGAGCTTTTGACGATTCGGGAGAGTTAGATAAATTAACAATTAAAATAGCTTTATATTCTAAGCCAGATATTAAAAACAGTGCTTTTGACAATCAAAAGCCACAGCCTGTATTAGACACCCTAAATGGTGATCCCGTGGTATTTGATAAGCTAGGCGGTCATTCTTATTCAAGAACAAGAGGTGGAGATATTCTTTATTTTAAAATAACAGAAGCAAAAAACACATCTACAACAACAGACCAAGATATATTTCTTTGTATGACAGTTTAAGCAAATTTTCTACAACATCCCCTTCTTTTATTGGATCTGCCCTTTGTTGGTGATCTTATAATTTTATTCTCTGGGTTTTGTTTATCGAGTTGTATTTTTATATCTTGTACTGTTAAAAGAATTAAATATAGCATTATTAATGTTAAACAATAGAAAGCTCTTGTAAGAGTTTTATCTATATCTCTTGTTAGACACCTAACAACATAAGAGCTATAAACATTTATATTAATTAATATATTATTTGCATTCATTGGTTTTACCTTTTAAACATTCTACAAGGTGAATAATAGCAAATTTTATTTTATTTGTAATCGGAGTTGTGCCATTAAGATAATTTGTTAATTGTCTTTGTGTTATGTTTAGACCATTACAGATTTGCCTCCGACTGAACCCATGTTCTTCTATATATTGTTTTAGTTCTTCCTTCGTCATTTTATAATAAAATAGTTTTCTACAGTATGGCAATTATTTCCATATTGTCAAGTATAATAAAATAAAAAAATGATTTCAGTTAGAAGCAACATTAAACAATTCAAGAAAGGTCTTAAGAAGATTGAAAAAAAGCAAATTCCTTTTGCAACCTCTAGGACTTTGAATGATTTAGCTTTTCAAGTAAGGAAGGCTAATGTTACTTTTATTAAGAAGAAATATAACAATAAGACTAAATGGTGGACTAAAAGTTCTACTGTAGGGTTAGAGGTTAAGAAATCAACAAAAAGAAATTTAACTGCATCCGTTGGATTTAAAAAAAGAAATTACTTTGTTAAACTCCATGAAGATGGAGGAATAAAGAAATCAAGAAGCGGAGCTAATTTAGCAATCCCCACGAATCATGCTCGGAAAGCAAGAAAATATAGGATGTCTGGCGGTGCTAAATTAGCTTTGCAACAACCAAAAACATTTATTGGAAAAACTAGAGCAGGAACAACGGCTATATTCCAGAAGAAAAGCAAAAAGGTTACAAGAGCCTTATATATATTTAAAAGACAAGTAAAGATACGCAAATCATTAAGTTTTGAAGCAAGGGGAAGAAGAATCGTTAATTTAAACTTCAAAAGAACTTTTGCTAGAGAATTTAGAAAAGCAATGGCAACAGCTAGATAAGAGGAAATATGTTTAAAAGAGGATATACAACAAATACTGAACTAAACGATAAAATGGATGCTATGCTAGAAGACATTAAGTTAAGAATTGTTGGTGTTACTATTATAATATGTGCTGTTATTATTGCAAGTAGCTATTTGTTTTAAGTAATTAGATGCAATTAATAAGAGGGGATAGAATAAATATATTATCTCTTTTTGATGGCATAGGGGGAGCAAGACAAGCATTAAGGGAGTTATCTATTGATTGTGAATATTATGCTAGTGAGGTTGATAAATACGCTATTAGCATAGCCAAGGCTAATTACGATGATATAGAGCATATAGGGGATGTTAAAGGAATTATAATAGAGGATGGATGGTTATTTTATAATCAGAACAACGACCCTATAAACAATGGCGGTAGTATTGAGGTTAAGCTTGATCTTTTAATAGGCGGTAGTCCATGTCAAGATTTATCGATAGCCAAGAAGGACAGAAAAGGTTTAGAGGGGGAGAGATCTAGTTTATTTTATGAATATGTTAGGATATTAAAAGACGCAAGACCTAGATTTTTTATACTTGAGAATGTTTATTCTATGGGTGAGGAGAATGCTAGTTTAATGAGCAAAGAGCTTTTTGATATAGAGCCAATAATGATTAACAGCTCACTTGTAACGGCTCAACAGAGGAAGCGATTATATTGGGTTGGGAGATTGAATAAGGATGGGTTTTATAGCAAGGTGGACATTGAGCAACCAGAAGATAAGGGGATTTATTTAAAAGACATTATTGAGGAGGGTTTAGTTGATCGTGATAAATCATATTGCGTTAATGCAAACTACTTCAAGGAAAGTAATTTAAAAAGTTGTTTTGAAAAGCCTTTAAAGTTGGGTTATATTGGTAAGAAAAATTATCAAGGCTCAAGGGTTTATTCTTTAGATGGTAAATCAATGTGTTTATCTGCTAATGGTGGTGGTTGGGGAGCTAAAACTGGATTATATGAAGAAAACTCTCTAGTAAGAAAACTAACACCAACTGAATGTTGCAGACTTCAAGGCTTTCCTGATGATTATGTTTCTAGTGTAAGTAAGACGCAGGGATATAGAGCATTAGGCAATAGTTTCACAGTACCAGTAATTAAACATATATTAAGCGGATTAAATTATAAAAATGTAAATTAATTAAAAAAATTAGAAACTTTACTAATACGATGTTATATGCTACTATAGGTATATAAGCAAATATATAGTAATATGACCTCGACTGTAACCGTAAACGGAGATTTATATCAAGCATTAAAAGATCATGCTCATAATGAGGGAAAAACTATAAAAGAAGTTGTTGCTATATTCTTAAAAGAAAAGCTAAACTTTGAAGATATTGAAGACAAGGAAGACAAAGAGTTGTCAAGAATTGCAGATAGAAGAGATGATGAACCAACAATTACTCATCATGACTTCTGGGATAGTGTACATTAAGTATAACATACATTACAAAAAATCTACAAATAAAAACTTTAAAGGCTTATCCGCTAAAGATAAAATGCTTATTAAAGCAACAATTGAAAACAAACTAACAGCCAACCCCTTAGAGTTTTCAGAGAAATTAAAACATTCTTTAAAAGGTTATAGAAAGTTAAGAGTAGGAGATTATCGCATTGTATTTAAAATAATAGATAAAGATGTTATTATTGCCTTGATTAAACACAGGAGCAAGGTATATAAGTAATAAATATTACCATTGCCCATGCAGTGAGTATAAGCATTTTTCAAGATTCCATAAGATATTATAACAAAATACCTTAATAATGAAAGAAAAGAACAAAATAGCAAAGATAGTTGATCAACTAAATGAGATAAGCAATAACGATAAAAACAAAAAGAGCAAGTATAGTTTAGGAAAGGATAATATAATAATTATAAAAACCAAGGAGCTAAGCAATGATTGAGATTTTTATAATAACTATCTTACTTATAATAGTAATACCATTGCTTGTATGTTACTGGAAAGCTATTATTAAGCTCCATACTATAACTGGAAGAATAGAAGCTGTTAATAACAAAAGACATTACAATACTAATGTTACATTAAAATCTATAAAGGAAGAGATAAAAGAAATTAATAAGCTTAAAGATCTATTAAAAAGAAAATCATATAGAGATTATATTGGTAAGGTGAATAAATAATAAAGGAGGTAAGTAATGAGTATTCTATCAGCTATAATGGCATTAACTGCGTTAAACTGTATTTGTATAATATTTTTTAGTTACTACCTAAATAAAACTTTTGAAAAGGAGGCGGATAACCTAAAAAAGGACAGAGAGAAAGAATATAACAAGTGGAACTATATTAACAATAAACTAAACCAAGGAGGATTTATTCCTGGAGTTAGGCCTGGTAGTAAGACGGCTGATACAAAGACTTTATAATATAGTTACTATAGGACAATAGAACTCCAAGTAAGTAACAATGAATGTAACATGGTCTAAAGATAGATTAACAATGGTTAAAGAAACTAAAATTGATATACATAACACTATATTGTTTATAGATCATCTAAGGAATAACAAACAGAATATATATAAACACTTTATAAAGCTAAAACAAGATAGATCTTTTAGAGCATATACTTTTTATAACTATCTACAAGAACACTTCATATTCAATGCTAGAACTACACAAGATAAAGAAAAGATAGTTAAGGAAGCTTTATTATATATATCTCCTTCTATGGACATGTATAAACAGCTTGTAAAAGAAGTAAAAGAACAGTGCGTTATAGATAAATTACACATAGCTAATAGTAATATATAATAACATAACAAATAGCCTCTAAATCTTATTAGAACCATGCGTTAACCCTTGTTGTATAAGGGTTTAAGGTACTTACTGGGGTTATGTTCTGGCGGTATCGCGGA
>CEPX01415155.1_pt1 | contig 22184 bp, 22 predicted proteins | sample 361361 | NCBI WGS metagenome assembly CEPX01 (sample SAMEA2619974, study PRJEB7988) | marine metagenome | biome: marine biome (ENVO:00000447); feature: mesopelagic zone (ENVO:00000213) & marine oxygen minimum zone (ENVO:01000065); material: "saline water (ENVO:00002010), including plankton...
TAATATGATACCCCGCACTTTAGTGCGGGGAGGTTCATTTTTTTAAACCTCCTTCTAATTTTATTCGTGAAAGCAATGAATAATTTATATAAATATTTCTTTTTTTAAATCTTCTCAGAAGCACCCTTCTTTTTCTCCTTCTTCATTATAGAGCCAACCAAAAAAAGCCCAAGCATAACTGCAATGCCAAACCCAAAGATAGAAAATACGGAAAGGCCGTATAGCATAGGCCCTCTTCCTATATATGAAATCAATGCAGAGGCAATAATCAGGCTGGCAATTATAAGACCATAGGTCAGCCTGTTGCTTGACTTATCCATTTCCAAAGTAAGCCTTTTAATATCTGTATCTTCTATATCAACCTTTATTGAGCCTGCTTCCAGCTTTTTGAACACATTTAATGTTCTTTCCGGGAATGTTTTTACCAAGTCTTTATACTTTATGCCGGTTTTAATTATCTCTTTCTTGGCATTTTCTATGCCATACCTCTCCAGCTTTTTCAGGAATGGCTTGGAATATTTGGTTATTCTGAAGTTTTGGCAATATCTCAAGGCAAGCCCTTCAAGTGTAACAACAGTTTTCCCAAACAAAATAAAATCTATTGGCAGCTTTACCTTATGCTTATGAACAAGCTCAAACACATCTTCTAACACATAACTAACCTTTACCTTTTTTAAGGAGCCATCCTTTAAAGGCCTTATAAGATCCTCAAGATCCATCTTAAACCTGGCGGAAGCCTCTTTAGTTGACATGCCCATCTTTATGAACACATTCATTACCATGTCAAGATCATCTTCAACTATGCCATAAAAGAGGTTAGTTGCCATTTTCTTGAGTTCATCATCAAAATAACCTACAATCCCAAAATCAACAAAAGAAATAACGTTTCCCTTGCTTACAAGGATATTCCCCGGATGGGGATCTGCATGGAAAAACCCATGAACAAATATTTGGGTAAGAATTGCTTCAGTCCCGTTTCTTATAAGCTTTTCAACATTATAATGTTTCCTTTTTATTTCTCCGAGATTATGCAGTTCGGTGCCATCTATATACTCCAATGTTAACACATCCCTTGTTGTGAACTCGCTATACACCTTAGGAATCCTTACTGTTTTGCTGCCTTTGAAATTATAATAAAACCTTACAGCATGCCTTGCTTCCATCTTAAAGTCCAACTCATTCCTTGTCCAGGTCTCGAACTCTTTTATAACGGAAATAGGCGAGTAATCCCTTAGCTTTGGGATATGCTTCTCCAGATGCTCAGCCAGAAAGTACATAATGCTGATATCTTCTTCCATAAGCTCTTTGATTTTAGGCCTCTGGACCTTCACAGCAACCCTTTCCCCGTTTTTCAGCTTTGCTTCATATACCTGGGCAATCGAGGCAGAGGCAATTGGCTTTTTATTAAAATAAGAAAAAATCTCATCCAACGGCTTTTTAAGCTCTTTCTCTATCTGTGCTTTCATACCCTCGAAAGGAACAGGAGGCACCCTATCCTGAAGCTTCTCAAGCTCTTTAACATAATCCATAGGAATAAGGTCCGGCCTTACGCTTAGTAATTGGGCAAGCTTGGTAAAAGCGCCTCCAAGCTCTTCAAACACAAGCCTTACTTTCTTTGGATCTTCATTCCCTTCCTCAAACTTCTTTCTCTGCAGCCTTTTGTGCAAAGGAAGGTGATGCTTTAGTTTTAATTTCTGGATTATATGGCCCAGTTCATATTTGAGTAAAGTATTTAGAATATGCTCAAACCTCTGAAGATTTCTTATTGAACGGAAGATAGCCATTTTACCTTTTTTTAATTAAATTAAGTTAAGGGTTATTAAGTTTTTCTTTTTATTAGATTTATGAGTGCTTTAAGGTTAATACAACTTTTTATCCCAAGAGCATCAAAATGAGTTTCTGAGCATTTATTACTTTTCCTTATATTTTTTATTAATTCCTCTTTTTTTGGTATAGGATCTATTTTATAGTGTTTGCATATATTATGTATATTATAAAAACTAACTTGACTTATTTTAGATTCCTTTGAAATAATATCAAGGAACTGTTCTAACTCTTTGTTTTTGTTAAGCTTTTGCATATTCTTAACCAACTTAGAATCCCATAACCCGCCAAGCCATAAAGGCCCAGTGTAATCTAATTCTTTATTGCATTCAGGGCAGCTTTTTTTGTTGAAGATGTCTTTTACAGCCTTTCTATATAGACAATTATTGCAATATATAACATAACCGTGCTCCTTTAATAATTTATCAACCTTCTGCTTCCCCTTCTCGCAAACTAAAAAGGTTCTTAGGTAATGATCTTTAGAATAAGAGAATATTGGTGTTAATGCCTTATCATACGGTGAGGCGATTAACTGAGCTTTTCTTATTAGGATTCTCAGCCCGGTTTCATGCATGAACTCGTTTTTTAGTGGTTTGGCCCAATACTTCCTCAGGCATGGTTTTGGGAAAGAGCCAGCAAGGCAGCCCGTATCTGTTGCTGTAACTGCTAGGATTCCGTCCCTTGCTAATCTTTTAACTGAGCGGTCTAAGAAATCAGATGGCGGGCCGAAAGGGTCAATGTCAATATAATCAAACCCTTTTAATGACAAAAGGAATTCATTTGCATCTTTGTTGTAAACCTTGATTTTATCATTGATTAGTTTGTTAAGCTTAAAGTTTTGCTTTATTAGTTTGTAAGCATTAATATTAATGTCATTAAAGGCAATGTTCTTTATCTTATTTTTTCTTAATTCCAACAGAAACCTGATGCCTCTCACACCTGATGCTGATAATGGCAAACCTATCTGCATGCCTTTTTTATTTATAGAATTCAGTAAAAGAACAGAAATATCCCTGTTGGATTTCATCATAGGGTTATAGAACACCGGAAGCTTTTTGCTTACTTTTCCTGTTGGGATTTTTATTGAAGCTTTGCCTTCTTGAATGATTTTATACATAACACTTAGAATATTTGTTTTGTTTATTAAAGCTTATGCTTAAAACAACCTAAACCCTTTCCCTTCCTTAGTTCCAATAATCCCGCCTTCAACAATTTTAAACAGAATCTCTTTCTGGTCTGCTATGCTTCTATGCTTTCTCAGGATGCATCTCCTGTTTCCTGAGGGCGTTATCTGCAGCTCTAACAAACATTTGCTGCCATACTTCAGTATATCCCCACCAACTATGTTAACCTTATCCTTATCATCGAAGTTAGCATAAACCTGGTTTGTAATCAGCACAGGAATCCTGCCTTTCCTGCTTAGCTCGATCAAATAGCCTAACTGTTTTCCAAGCTCCCTGTTAATAGCATGCACATCATCGCAGTTGCCAAACTCTAACCTGTATAAAGCAGCGATTGTATCAACTATGACAAGGCCAATGTTCTCAGATTTCAGCTCATTTAATTTCCTGAAAGCCTTTTTTTGCTCTTCAAATGTTGAAGGTTTTAAAAAAATAATATTCTCTAAAATCTTTTTATGGTCAAGAGCGATCTGTTTTACCCTTTCAACAGAGAAATTGTTTTCAGTGTCAATATAAACAACTTTTTTCTTATTCCTTACTGTGTTAACCGCGCTGAGAATGCATAGATTAGTCTTGCCGGAGCCGGCAGGGCCATAGACTGTTGTTATTATATCTTTCTCATAGCCCCCATCTAATAAGCTGTCCAGTATTTTGCTTCCAGAAGGTAATCTGTTCATAATAATGATTAATTAGGGCCTGTAAAGCCGCATGAAGCACAGGTATACTTTGCAGCAATCTCTCTGCAATGCTTGCATCTGATGATTTCAAACTTGCCGCAGTCAGGGCAGTTGAATATGGCAGTGCCTGGCTGATTAGTGATCCTTTTCTTACAGGATGAGCATGTTAAGTTTTCTTCTGACATAGAATAAAAGATTGTTATTTTGTTTATAAATGTTACTTAAAATTGTATTTCCTTTTATTTAAAAGTAATTCTTCTCATAAGTTTCTGAAATATTACCATAACCTTTATATATAACTTTACAATTGTAAACTTTAATGAAAATAAAAATGCCGCAGGAACTTGAAGTATGGTATGTATTGCCTGCTATAAGGAGAGAACTGACTAAGATTCTTGTTAATGAGCATCATCTTAGCCAGAAAGATGCAGCTTCAGCTATTGGTATTACTGAGCCAGCGGTTTCCCATTATCTTAAGTCCAAGAGAGGCAAGGATATTAAGTTCGATGATAAAAATCATGCTTTTATCAAAATATCTGCTGACAAGCTTGTTAATCATAAAAGCTGTACTATAAAAGAAATACAAAAGATCTGCAACCATTTTAGAAAAACAGGCTGTCTTTGTAAATTGCATAAGCAAGCAAATGAGGCTTTACCAGGCAATTGTGAGGTATGCATGCAATGAAAGTTTACCTAGACCATGGAGCTACAACACCTGTAGATAAAGAGGTTGTGAAAGCAATGCAGCCTTATTTTACTGAAAAGTATGGGAATGCATCTTCATTGCACTCTTTTGGGAGGGAAGCGAAAGAGGCAATGGAAAAGGCAAGAAAGAGTGTTGCAAAGCTGATTAATGCAGAGCCTAAAGAAATCATATTCACTTCAGGTGGTACTGAAGCTGATAACATTGCAATAAAAGAGATCATGTTCACTAACAGAAATAAAGGCAATCATATCATAACATCAAGGATAGAGCATCATGCTGTTGAGAACACATGCAAATTCATGGAAAAGATGGGCTTTAAGGTAACTTATCTCTCTGTTGATAAAAACGGTTTTATCTCATTAGATGATTTAAGGAAAGCAATAACAAAGGAAACTGTTTTGGTTAGCATAATGCATGCTAACAATGAGATAGGCACAATCCAGCCGATTGAAGAGATTGGCAAGATTTGCAAAGAAAATGATGTTTATTTTCATACGGATGCGGTGCAGACTGTTGGGAAAGTAGCTGTTGATGTTAAGAAGATGAACATTGACCTTTTAAGCTCTTCAGCTCATAAACTGTATGGCCCTAAAGGCGTTGGCTGCTTGTTTGTAAAAGAAGGCACAAGGATTGGCTCTTTGATCCATGGCGGCAATCATGAAAAGGGTTTAAGGGCTGGCACTGAAAATGTTTCTGGAATAGTTGGTTTTGGTAAAGCATGCGAGCTTGCAGGCAAAAGGATGGATAAAGAAGTAGAACATTTAACAAAGCTAAGAGATAAGCTGATCAAAGGAGTTTTGGAGATAAAAGACAGCTGGCTGAATGGAGACCCTTCTAAAAGGGTGCCGGGAAACACAAACTTCTCTTTTAGGTATATTGAAGGCGAGTCCCTGATAATGTATCTTGATGAGATGGGAATAGCAGCTTCAACAGGCTCTGCATGTTCTACTAAGGAGCTAAAGCCAAGCCATGTGTTGACAGCCATCGGCTTAAAGCCGGAAGAGGCTCATGGAAGCCTGAGGTTAACATTGGGAAAGGATAATACTGAAGAAGAGGTTGAGCATGTGTTAAAAGCTCTGCCCGAGATTGTTGAGAAGCTGAGGAAGATGAGCCCTCTTGCCAAGTAAAAATGTTTGAGACCATAAAAGCGATTTATAAGAATGATCCTGCAGCAAAGCCTGGGGAGTTTTTGGTTTATCCGCATTTGTATGCAGTAATGGTCCATAAATACATTGCAAAGCCATTGTACACTTTAAGGGTTCCATTAATCCCAAGACTGATTTCGCAGATATCAAAGTTTTTCACAAGTATAGAAATTCATCCAGGCGCAAAGATTGGCAGAGGCTTGTTTATAGACCATGCTCATGGCGTTGTTATTGGTGAGACAGCAGAGATTGGAGATAACTGTGTGATGTTCCATAATGTTACATTAGGCGGAACAGGAAAGTACAAGGATAAAAGGCATCCTACTATTGGCAATAATGTTTTGATAGGAACAGGCGCTATCCTTTTAGGGCCTATTAAGGTTGGCAATAATGTAAAGATAGGCGCTGCAACTACGATTATTAATAGGGATGTGCCTGATAACTGCACTGTGGTAGGAATCCCAGGCAGGATTGTTAAAGAGAATGGAACAAAGGTTAACAAAGAACCGCCTTTAGCACATTATCATCCAAGGAGGAACAATTAAAATGTACTCAGACAAAGTTATGAAAATTTTCAAGAACCCTAAGTATATGGGAGAACTGAAGAATCCTTCGGGTGTTGGTAAGGTAGGTAATCCCACATGCGGGGATGTTATGGAAATCTCTATTAGAGTGAAGAAGAATAAGAAAGGAGAGGAAATCATTGATGATATTAAAGTGAAAACCTTTGGCTGCGTTGCTGCAATTGTTTCTTCAGATGTATTATGTTCGATGGTAAAAGGAAAAACAATTAAACAAGCATTAGAAGTTACTAAAGAAGATATTATTAAGCATATGGGGGGGAAAGTCCCTACTGAAAAAATACATTGCTCTCTTCTCGCAGCGGACGCATTAAAGAAAGCGATAGAAGATTATAAGAATAAATAGTGTTAAGTCATATTAAACACCTTTTTGTAGTATAAATATTTCTCATATTTTCTATCTAACATGATGCTAGATTCAGAATTCTTGTAAATAAAATTAAGGATTTTAAAAAACTGAATTCCTGTATATTGTATTTTGAATGCTTTACTCTTTAGAGGATAAATCTTAACTTTATTTAGGTAGCATCTTTTGATTAGAACATCTTGAATTTGTTCAAGGAATGGCTTATTCCCAGCGATCATAAACTGTAAATGCGTTCTCTTTTTTCCTGTTATCGAACCGTCACCATCAAAAATTCCCCTTATAAAATGAGACATCAGAAAAGATGGAACTTTTACATGTTTTATACTCAAACTCTTTTTTGGGGTTATTCCATATGATAAAAGACGTTTCACAATTTTTTTAGAATAAATCTCTACGAAAACAGAATTATATTTTTTTACATAATGAATTTTCCCATTACTGTTAATCGCCTTTAAAAATTTTCTAAGATGATTATCATCTATATTGCTTAATACAATTTTTATACCATTGGTCTTATTTAATATACAACCATCCGCAGCTATAAAACCTAACCAATAAGCAGAGATGTTATCTAATTTGTCAAAGAAGTTGTCATTTAAATTATATTTTCTTTTAAACTGCCCTTTATTCGGGAGATGTATATTATTATAATCAAGTGCCCTCAAAATTGTTGATTTACTGCAGTTGAAAACTTTGGCTAATTCTGGAGCCGAATAGTTTTTTGTTCTTCCCAATTTTAATAATTCACTTATCTTATGTTGGCTATATCCATTATAGAATACATTATTTTTCTTAATTTTCATTTCAGACACCTCTGAAACCTCATCTGGGGTGAGATTTCTACACTTGTTAAAGAAATCTCACTAACTAAAAAAGAGGACTTGGAGCAAAACTCCATAATTGATTTTTGTGTAGAAGACCAAAAATCATTATTTAGGGGCTTTGCGTGTCCTCTTTTTTATTGGTATGTTGATTTTAGGTATATATTTTTTGCTTAAAACCTAAATACCTCTCCAAACTCCTCCATTAGCTTAGGAAATTCCTCTTTTACAATCAAACCAATATCTTTAGCATAACAATGAGGGCAGATATCCATCTTCTTATTACATATAACGCACCTTGTGAGAGGATAGCTTATTTCTTTGCCTATTAAATCAAGCTCATAGCCCTTATCTCTGAGCCAATCCTTAACCTCCTGATTAATACAATCGGGGCATACAGGGTTTGTTATTGTTTTGTTGCATATAACGCATCCAGTTTCTTGCATTCACACCAGCTTTTTTAGTTTTAAAACTGGGTTCATGCAACAAAAAAATGTTGGAGGAAAAAAAGAATTTGCAAGAACCCAGAAGTTAAAGGCAATTTAGTAGGGTGTCTTGATAGTAAACTTCACTCTAATAAGACAGGAATCTGACAGATGCATATTCCAAATTTGAGTGAAGTTTAACATAATTTAACCATTGAAAACAAACTCTTATTTATATTTTACTATATTCCAATATATGTTTATCCAATAATATGTATAATTATAGAATCTTTGTCTGAAAAAGCAACCTAACCTATCTTCAATATGCTTTCTTTATAAACCCCAAGCTCACCAAAAGATCTCTTTGTATTTACTGAAGGGATTTCTATGTAATCTATATCAATATCATCTTTTATTATAGTTGTCTTTACATCTGCAGTTATCCCACTGGCATTGTTGACTACTATGGCCATAATATTATTGTCTATCTCAATGTTTACTGCTCCATCATTTATTGTTATATTATTTTCTTCAGATAAGTCTATCAATTGGGAATCAAAACAGTTTGTTGCATATTGGCCTGTTGCTTCTATAGTTAGATTGAAGGTGCCCAAGGTTGTGCCCCAGTCACAAGAGGTTAAATTCTGATTATCTATTAATACAAAAACAGAATACCTGTCAAAGTTTATCTGTTCAGGGATTACTTCTATCCTTCTGTCTCCAAAGTTAACATGCCTGTAAGTAATGTCATAAGGCATTATGGTTAATGGAAGCTCATTGATGGTTCCATTTATTGTTATATTTACATCAGAAAGATTGGAATTTGTCATCTCCTGGAAATCCATGATAGAATTGTTAAATGTTTCTGCGTTGGAATTTGGCAGCTCTTCTAGAAAAGAAATGCTGTTATTTGTTATATTGATTATAATATCTGACTTAAGGTTGAATATCTCCTGTAAGCTCTGTTGTATTGATGTGTCTAAATCATATATTCTATCTAGCACAGCTAATTCGGATATTATTCCTTCAGATTTTTGGGCATTGTGGAATATTAAGATAGCCAAAGCCATAACAACCAATGCCAGGAATGTTAATCCTAATGCAAATAGGAATCCTTTTTTATTATGTTTTAGTCTTATCATTTTAACCAAATGGTAAAATCTGCTATACAGGATCTGCCTGTATTGGTAACAAAAACCCTTTTTCCGGTGCCGATAAACCTCTCTTTTGGGAATATATCAGTTGTTTCAACTATGATTGGGTCCCGGGCATTGCAGCTGACTTTGATTCTTATATGATGATTGATGGGCAGTATCCTGTTTAGTTCTACTTCAATATCTTCTACAGATAATGTGTCCAATACGCCTTTGTAATCAAGCACAGCCAGAACATCAGAGCCAATTCTTATTGTCTGCAGTTTTGAGACAGTTTCATCGCTTGCTTTTGTTATATAAAATGTTGAAACAATTAATATAGACATAACTATGATAATGGCCATTATCATATCTAATGAAAATATGAATGCCTTATTCCCAAAGCCCAAATTCAGCAACCGCGATTTTATTTTCATATAAAACCAGCCTTTGTATGTTAATAATCGATTTGTTTGAAGCAGAAGCATTTCTATACTCAGCAATTTCAGTGCCGTTCAGGTCTTTTAACCTGAAATAAAAATTATAGAGCTCTATCCCCAATGACTTTAAGGTAATGTTGTATGAGGCATTAAGAAACGCGCTTACCTTTTCTGTGGAAAGGTTTCTGTCAGAAGCTGCCAGGCCTATAACATCGATATTTGTTGGGTTTTCTTCCCAATTCACCGGCACACCTTTTGATTTTATTAACAGGTCAGCTGTTTGAAATGCCTTGATTTGCATCTCTTTATAATTAACATCCTCATTTAAGATTAATGCATAATTATTCCATGCAAATATGATTATTATAATAAGGATAGTGGCTGCAAACAAAGCAATAAACAGGTCAGTTGTAGCCATCTGAGATTTTTTAGACATTTTGTATGTTTATGTAATTGTTTATGTTTCGGATCCTAATCTTGCCTTTCCTGAGATTGGCAGTTTGCACAGGGTTGATTGACTGGCAATAAATACCTTCAACACCCAGTTCTTTATAATCAGTATTTAGATCGCTGGTACTTATGCTCACATTATAATCTATAGATATATTGATAATTGTCCCTTCCCCATTTGCAAAAGCAGATGTTATTAAGCTGGAAATTAACAGGCATGTGCTTCTTTTATCAAGCTCGGTTTTTGAATCTGAAAGGTCTTTGCTTCTGTTGAACATGAACCCAAGTATTATCAGGAATATGAAGAGTATTGTTCCCAGTGCAAATATGAATTCTATGCTTACTTGAGATTTTTTCATATTGAATACCTAAGTTATTTCTTGTTGAGCGCAGCAGCAGAAATCTCCGGTTTGTGTGGGGCAGTATTGGTCACCTTCGCTTTCCCAGACACCTCCAGTATAATCATTGCATTTTCCTGCGTTCTGCCTGCATATGCCATCCATATGCCCATTATATCCACAGTAGCCTGCGCAGCTGTCTAAGAAAGCATCTTCTCCCGCTGATATGTTTATCCTTATGTTCCAGGTTTCTGAATAGCCTTCATTGGCATTATAGCTGTCATCAGCACAGCTGATGTTCCATGTATAGTTTCCTCTGAATAATGGGAGAGCGATTGTTTCCAGTTCATCTTCTGCTACAGGAGTGTCTCTTATGTTCCATCCCACAGAACCCCCATCGTCTAAAAGACCGTTCATATGAAGGTCGCAATAATCTATACCCGAACTGGCATCGCTTGTGTTATAACCAAAGCTGGTTAGCCAGTAGTTTCTGATTGTTTCGTCAGGAGGGCTTACTAGGTTTACAACCGGAGGTTCAGCGTCTTGGGTGTAGTTTACACTGAAGTTCCAGATTTCGCTGGAGTTTTTATTCATATGGACATCAGTGCAATTAACGTTCCATGAGTAGTTTCCATAGTTTATTCCAGGCTTAGTGAAATTCTGAGTTATGTTTTTTGTTATTTCTAGGTTTGTCTGGTCTATTATACTATTTATCATTAATTGGCAGTACCATACTGTAGAAGCATCTGTGACATTGTATTCAAATAAAACAACACCATCATCATTTGTGTGATTATTTTCAGGGCTTATTAGGCTGATGACTGGAGAATCAGTTTCAATAGTATCGTTTGTTTCAGGAGGGCTGGTCAGGTTTGAAGCGTTTCCAGCTCCCTCTTCTCCTGATGGAACGATTGTAAAATTGATTATAGCAGATTCCTGCATAATATTCCCGCGGGGATCCTGGCATCTTACGTAATAAGTATAAGTGCCGTTTTCAAAAATTCCCAGATCCCTTTCATGCGTTAATGCTGAGCCAACAAAAGGATCAGACATAATAGAATAAGATGTGTCATTCCCATCATACTTGCATACAGCATGCTCATTTGTTGATGCTCTTAGGACAATCCCATAATAGTTTATTGTACCGCTTGGGGAGGTCCATATGACTTCAGGGATTGTACTGTCATTAGCCTCTCCAAACCGGACATAGCCTGATTCTAACATCTCCACCATTACTCTATGCGGTCCTTTTGATACAGGGATAATCCCGGCTAAATCTGCTTTTGTTTCCGCAAATATATCGCTTTGCCCTCCAAAGGCATATAGTTTTATCAGGGCTGTTTTATTTGCTGTAGAATAAGCCTGAACACCGCCCGGCATATTTATCCAGACATACTTCTTTGTTCCCGGCCCTATAGAATAAACAGTGTCTGCTGTTTTTGCCAATGTATTTACAGCATCATTTGCCTGGTTTAGCTGCATACTAATATTAGATTCCCTTATAGCATAATAAAACAAAGGGATGATTACTAAAAGAATAAAACCCATTATTATTATATATTCTGTTGCTATCTGAGCCTTCCTGAAACCTCTTTTCATACCTTAGAAATAACATATTGGTTTATACTTTGCTATTACTCTACAAGTGGTGGCACATTATTCACAAGAAAGAAGTTATTTAACAGATTATTTCTTCTGCCATGTATAGCTTCTCATCCTGGCAGACTTGCCATAACCGCAGGAGCTGCATTTCTTCTTTCTCATATGATATGTCCGTTTGCCGCATCTTCGGCAGTGTATCATATTCTTCTTCCCGCTCTTCTTACCCATTGATGGCGTGCCTTTCATAGAAATCTACCTGTTTGATTATCCTTTGTTTTGCTGTGTTTATTCCGGAGAGATTATTGTGATTGTGTCTCCTCTTATGAATATTACTCCCAGCTTTCTTTTCACTTCATCATTTTCTCTTTCTTCAGCGTCTTCTAAAACAACATTGATATGGATATCAAATGCTTTTAGAGCGCCAATATATTGTTTGCCGTTCTTTAACTCAACAATTACCTTTTTATCTCTTGCTCTGTTAAGCGCATCTAAAGGTCTGGATTCAACCATATTCTTACACCCCCTATTGTTAACCTTGAGAAAGGACTGATGTTTATAAACTTTACTAATGAAATTTTTTGTTTTGTAAAAATGGGCCCAGATTGATTCCCACGAACTGCAAAGTCAGTTCACACCTTAGGCGACATTAAATTCCTTCGGAATTTAAGTCCCCTTTTTCACCCTTGTCGGAATGCTATCGCATTTCTGACATATTTTTCACTTAAGAAGCGTCAGACTCATTTCATTCGTCTGGGTCGGCATTCGAAATAGCCCGACTTGGTTACGAAAGCAAACGAGAAAGAATGGGCCCAGAGGGATTCGAACCCTCGATCTACAGCTTAGAAGGCTCTGGCGAGGATTAACCTTGTCGCCTTGTCCAGACTAGGCTATGGGCCCTTAACTATTAATAGTTTCTGTAAGGTATTTAAAGTTTGTTTTTTGTTCAGAGATTTCCGCTAATTTTATAAAATATATCAGTTTCCTGCTCTATATGCAAACAGTATTAATAACAGGCGGTGCAGGCTTTATTGGCTCTCATATGTGCGACCTGCTTTTGGATAAGGGATACAAGGTTATATGTATGGATAATCTTATTACAAGCTCTGCTCTTAATATAAAGCATCTGGATGGTAATAAGAATTTTAGGTTCATTGAGCATGATGTTACAAAGCATATAGATATTGAAGAGGACCTTGACTTTGTTCTGCATCTGGCAAGCCCGGCATCTCCAGTTGATTTTGATAAGATTCCAATCCAGATATCGAAAGTTGGCTCTTTAGGCACCCATAATGCCCTGGGTTTAGCGAAACATAAAAAAGCTGTATTTCTTTTTGCCTCAACTTCAGAGGTTTATGGAGATCCCCTGGTTAATCCTCAGCCTGAAACCTATTTTGGCAATGTAAACCCTGTCGGGGTAAGAAGCTGTTATGATGAGTCTAAAAGGTTTGGGGAGGCTATTACAATGGCTTATCACAGGAAGCATAAGATTGATACTAAAATAGTGCGTATTTTTAACACCTACGGCGAGCGTATGAGGGCAGATGATGGCAGGGCTGTTCCAACCTTTATCAGCCAGGCTTTGAAAAATGAGCCTATTACAGTTTTCGGTGATGGCAGGCAGACAAGAAGCTTTTGTTATGTTTCCGATTTGATTGAAGGAATCTACAAGCTAATGCTCTCAGATATCAACGAGCCTGTTAATATCGGCAACCCAGATGAGTATAGCATATTAGAGCTTGCAGAAAAGATAATTGAACTAACAGGAAGCAAGAGCAAGATTATTTTTAGTGAACTGCCAGCTGATGATCCTAAGGTAAGAAGGCCTGATATCGCGAAGGCCAAGAAAGAGCTTGACTGGGAGCCTAAGGTTGGATTGGAGGAAGGATTGAGGAAGACAATAGAATATTTTAAGGAGCTGGAGAAATGATATTACTGGTTTTCAATCAAATTAACAAAATATTAAAGGGGGGATATCTATGAAAGTTTTGGTTACAGGAGGAGCTGGGTTTATAGGGTCTTTTTTAGTAGACCAACTTGTCCAGCAGGGTGATGATGTTAGAATCTTGGATAATTTAGATCCGCAGGTTCATCAGGATAGCCTGCCTGAGTATCTTAATGAGAAAGCAGAGTTTGTTAGGGGTGATATGAGGAATATCGAGGATATCAAGGGAGCGATAAAGGATGTTGATATAATAATCCATCATGCTGCAATGGTCGGCGTGGGCCAGAGCATGTACCAGATTAAGAAATATGTTGAAGTGAATTCTTTGGGAACAGCAAACCTGCTTGACTTATTGGTCAATCAGGAGCATAATGTTAAGAAGCTGGTTGTTGCAAGTTCCATGAGCACTTATGGCGAGGGAAGTTATAAATGCGAGAGTTGCGGCGTTGTCAGCCCTCTTATAAGAACAGAGGAACAGATGAGAAAGAGCGACTGGGAGCTTCATTGCCCAGACTGCGGGGCATATCTTAAGCCTGCGCAGACAAAAGAGTCAAAGAAACAGGATATTAACAGCGTGTATGCATTAACAAAGAAAGACCAGGAAGATATGTGCCTTAATGTAGGCAAAACATACGGCATTCCTACAACTGCTTTGCGTTATTTTAATGTCTATGGGCCAAGGCAGTCCTTAAGCAACCCTTATACAGGCGTGATAGCGATCTTTATGAGCAGGATTAAGAATAATAACCAGCCTCTTGTGTTTGAAGACGGCAACCAAACAAGGGATTTTATATCTGTGCATGATATAGTTGATGCTACATTGCTTGTGATGAAAAGCAAATCTGCGGATTATGATGTGTTTAATATAGGAACCGGCAGACCAACTTCTATAAAGCGGGTAGCAGAGGTGGTGGCCAGGCTTTGCGGTAAAGAGATAATGCCGAATATAACAAAGAAGTTCAGGAAAGGGGATATAAGACACTGCATTGCGGATGTTTCCAAGATTAAGTCTAAGCTTGGCTTTGAGCCTAAGACAGAGTTTGAAGAAGGGGTAAAAGAGATTATAGAATGGTCAAGCAATGTTGAGGCAAAGGACATGGTGGATAAAGCCACAAATGAGCTTAAAGAAAAGGGTTTGATTGACTAATCTGGGAGAAAGAAGATGAAACTGCTGTTCATATGTGGAAGGGAGCCAGCATATGCAAGAAATAACATCATTATAAAAGCTCTTAAGAAAAATAAGGTTGATTTGACCTTATGCACAAGCTCATCAAAAAACCCTTTTATAATTCATCTGATTGTGCTCCTAAAATTCTTTTTTAAGATGCATAAAAGATATGACGCTGTGTTTGTTGGATTCTATGGGCAGCTGCTTGTTCCTATAATAAGGCTTTTTACTAAAAAACCAATATTCTTTGATGCCTTTATGTCAGCTTATGATACCATGGTTATAGATAAAAGAAGGGTCAGAAGAGGCTCTGTTATCGCAGGGTTTCTGCATTACATTGATAAGAAATCATGCCAGTTGGCTGACCTTGTATTTCTTGACACAAACCAGCATATAGATTATTTTGTTAAGGAATTCAAGGTGCCCAGGAGAAAGTTCAGAAGGATCCTTATAGGGGCTGATGATGATATTTTCTATCCCAAGGCGCAAAGAAAACAGGGCAGCGATCTTGTTGTTGAATTCCATGGGAATTTTATACCTTTGCAGGGAGCTGAGTATATTGTAAAGGCTGCCAAGATACTCGAGGAGGAGAATATAGAATTTATGGTAATTGGTTCTGGGCAGACCTTCAGTAAGTGTTTTAGTTTATCAAAGGAACTGAAGTTAGACAATATAAACTTTATTGGGAGAAAGAATCCTACAGAAATTCCCAGGTATATTTCCAGTTCTGATATTGGCTTAGGGATATTTGGCTCTACTGAAAAAACCAAGAGAGTTATACCAAACAAGTCTTATGAGATTATTGCAATGATGAAGCCTTTGGTAACAGCTGATACAAAGGCTTCAAGGGAATTGTTTGTCAATAAAGAGAATGTTTTGTTCTGTAATGTGGCAGATGAAAAGTCTTTAGCTGAAGCAATATTGACGCTGAAGAATAATGTGAAGCTAAGGGAGAGGATAGCAAAGAAAGGCTATTACCTTTTTAAGAATAAGTGCAGCGTTAAGCTGATAGGAGAACAGATCATAGGTTTTATGGAATCATGCCTGAAGTTGCGCAATATTTAAAAAACTATAACGAACTACAACTAAATAGAAGTTAGAATGGAGATGATTATATGTCAAAAGCAGAGATGCTAAGAAAGCTTTTCATGGGAAAGAATCTGATAAGGATTGTAGGGGCCCATAACGGATTAACAGCCAAGCTTGTAGAGTCAGCAGGGTTTGATGGGATATGGGCTTCATCATTAGAGGTATCAGCTTCGCATGCTGTGCCGGATGCCAATATACTTACTATGCAGGATTATTTAGATGCAGCTATCGATATGAATGAGGCAGTTTCAATACCTGTGGTTGTTGATGTTGACCAGGGCTATGGCAATTCTACAAATGTTATACATATGGTTAAAAAGTTTGAAACAGCTGGCATTGCCGGGATCATAATGGAGGATAAGCTTTTCCCTAAACAGAACAGCCTTTTGGCTGGCGGAAGGCAGGAACTGGCAACAATAGGGGAATTTGTAGGAAAGATAATGGCTGCTAAGAATGCGCAGGAGTCAAAAGATTTTATGGTTATTGCAAGGATAGAAGCCCTGATTGCCGGCTGGGGCCAGGAAGAAGCGATGAAAAGGGCAAAGGCATATGTCAATGCAGGCGTTGACGGCATTATGATACATTCTAAGAAAAATAATCCTGATGAAATCACAGAGTTCATTAAGAATTTTGACCTTAATGTTCCTATTGTTGTGGTGCCTTCCACCTACCCTTCTTTTACTGAAGAGAAAATAAAGAGTTTCCCAAAGATAAGGATGGTTATATATGCCAACCATGTTATAAGGTCTGCTGTTACATCTATAAAGGAAACCCTCAAGGAGATAAAAGACGCCGGGGGAATAGATACTGTGAGCAGGAAGATTATCCCTGTGGAGGAGCTTTTTGAGCTGCAAGGCACTAGTGAAATGAAAGAGAATGAGAAGAAATTCCTGTTCAAACAGGAGAAAATAACTGCTTTGGTCCCTGCAGCCGGAGTAATAAAAGAGCCTTCTTTAAAGCCGCTGCTCCAGGATACGCCTTTGGTCATGCTGGATGTTAACGGCAAATCGATCCTTCAAAGAAATGTTGAGCTGCTGAAAAGCCTGGGGATAAAAGACATCTTTGTGGTGTCCGGGCCTAATTCTGATAAGATCAATATAGAAGGTATTAATATTATCCAGAATAAGAACTTTGAAAACAGCCATATACTTTATTCGATAATGTGCGCCGAAGAAAAGCTGAATGGAAAGCTGTTATTGGTTTATTCTGATATTTTGTTTGAAAAGGAAATCATTGAGAAGCTGTTAAAGTCAGAGGAGGATATTACACTTGTTATTGACGGTTCTTTTAAGAATTCTAAGATAAGGCAGAGCAAGAAAGAAGAGCATGACCTTGTTTTGGTAAAAGCAAAGCATGACCCTGTTGAGGGTGAAAGAATTATCAGGCCGAAACGTGATAATCCTGTCCTCAAAATAGGCAAGAAAATAGGCGTTGAGGAAGCGAATTATGAATATATAGGCCTTGCATTGTTCTCTGAAAAAGGGATTGAAGATTTGAAGAAAGCATATGAAGAGGAGAAAACAACTTACAGCGAAGGGTTGTTTAATGAAGCAGTAAATTTTGATATGGCAAACCTGCATGACATTTTGATGAGGATGATCCAGAAGGGGTATAAGGTCTCATCAATGGAGATTGATAAGGGGTGGTCAGAGATTCATACATTTGAGGATTATAAAAGAGTTAGCAGGATGATTGCAGACTGATTAACGGTGAAGAGAACATGATTACATGCGAAAAACTATTTGAACTATTTGATGAGAGTAATTTGTTGTTTTTTACAGGCGTGCCGGATTCAACGTTTAAGGGCTGGACAAGATTTCTTGCTGATGAGCATGGAAACAAGCTGACAAATGTTATAGCCTGCAATGAGTGCGAGGCTGTTGCGATAGCATCCGGGTACCATCTGGCAACAGGAAAAATAGGGGTAGTTTATATGCAGAACTCCGGTGAAGGAAAAGCTGTTAATCCCCTTACCTCGCTTTGCGATCCTGAGGTTTTTTCTATACCTGTTATGCTGATGATAGGCTGGAGAGGAGAGCCAGGTGTTAAGGATGAACCGCAGCATAGGAAAATGGGGAAAGTTATGATGCCTCTATTAGAAGCGCTTGAGGTACCTTACAGGATACTTCCTGATGAGCCTGAGAAAATCGCCGCAGCTATAAAAGAGATGAAAGATAAAGCTGAAAAAGAGAACACTCCTGTTGCGATAATAGTCAGAAAAGGGGTTATTGGGGATTATGAAGCCAAGGTTGAGGAAAAGGAGAGCTATAGCTTGACAAGGGAAGAGGCAATCAAGATTATTGCCGGCAAGATGGACGGTTCTGAAGTTATTGTTTCAACAACAGGCAAGGCTTCCAGAGAATTGTTTGAGTATAGGGATATGAAAAAGCAGGCTCATAAGAATGATTTTTATACGCTTGGTTCAATGGGCTGCTCAGCCTCGATTGCCTTAGGCATTTCTTTGCAGTCAAAGAGAAAAGTGTTTATCTTTGACGGTGATGGGGCAGTGCTTATGCAGATGGGAGCTCTTGCTACGATAGGGCATTATGGGCAGGAGAATGTTTATCATATTATCTTTGATAACTCTTCTTATGGCTCAACAGGAGGACAACCAACTATTTCACCAACAGTTGATTTTGGCAGGATAGCCTTTGCATGCGGCTATAAGTCTGCCCAGACAGTTTCAACAGAACCTGAACTTCTTAAGGCGCTGGATATGGAATCGAAAGGCCCCAGCATATTGGTCATCAAGGTAAAGAAAGGCTCAAGGAGCGATCTGGGGAGGCCTACCACCAGCCCTGTCCAGAGCAAGGAAGAGCTGATGAAATTCTTAACAGAATAAATCTTTTTTATAGCAATAAAGGAAGAATATAAGGGGTTTAAGAAATTGTGCGGGATATGCGGTTTTAACTGGGAAGATAAAAGTCTAGTAAAGGATATGGCGCAGGCCATGTTGCATAGGGGGCCTGATGATTCAGGGTTTCACCTTGGCGCAGGCATTTCATTAGGGCACAGGAGGTTAAGCATAATAGACCTGAAGTCAGGCAAACAGCCCATGTATAATGAAGATGGCTCTGTTGTTGTAGTCTATAATGGGGAGATATATAATTTCAAAGAGATAAGGAAATCTTTAGAGAATAAAGGCCATAGGTTCAGGACTAACTCTGATACAGAGGCTGTAGTTCATTCTTATGAAGAATATGGAGAGAGATGTTTGGAGCATTTTAACGGCATGTTTGCATTTGCAATCTGGGATTCCAATAAGAAAAAACTGTTTATTGCAAGAGACAGGCTTGGAATCAAGCCGCTTTATTATTATTTTAAGGATAATGCATTTATTTTTGCTTCTGAAGTAAAATCAATACTCCAGCATGATAATATAAAAAGGGAGATCAATAAGGAAGCGTTTTACCAGTTTTTCTCTTATTTGTTTCCTTTGAAAGGGGATTATCTTATAAAAGATATATATGAGCTTCTCCCAGGGTATTTCTTAACCTTTGATAAGGGCGGGCTGGTTAAGAAACGATATTGGCAGCCAAGGAGCAGGACGGTTTCCAGGGGAGAGGATTATTTCTGCAGGCTTACCGAAAAAAAATTGCTTGAGTCTGTGAAGATGAGGATGATAAGCGATGTGCCTTTGGGAGCTTCTTTGTCCGGGGGGCTGGATTCAAGCCTCATCGTGGCTATGATGAACAAGTTTACTCCTGATAAGGTCAAGACAGTGACTGTTGGCTATGAGGATGTTAATAATGAGTTTATGTATGCAAGGAAGGTGGCAGAGCATTGCAACCTTGACCATAGAGAGATGGTGATTGAGTTAGACCAGTTAAGCAGCATTATCCCTGAGGTTGTCTGGCATATGGACCAGCCGCCTGTGAAGACAAGCGTCTTTCCCACGTTCTTTTTTTCAAAAAAATTAAGGGAGAAGGTAAAGGTGGCTTTGGTGGGGGAAGGCTCTGACGAGATCTTTGCAGGTTATGGAAGGTATAAGATGATGAGCCTGAACCTCAGCTCAACAGCAGGCTTTTTCAGAAAAAGCCTGCGGAATTTCCTGACAAAGAAAACAATGTATGCAGATAATTCTAAGTCAAAGAAAAGCCTTCTTGATTATTATAAGCAATATTCTTATTACCTTAAGTTTTTTAATATCTTTAGGAAAGGGAAATATGTGCCGCTTGGCTATTTTAACAGAAAGGATGAAACATCCGTTTCAAAGGGCAATGGCTTTATAGATTATGAGAAAGAAAGTTATGATGTTATCAGGGATATTTCTGCCAAGGGAGATGGTGACGCGCTTGGCAGAGTGCTGCATATTGCTGCAAGGAAAGAATTGCCAAGCATACAGCTGCTGCGTGTTGATAAGATGAGCATGACGCATTCGCTTGAAGCAAGGGTGCCTTTCGTGGACCATGAGCTTGTGGAGATAGCGTTTTCTATGCCTTCAAACCTTAAGCTTAACAACCTCACAGAGAAATATATTGTGAAGAAGGTTGCATTGAAATATCTGCCAAGGGAGATAATATACAGGAAAAAGGAAGGATTGCAGTCGCCGATTGCCAGCTGGGTCAATAAGGAGTTTAAGGATGTCTTTTCTCCTGTGTTGAATAATAGCAGCCTGGTTAAGAATGGTTACATTGATAGCAGGTTCATTGAAAAACTGTTAAGAAAAGATATCAGCAGCCAGAGGGCTACGCAGATATGGTTTGTTTCAATGCTGGAGATCTGGAACAGGATCTTTATTGAACCGGATAATATAAATAATCAGGATCTTTCAATCAATGCGTTCCTTTGAGGGCGTTTTTGGCTTTCAAAGAAGAATGTTTTTAAATGAACTTGTTTTTATGGTTTGAAAATGGATATGCTGATTAACGGGAAATGGGAAAGCTCTGGAAAAAGCTTTGATGTTATAAACCCTTATAATAATAGTGTTGTTGATAAAGTGCCTATTGCAACGAAGGATGATATAAAGAGGGCTTTAGAGCTGTCCTATAAGGCAAAGCCCGGTTTAAGCCCTGAGGAAAGGGCTGATATTCTTACAAGTTCTGCAAAAGAACTAAAATCCAAAAGGAAAGAGTTTTCTGACCTTATTACAGCAGAATCAGGCTTATGTGTGAAGCAGACACTGCATGGGGTTGACAGGTCAATTGATGTGCTGAGGGAATCAGCGAAAGTTGCGCTTGATATTGAGAAAGACATTACCCAGAGGTTTGTTACTGGAAGTCCTGATGGAAAACCAAGGTTGAAGGTAATCACAGAGCCATTGGATTTAGCTGTTGGGATTACACCATTTAACCATCCCTTGAACCAGGTTGCCCATAAGGTCTGCCCTGCAATTGCAGCCGGCACCTGCATGGTGCTAAAACCAACCGAAAAAACACCTTTGGCAGCATTAAAGTTCGGTGAGATTTTGCTGGATGCCGGGCTGCCTCCAAATATGCTGAACATCATAACGCATTCTCCCCCAAAAGAAGCGGTTGACCAGATGATTACCCATCCTTTGGTTGAGATGGTAAGTTTTACAGGCGGAGTAGATGTTGGAAAATATATTGCAAAAACAATGGCTGCAAACGGGAAGGAGCTGGCGAAATCTGTGTTTGAGCTTGGCGGGAACGCTGCAATGACCGCCCTTGATGATGCTGACCTGGATGTTGCTGCTAAGATAGGCTTAAACGCTTTTGGCAACTCAGGGCAAAGATGCACTGCAATAAAAAGGATGCTGGTTGCAGATTCAATTGCTGATGAGTTTATCGAGAAATTCATGAAGTTAGCGGAAGCATATAAGTATGGCGATCCAATGGATCCAGGCATGGATATGGGAACTGTGATTGATGAACCGGCAGCAATAAGGATCCAGGATAGAGTTAATAAGGCAATAAAAGAGGGTGCAAAGCTGTTGTATGGGAACAATAGAGAAGGAGCTTTGTATTCTCCAACCGTGCTGGATAATGTGAATCCAAGGTCTGAACTGGTTGTAAAGGAGACATTTGGACCGGTTGCTCCGATTATCAGGGTGAAGGATATAAATGAAGCAATAAAGATAGTAAACTCGGTCAAGTATAAGCTGGCAGGATGTGTGATTACCGAAAGTAAAGATAATGCTGAGAAACTGGCGAATGAGACTGCTGTTGGGCAGTTCAGCTGGAACGGCCCGCCAGGATATAGGACAGAACATGCTCCTTTTGGGGGTTTCGGAGACTCAGGGAACTATGAGAAAGAGGGCGTTATCCTTGCAGCGGAAGGCATGAGAAGAATAAGAACTTTTTATGAGCATTAAAAATGAAAGCAATAATCTTAG
>CEPX01415154.1_pt1 | contig 22176 bp, 20 predicted proteins | sample 361361 | NCBI WGS metagenome assembly CEPX01 (sample SAMEA2619974, study PRJEB7988) | marine metagenome | biome: marine biome (ENVO:00000447); feature: mesopelagic zone (ENVO:00000213) & marine oxygen minimum zone (ENVO:01000065); material: "saline water (ENVO:00002010), including plankton...
TCTTGGAGTGAATCAAAGTACAATTCTTACAATAAATGTTACGGCACCTTCCGACGCTATAAATGGTTCTTTTAACGAGGTAATAACAATTAACGGTACGACTTCAGGAACTCTGAAGTCTGTCATATACACACTTCAGTTCAACTTCCAGTCAGCCTTCTCTGCCTCTCCATCAAATGTTGATTTTGGATCCTTACAACAGGATGAAAATAAATCAAGTACTATAATCCTGAGTAACTCTGGTCTTGCAAATGTTACAAATATAACTGTCAGCACAAGCGCAACTGAGCTGTCTATTGATGATGAGGGTCCTTTCGATGTAGCTCCCAGTGCCACAAAGTCCTTGAAACTAACTCTTTTAACAACGAGTAGCATGGCAGACGGAAATTATACAGAGAGTGTCACGATTTCACACAGTGGAGGAAATATAACAATTCCTGTCTCCTACCAGCTGAAAAAGCAGCTCGGTGCTCTCTCATTCAGTCCTCCTTCAATTTCCTTCGGAACAATAGAACGCGGGGAGTCGATGACTCAGAATATAAGCATAATGAACGGCGGAAACGCCGCAGTTTCAGGTCTTAGTTTCACAGCACCTAATGAATTCTCAGTAAGTCTCAGTGCTACATCAATTCCAGTAAACGGCTCAATAACAGGGTCTGTTACTGTTTCAGTATCTTCTGATGCTGATGCAGGTTTCAAGGCAGAGTCAGTTACTTTCAAGAGTGCCGGTGTGTCTACTACCTTCCCTGTAAGCTACACAGTTCCTTCTGCTCCCCCTGCTCCAAAAATGGATGTGGCACCAGCTACATGGGATTTGGGAACGGTTTCTCCTGGAACTTCTGACACAAAGATTTTCACAACAACAGTTCTTTCCGGTGACACTAAGGATATTACTGCAACTATAAGTTTGGAAACTTCAATCAAAAATGCCATTAGCCTTTCATCATCAACTTTATCAATAGGCGGAGTAAACGAAACTCCGTCCGTCACCGCGACACTAACAGCCCCAGATACTGAAGGTCTCTACAGAGGAAAAATATTCTTCAAATTCTCCTACAAAGGAACTATTCTCGAGACAATTTCAATCCCAGTAACAATTGAGGTCAAGGAAGATCTAGTTTCTCTTGTTTCATCAGCTCAGGGGAGATACTCTTCTACACAAAGAGGAATTGACACCCTTAAGGCGCAGGCTGGACTCGGAAAACTCTCAGGTGAGATGACAGCTTCACTCAATGAGGCGGAGACTATGATGTCTGAAGTTAACTCAATTCTTCAGCAGGTGACTCAGTCAGCTCAACAAGGAAGAAGTGACCAAGTCAAGACTTTGATAGGTCAGATTAACTCAAAACTCAGTAGTGCTGATGAAATTGTAAGGCAGATTCAAATGCAGTCAGAGTCAAGCAAGAAAAAGACAAAGAGAAATTTGACACCTCTCTTTGCCGGACTTGGAGTTCTTATCTTGATTGCTGCACTTGGACTTTCTTTGAGGGAGGGCTGGATTCCTATATACAAGTCAAAGAAAGCAATGGCAGTATTCGAAAAACTACATCTTGCCGGCTTCCTGAAGAAACCTGCAGATATGTCTCCAAGAACTAGATTAAAGCCAGGAAAGCCACTTGGAAAGCAGGTTTCTAAACATCCTGCAGCCCCTGATAGAAAGCCAGAAGTTCCAACTCCTACTATGTCTCCTGAAAAACAGGCAGGACTGAAAAAAGAGTGGGCAGAATATTATAAGAGGCATCCTGACTATGCACGCTATGTGCGGCAGCAGTACAGGAGCTATGGAAACAGGAGGTACAAATGAGTATAGAAATTATCGCTGAAGGGGCGCATGATGTTGCGCATTCTGTGTTTGAATCGAGGGAAATACTAAAGAAGAGACCGGATGCCGTTTTCCTCGAGCTTCCCTCAACTCCTTTCCAAAAAATTCTGTCTGCATATAGCTCCGGAAAACTCACTGACGCTCAACTAAAAAAGAAACTTCTTGCCGCAATTTCTATTGAGGAAAAAGAAATAGATCATGATCTTGTTGACAAGTTCATTGTTGGAGAGCTGGAGATGGAGGAGCTTGAGTCAATTGAGACTGAAGGTCGTGAATTCCATGTGATGAAAGCTGCAAAGAAAGTCGGTGCCGAGCTTCACGCTGTAGATATTCCTCTGGACAAGCTTGACCCATATCTGACTAAGAAAGTAAAAGAAGAGCATCTAAATATGGCAAAAGTTGCCTTCAGTACCAAGAGATTGCCCTTCATTGCCTGGGAATTAGCCGACTTGTTCCACTACCCATTCTACTTCCTCGAGAGGCTGGTAAGGAATCCTTCAATAAAAATCACTAATCCCTTTATACATAACATAAATGAAAATAAGATGGCAAAACTCGGAGCGAAATATGACCGCTGGGTTCAGAGGCTTGTTCTTCCATTGTTTATGCATATGCCCTTGAGTCGCGAGTTAAAGGATGCAATCAAGGTTGGCTACATCCTCGGAGAAATGGATGTTCTCAGAGAGCGTTTTATGGCGTCAAAAATCACCAAAAGATACAGAGAGCTTGAAAAGGAGCTCGGACGTGAACCAAATGTTATCATTATAGTGCATTTGTGGAGCTCTGCAGAGCTCGAGCGACTACTACCTTAATCACTCTACAAATATTGCTGGTTTCATAACATCACCGGTACTGGCTTTTTCATTTTCACTTTCTTCTGCGTCAATAAGCTGAATGTCACATCCAAACTCTGCTTTTAGCTGTCCAATACCCTCTTCAAGAGACTTTCTGACCTCTTCTTTGTTCAGTATGACCTCTGGAAGTTCAAATTTCCTTTTCTGCAGTCTCTGAGCATATTTTACGAGCTCCTTGGCATACTTCTTTAATTCAGAATTCTTCATCATGGTTCCAATATCTTTTCCTGCCTTAAATTCCGAATAAGCAAGATATTTCCACGCCGGCGCTACGAAAAGTGTTATTTCTCCCGGCTCTTTTCCAACAAGTTCAACAACTTTTCTGATGTCGCTTGCAGTATTTCTTAACACTTTTTCCCCAAGCTCCATTTTTTCATCAAGATATTCCTCTGAAGCCTCCGGCCAGCTTTCTGCTGAAAGTATTTTCTTCTTTCCTAGCTTTTCCCACAGCTCCTCTGCCAGGTGAGGGGCAAAAAGACTGAACATTTTCAGCATATTTTCTATACAGTCAGCAAAAACAGCTGAATTTGCATTTTCAGCATATTTGTTTAATTCTGTCACAAGAGACATAAGCGACCCTATTGCAAGGTTCATCTGGAACTTTTCCATGTGTTCTGAGACCTTTTTTATTGTCCTGTGCGTCTTCGCAAGAATGTGCATATCCTTGCTGCTCAGTTCTCCATATTTTCCTTTCTTAATCTTTTTCAGGTTCTTCTCAACAAGTGAGTTAACTCTTACTATGAATCTATACACTGCCTCGACTCCCGAATCACTCCAGTCAAGCTCCTTTTCAGGAAGTGCTGTAAAAAGCATAAAAGTTCTTGCTGTATCTGCTCCGTATTTTTCTATTATTTCTCCAGGATCAACAACATTTCCAAGTGACTTGCTCATCTTTGCCCCGTCTTTTATGACCATTCCTTGACAAAGAAGGCGCTTGAAAGGTTCGTCAGTTCCACCCAAGCCAATATCGCGCAAGACCTTTGAGAAGAATCTTGCGTAGAGGAGGTGCATTATGGCATGTTCTATTCCTCCGATGTACTGGTCGACTGGTGCCCAAAACTCTGCGGATTTCTTGGAGAATGGCTCCTTTGAATTCTGCGGGTCAAGATATCTGTAGAAGTACCATGAAGAATCTACAAAAGTGTCCATTGTGTCGGTTTCTCTTTCTGCAGGTCCTTTACAGTCTGGACACTTTGTTTTAACAAAAGATTCATTCAAAGCGAGTGGATTTCCCTTGCCTGTAAATTTAACATCGAGTGGTAATTCTACAGGAAGGTTCTTTTCAGGAACAGGAAGCATCCCACACTTTTCACAATATACTACCGGAATCGGTGTTCCCCAATATCTCTGCCTAGAAAGAAGCCAGTCCTTAAGTTTGTACTGAACTTCTTTCTTCCCTAATTTTTCCTTTTCAATATACTTTGATATTGCTTTTATGGCTTCGAGGCTTCCCATCTCGTCGAATTTTCCTGAGTTAGCAATAATTCCCTCATCGACATAGGCCTCTGTCATTTTTTCAGGCTTCAGTTTTTCCCGTTCAGGCTGTATAACAACTTTTATTGGTATTTTATATTTCTTTGCGAACTCAAAATCTCGCTGATCGTGAGCCGGAACTGCCATTATGACTCCGGTTCCGTAGTCCATAAGGACAAAATTTGCTATGTATATTGGAATCTCTTCTTCGGTAAGTGGGTTTATCGCATATTTTCCGATAAACATTCCTTCTTTTGTGTAGTCTTCAGCAGAGCGGGAGAATTTTTCTTCAAGAAGTACCTTGTCCACAAATTTCTTGACATCTTTTTCATACTTTGTTCCCTTGACGAGCTCTGCAACTTTCGGATGTTCTGGAGCGTAGACCATATAAGTTGCTCCGTAAATAGTGTCTGGTCTTGTTGTGAACACTTTAATGTCTTCCTCTGTCTCCTTCATCCTGAAATTTATAAGAGTTCCTTCAGACTTTCCAATCCAGTTCTTCTGCATTATTTTTACTTTGTCAGGCCACTCTTCCAATTTGTTTATATCATCCAGTAATTCTTCAGCATAATCCGTAATTTTAAAGAACCACTGCTCAAGGTCCTTCATTGACACTGGACTCTTACAACGCCAACATTTCCCTTCCTCTACCTGTTCATTTGCCAAAACAGTTCCACAGGAATCACACCAGTTTATAGGAGCCGCCTTCTTGTAAGCCAGTCCCCTTTCCAACATTTTCAAGAAAATCCACTGATTCCATCTATAATAGTCGGGCTTACAGGTCTGAACTTCGCGGTCCCAGTCATAACTGAGTCCAAGGGACTTTAATTGCTTCGTCATCTCTTCCATCATCTTATTTGTCCATTCTGAAGGGTGCGTTTTCTTTGCAATTGCCGCGTTTTCAGCCGGAAGTCCGAAAGCGTCGTAACCCATTGGGTAAAGAACATCCCAGCCCTGCATTCTCTTGTATCTGGAAAAAGAATCTCCTATGGAATAATTCCGGACGTGACCCATATGAATCTTGCCGCTCGGATATGGAAACATCTCAAGAACGTAATACTTTTCTTTGGAGGAGTCCTCTCTGGTTTTGAATACTCCTTTACTTTCCCAGTGTTTCTGCCATTTTTTCTCTATTTTGCGATGCTCCATAGCCACATATTATGTTGATGTCGTTTTTAATGTTTTTAGGTTCTAAAGAGGTGCAATTAGTTCAAGAAGCTCATCAAAATACTCCACATTTTCCAGATTAGATATGTGTATTGCTCCCGGAACTGTTTCAATCCATGAGTTCTCTATTTGCCTGCTCATATATTTTGCATGCTTGAAGACGTTTTTTCTCTCTAGTTCTCCAACTATTATCAGAGTTGGTGCAACGATTTTCTCAAGTTCTTGTACGCTAAACCTATAAACTGCGCCCAGCGTTTTTACAATCTCCTCCTTTTCAGTACCTTCCCATCTATCAGTCATTCCCTTCTTCAGTTTTACACCTCTCTTTTTGAAGAAGAATGTAATTATTTTCAAATAAGTTTCCGGTCTCAAGTGTCTTATCATAAGCTTCATAACAGTTTCCGGCAGAACATGCTTCACTATCTTGTCTCTCATCGTTAGAGAAGAAGAAGCCCAGGTGTCAGAAAGAACAAGGGATTTGACATTGTCAGGGTGTTTTACAGCGTAAGCCTGCGCTATCATTCCTCCTAATGAAAGACCGCAGATTATTGGCTTCTCTATATTCAGTTTTTTAAGGAGTTCATTGAGATCATCAGCGAAAAGTCCTATACTGTATTCCCCTTCTCCCTTCTCAGTTTTTCCATGACCTCTTAGGTCATAGGTAATTACTTTGTATTTCTTTGAAAAGTGCTCAATCTGGGGCTTCCATATGTCGTGGGTTCCGACAGCTCCATGAACCAAGACTAGTGGCTGTCCCGTTCCTTGCACTTCATAATAAGTTTCAATTCCGTTTAATTTTATTTTTGGCACATTTTACCTTATACTTATTAGAATTTAAGGTTTTCAAGTGCTATTCAACATATATTTAAGCATAACAATCCTCTCTTGCTTGATAATATGAAAAGATATGTTCCAATATTGGCTCTTCTTGCTGCTTTGCTTGCGGTGTCAGTGTTTGTTCCGTCGGCGCTTCCGGAGTCTCCAATTAAGAGTCCATCAGGGCCATATGAGCTTGCGGAGTCAAACAGCTATAAGGCCTCTTGGGCTTTTTCAAAGGCTAATAATGCTCTTAATATATGGATGGATTATCAGAATCAGGGTACGAAGCTCTTCCCTCAGCATCCTGTCCATACTCCGGTCGATGTAGCCCGTGAGTGGTTAAAAAAAGACTCATATCACTGGACAACTGAAAATAGTGCGGCTGATTTGTATCCCTTCCTCGTTACAGGCTCTTACTATCTAAATTCCTCATACTCTGGCTCCCTAGAGTTTGCAATGGAAATGGAAAGAGCAATTTCTGGAGAAGGTCTACCAAAGAATATAGACATAAGAAGTGGAAATATAATTCCTACACGTGTCCAGAGTGACAGTTCACTAAGCTCACTTGACGCGGAAATATTTGGAGCATCAGAATATGTAAAAGACGGTCTGCTTCCGATTATTGAGTTAAAGGGAAACAGTATATGGTCTGATAGGGCTCTTGAAATTCTTGATGAGATACTGGAAAGCGCTCCTTATGATACTGAGTTCGGAAAAATTCCCTCAAGTGGTACTGAGGCTAATGGGGAAATGTTGCAGAGTTTGACTCGAGCATACTTGTTTACTGGTGACAGCAAATATTTTGAAGCCGCACAAAATATAGGTGATTTTTATTCAGACATCCTGGACAGACGAAACGGAATTCCTTGTGACTGGGACTTCCTTTCCGGAAACTGTATTCGTGAATTCAATCTCAGAGACCACGGAAATGAGGTTGTTCCCGGAATGCTGGAACTTCTCTATCTTGAAAAATCAGAGGACCCGGAAGCATACGCCAGACATAGTCAATCTATAAGGCTTATGCTCGACTCTTTGCTGGAAATTGGTATTAATGAAGATCACATCTGGATATCAAATACTAAGTTGAATGACAATTGGGGTTATCTACTGAATGCTTACTACCAGTTTTATCTTCTAACAGGGGAAGAAAAGTATCTTGACGTTATTAGCAATTCACTTGAGAACTTGCACAAGTATTCGGTTTGGGGGCGAACGGATGCCTACGCTGACACTGTAGAGAGCGCACTTTATTTGGCAGGCTATATTGAAATGCCGGATAGTGTTTTCAGATGGATGGACGAAATGATGGGTAATATGAACAGGATAGGTCTTGAGCACGACTATAAGGATGGGAATTATATCCGGACGAGTCTGATGTATGCACTTTATCATACAAAAGGTGCCTATATTGAAGACTGGAATCCTGGAACCAGAATAGGCGGCCATATTGAAGGAGATACACTTTATCTCCATATCGCTCTTGATGAACCGAGAACAGTAAGTGTTAGGTTTGATACCCCCCGCCATTCTGATATTATGGGACTTGAAAAAAACTATCCAAGGCTGAATGCCTTCCCTGAATGGTATGCTGTTTCAACATCTTCTTACAAAATTACTCTTGACGAATCTTCTGCATCGTCCTTTTCAACAAGCCCAAGGAACGGGTTTTTAATCCAAGTAGACGACAGCGTTAATATTAAAATAGAGCCAATCTATGACTAATGCGTAACATGAAAAAAGAAGCCCATGTAGCTGTAATCCTTCCTGCATACAGGGAAGAACCGGTGCTCTTTGAGGATGCCCTTAATGCAGTTTCAGCACAGACATACTGTAATTTTGATTTTTACATTATTCTTGATTCTGCCTGCTCAAAAGAAATAAAAAATACAGCACAGAAATTTGCCAAATCACGAAAAAATGTAATAGTTATACAGGACAAAAAGCGCGGTTCTGCGGCTCACAGAAATCTAGGGACTCGAAAAGCAGGTAAAGTGGATTATTTTGCCTTCATTGATTCTGACTGTATAGCCAAAAAAGACTGGCTGGAAAATCTTGTTTCCGAAATGGATGCTCAGCCTCCAAGTGTTGGTTGTGTCGGAGGGATAAATCTCTCAAAGGAAAGTTCACTTATGCCAAAAGCAATTGCAAGGGCAGAAAGCTCTTTTATGGGAGGGGGTTCAATAAGTGCTCAGACTTCTACAAGGAGAAGGAAGCGCTTTGTCACTTCCATTCCTAATTGCAATGCGCTTTATCGTAGTGAGTGCTGGACAGAGAATCAACAGGATGAGTCCTTCATCAAAGGTCAGGATGCTGAGTTTAACCTACGACTTTCAGAACAGGGCTGGAAATTCCTCCAAATCCCTTCTGCAATAGTATACCACAAACGTGATGATACAATTTCTTCATATTCTAAAAGAATGCGCGTCTATGGTTCAGCAGTTGTCGATATTATAAGAAAACAGGGTTTTCGCGGTCTCAGAAGATTCTGGTACAGTGCTACTGTTTCAGCTTTTTATCTCCTTCTTCTCATACTTCTTACATATTCTATACTAAATCCGCTAGCTCTTCATCTTTTTACAAATTTAGCTCTGGCTTATCTTGCTATCCTCAGCTTTTCAGCCCTTCTTACGGTCCGCTGGAGAGGATTTCTTTCAGGACTTTTGGCAATTCCAGTTCTTATTGTCCAACATTCTTCCTATGCAATAGGTTTCATCAGGAGGCTCATTAAGATATGAAAAACTCCAAGAATCTTCTACAACTTTATCTACTTCCACTCATTGCCGGAATTGTCCTTGCTATTCTTGGTGTTCTTGCTATTTTCTATCGTCAGGATATTCTTCAATATATTATCCTTAATTCTGACACTTCGAATAGTCTCTACCTACGTAAGATGGCCCGTGTTGCCACACTTCCATATGAACTCCTTATTTCAGGTTTTATTCTTCTTGCAGTTTCCTATATTATAGGTAATTTCAACCGAGTTTCAAAACTGTTTTCGTCTATGAGTTCAAAGAAGAAGGCTCTTTTCTCATTCGGACTTGTAATGTTCCTTGTCGTTGTGATAGGAACCTTCTTGCTGTTCTTTCAGAGAATTGAAGGCCAGGATGAGGGTATACACATAAACAGCGCAAAACTTGCGTACGAAGGGCAAATGCCCTATGTTGATTTCATTTATCTGAAAGATCCGCTTTTTACCTATGTCGCAGGCTTCCCTCTTTTGTTCCTTGGCTTTGATTTATATGGTGGGCGTATTGCGGCGCTTCTGATAAAATTGCTTATGTTCTATTTGGTTTTCTCAGTTACAAAACGTCTGACAAAAAGTGAATGGTATGGTGTCCTTGCCACATCCTTGCTGGCCTTCCATTTAATGTATCAGGGAAGCACTGCAACTCTGGATACTTCTTCAACAATTCCTGTACTCTTCCTTCTATTTGGTCTCCATTCTCTGACCTGGAAAATTCCAAATTCCAAAAAAGCTATTGCATCAACTCTTTTATTTTCTGCTTCAATTGCTACAAGAGCATTTGCGGCTCCTGCAATTCTTTTCTTATTGTGGTACTTATGGAAGCTGAAATCCGGAATAAAAAACCTTCTTCTGTCTCTCATAACAGGTATAGGATTTTTGCTAGTGGTTTATCTTCCCTTCTTCGCCGCGGATTTCCAGAAAACCTTCTTTGGCTTTGCTGGAGCTCCTCTTACTAGGAGTGCTATATTTCCAGCAGAAAGAACAGTCAATTATTTCCTCTTTGAAATAACACAGGGCACACTGTCCTCCGCGGTTTTTGACAAACTCTTTGTTCTGTCTCTCACTATTTTCTATAATTTTATTATCTACGGAACGATTGCTATAACTGCATTTGCTCTGTTCAGGTCAGGAAGGGTAAAATGGTCGTCTGAGGATAGAAAAATGTATATTCTCCTCTTCGGAGTCTTTGTTGCAATCACTGCGGTTTCTTCTCTAGTTCCAACTCCTGCTAGCTACAGTTACAGTCTGTCATTCCTGCCACTGGGGGCAATTGTCGCATCAGTCGGCTTGAAACACCTTCTTCATAATTATCCTCGGGAAAAACTTCTCGCCATAGCAGGAGTTCTCATCATTTTGACTGTTTCATTTTCTCTTCTCCAGTATCCACGTTTCCGCCTCGATTATAGTGAGGACGGTTCTCTCCGCTTCCCTGTGAATGAAGTTTCGGAAGTCGCAGATTTTGTAAGGCTTAACACAGCAGAAGAAAGTAAAATAATAACCTTCGAAATTCCCATTGCACTGGAAGCAGACCGTGCGGTGATTCACGGCTTTGAGCGGGGCTACTTTGGCTTCTTCTTATTCGATAGTGATAAAGCCCGTTCTGTCAACGGTATGAACTCTGAAATTTATGCAGAACATTTGGAAAGCAGAGATGCCTCTGCTGTTGTAATGAGTCAGAGAAAAACAGACAAGTTCTTTGAGCTAATTCCTCTTGAGGACAGCGCGTTAATTATGGAAGCTCTCTCTGAAAACTACTATCTTGCGAAGACTTTTGACCAGGTCACAGACTGGGGAAGTGTCAGGGTTTATCTTCCTCTAGAGAGACAAGAATAGCTTTAAATAATTTCTGCTCCATCTTAACAAACATGACTAAAATTCCAAGCAAAGTTCGCCTAGTTTTGAAAGAACTCAAACAAGACGACTCTGAGCTGGCTGAACTATGCATCTCCCGTGTAACGGAACTTCTTCAGTCCAGCGGCTGTTCGGATGCAAGATCCTGGGCTACAAATATACTCCCGTTAGTTCTTGGCGAAATGTCAGATGTAGAGGGAGCCGGGGATTTGGATGAATGGCTTTTGGATCTTGACGGGGCTGAATATGATGTTGTTTTTGGAATTCAGCAGGTTTTCAGCGAGATTCAGGATAAACTAGCAAAAAAGTCTCCTGAGGATATAAGAGATGCTATAATTTATTCAGTTGAAAAAACATTGACTGAAATGGACAGAATAAGGTATCAAAGGCTTTACGGCTGAGAATTCCAGTCCAGATATTCCTTGTTTACATCTTCAACATTTATTTTTAATATTGCAGGTATTTCGTAGCTGTGCAGTTCACTTATTCGTTTTTTAAGTGTTTCAAAATCTGCATTCGTTTTCATAATAAGAATGGCTTCGTCAGATTCCTTTATTTTACTCTTTTCTAAATAAATTGAGCTACAGTTAGGAATAATATTTACACAGAAAGCAAGTTTTTCTTCAAGCAATTGTCTTCCAAGTGTCTTCGCTTCCTCTGTGGTTTTTACCGGAGTGTATGTCAGATACATCATTTCTGGCTCATTCTCTTTACGAGCTCTTCATTTGCAATTCTCAGAGGCTCAGGTATTTTTTCAAGAGTCGTTTTTCTTACAATTTCTGCAGCAGTTTCTACAGATACTCTGTGACCAGGGCTTACGTAAAGTCTTGGCGATGTTGCTGTTTTTTTTACAACTTCTCCTACAATTTCCTCATCGTCCATTATCAGATTTTTCCCGTCAATAGTTTTCACTTCTCCGCAAAGAAGCTCAGTTGAAACCGCTATCGTTGCTATGTTCATTGAGAGTCCTACATGGCAGGCAATTCCAAACTTTCTTGGGTGGTTTAGTCCATGTCCTTTAATCATCAATATATCTGGTATGTCAAAACTCGTTATAGTGTCTGCTATTACTCGTCCTTCTCTGAACCCTCCGAATGTCGGGAGCTCAGGGATTCTGCTTGTGTCTTCAACAAAATCCTGTTTCAAAATTTCAAAATTTGAATAATTATCCTTTATTTTCAGAATGGACATAGCCACCTTTATTATACTTCCTCTGGAATAACTTGTTACTCCCCCAATTGTTTCCAAATTAACAGGAATCTCATCTTCAAGAATCAATTCTTCGTGAAATTGTTCCTGCAGTTCCGAAGCGGACAGAATTGTTATTTTTTCAGGGAAAAATTTGCTCATATTTTCAGATAGTCAGAAAGATTTATAACTTTTTAGGCTGCTCCTGGTTCGGAGCCTCCATCAAAAGGAGATTTATAACTCAGTCGTCCAGTTTTTGACAGAGTCTTACTTGCAGTATTTCGTATATTCAGAAGCTCAAGCTTTGAGGAGTGACACATCCCCTGTAACTCTCCTATCAAATTTCTGATAGATTCAAGAACTATTCTGGCTTTCCTAGCCTTTTTTGAAACACTATCTCCTGTTTGATTGGATAGAATAGTTAGTATCCATGTGTGTGCTGGTTTTTTTGCCCTGTCAACATCTGAATACTTTACTATTACTGAGTCCATCTGAGCTATACTGGAGTCTATAAAACTTATTAATTTGGTGCAGGAATTTGAGGGATTTTGACTGTAATCTCCTAAGAAGCTCTTCAAACTTTCATCAGTTCTGTAAGCACTCTTTATCACATGAAATTTCTTCAGAAGTGTAGACAGTTCACCATTAAGAGCCTGCAGAGAAGGCGCAATTGACTTAACTTTCTGCATTTCACAGGAACTGGCATTTTCTATAAGTTCGTCTATCCTGCCTCGGCTACTTGCAGTTAAATATTTTATTTTTCTGGATTTTAAATCATCTATAAAACTAGCTGCTTCATCAATAAGTCTCAGGACACAATCAGTATATTCTTTCTCAGTTCCGAGCATAATAGGGTCTGACATAGTATCTTTTAGTCTTTCTTATTTAATAGTTTTTATCGCAAGTGTTTTATATGCAAATATACAAAAAGTCTCTATGGTAGATGATATACAGGAAATAAGTGTTATTTCTGAAGGTGAAGAGGATGTAGAAAAAGAGCTTGAGGCTCTGGAAGAAATTCTTGGCAAAATTGTTCACCCCATAGCTGTAAGGCATCGTGATGTTGCATCAAATCTGAAGGAAGCGATTCATTCTCTGAAAAAGGAACTCAAACACCCTGAAATGGCTGCAGAAGCGCACGAGGGGGAGGATGAGAATATATTCATAATTTCACTTGCCATAGTTTCAATGTTTCGCAATCTTATTACCTATTACACTGAGAGAAAGAAAGCAGCGTCTGAAGATGAGAAAGTTCACATTGATAAAATTCTATCTTCCCTTAATTTCTCCACAAGTATCAAGCGCGGAGTGACAACTTGGACTGGGGAAGGTCCTCTTATGTCGGCTGCAAGGAATATACGCCAGTTGGCTGAGATTGAGTCAAAGAAAACCGGAAAGAAAACCTGGAGGCTCTGGGGTCACGAGGTTCGAATAGCCGGAAAGGAAGCCCACGAAACACTAGATGGAGCCAAGTCTTAAGTTCGCTTTATTTAATAAAAATAATTAAATTCTGAGCTCGCACTACGTTTTTAAAACAATTAAAACTCAGAGATTACAGAGCCCGTTCTATCCATTTTCTGGAGAAGGCACTTTTCACTCTGTTAACGATAGACCTACTTTCAATTCCTGCTGCTCCCTCAAGTCTGTCAAGAGATTCAACGACTTCCGCCATAGATGATCCAATAACGTCTCCGATAAGAATTCTAACCTTTGCCTGCTGGTCGTTGTCAAGTCCTTTTAGGGATTTTGAACTTTGAAGCAAATCCCCTACTGCAACTATTGCTGAATGGAGGTTCCATTTTCCTGATCTGACTTTTTCTTCAGCTATCGTGTGAACTTCCTCAGTTAAATCCTTAATATCTGTTCCTTTCTCAGCATTTCTTACAATATCTACAACAGTATCTATGATATCTTTTGTTATCGGTTCTGAATCCTTCAAAAGTTTAATTTCTACTCTTGGTTCAAGAGGTCTAAATACCCGATGAAGGGTTCTTTTAAGTTCTTCTTTTACTTTTGGTGCTACCGTAGCCATTGTTATCACCTATTAAGTGCATTATTTTCCTTATATATTTTACCCATGTCTACCAAAGACTGAAATATTTCTTGTAAACCCACATTCCGAAAACAGGTAGTATTAGTATTATGATAGCAGGCCAGCCACACTGCGTGAATATACAGGTGAAACTCTGAAGAAACTGACCACCAACACCGCCACTATCCTGTTTTGCTGGTGCATCAGCAGTTCTGCTGGACCTTGCCTCAATCGCTGCGCTTAAAACAAGCATTATAACAAGCGTCGCAACGAGCATAAACTTGGTCTTCTCCTTCATTTTTCTAGTTTAAAGTTCTCCCCTACTACTATGAGTCCTATGCCCAGAGCGAGAAGGATGAGTATGCTGTACCATGACTGGTACTCCTGTAGGAATTGTATAACTAACCAGATTACTCCAATAGTTATTGAAAATGCTCCTGCGATTGAACCTGCCTGCCACACTAGAAGGTAGCGTTTTGCATACTTTATTGATATGAAGTGCTCACCCAATATTACAAGGATTATTCCAACTACAATCAGTAATGCGCTTCCGTATATCTGCTCTCCAATAAGTATGCTTGCGTAGAGAAGGCCAAGCGTAATTGCAAGAAGAACAACGAACCAGCCTGTGAACTGGAAAACTTTCCAGACTTGCCTTTTCATATTTGCTGTTAATGAAATGCTTCTTATAAACGTTTCTATATTTCTTTGAACTTTTCAACAAAGCCGCTTATGAACTTGTCACGGTCTCCTGCCATTACTCTGGCACCGGCTGCCTTTGTATGTCCTCCGCCATTCGATTCGGCAAGTCCTTCAATCGCATATTTTATTATTTTAACCAAGTCAACTTTTTGTCCGCCTGCCCGCATACTGAAATAGTAGTGCTGTCCGACCTTTTCTGCCACTATTATTGATTTTTCCGTATACATGGACTGAAGCATATTTGACACCATTCCCCGTACTCTGTATTCTGAAGTGAAATCAAAAAGAATTATTCTTCCTTCTGCTAGTTCCTCAGCATCAGTCTCATGAAGTTTTTTCAGCCTCTCAAGCTCCTGTAAATATTCTTTTTCAAAACCAATCAAGGTTTCAGATTTTTCCACTTCTTCAGGCGATTCTGCATTTCTGACTGCATCTCTAGTCTCTGCCAACTTCCTCAGTACTGCACCTGCTTCAAACATCTGACTCAGTCTTTCAAAGTCAACTTTGTATCGTTTTTTGACAGAGCTAAGAAGTTCCTCTGCAGGATAGAAACCTTTGTCTGCTATAGTTCCTATAATGGCGACCCAGTCAAGTTCTTGGCATATAACATATGCTAGGTAAGAAGTTGGTCCGACAACTTCATCTGGAAGTTTAAACAAATGAGGATTAAGAACAAGAGTTTTCCCAAAATCAGGACTTCCAACTACCTTGTGGTGGTCAAGAACCATCACGTGCATTTCCTCACTTAATTCTTTCAAAGAGTCATAAGCTTCGCTTCCAAGGTCAAGAACAATGAGATTTTCTGCTTCTGTCTTTCTAATTTCTTTTTTTGTGTTACTGTGTATCAACGGGTCACTGCTTTCCATCAGAACAACTTCGACCTTCCTATCCTCGAGATATTTTGCGAATACTATTGCAGAACAGGCTCCGTCAGCATCGCTGTCGTGCACGATTACAACCTTTCCCTGTATGGAATTTAGGAATTCTCTGCCTTTTCCGTGAATAAGAACTTCAACATATTTCTGTCTTAGTTTGTCCGACACTTCAAACATTGCCGTTCCAATATCTGGCTGTCCGTATATCACCTTACTTCCTTCAGGTGCAAGGAAAAGCGCGGCAAGAGCAAGAAGGTCATCTTCTCCATCAATCACAATTTTCGCAGGGGTATTTTTGAGAGCGTCTTCAAAAGCCTTCCAAGCTGAAAGTGATATTTCTCCGGCATTATTTTCTGCTTTAATTTCCTGTACATCCAAAGCTTTCAGAGTTTTTACATCTTCTTCTGAAAGAGGCTCTCGCTCTGCTTTATAGTCAATAACACATATATCTGGAGTTATACCTTCTTTCAGTAGTCTCAGTGTTGTGATATCTCCGACTGCTATGAGCCCGTCTCCGCTTCTTGGAAGCTCTTCTATGAGCTCTCCAATCGGAGTCTTCAAATCCTTTCGCGTTTCTTCTGCTATCTTAAAATTACTCAGCATCTTTCTCCCTTTTTTTCTGGCTCGCAAGTATATGTGAGCAGTAGTTTCCTCTCATCGTGAAATAGCGGCAATCACAGCTCCACATATCCTTCCTTTTATTGAGTACTACTTCATGACTCTTTTCTGTTCCTGGCACTCTGTAATATGCAGTATTTTCAGTCTCTATTTCGGCAATTATTTCTGATGAAATCCTACTGGCTTTTTTCAGCCTGTTTCTATAAGTCTTTTTCCTGTATCTATTTTTGAGTGTTTGATAGTCTATTTCACTCCTCACTTTGAAAAAGCTTGAAAGACTTGAATCCAGTTCTGAAAATTCACTTTCGGGAATAAAAAGTGTGTTCATCTTTGTAAGAGCAGTCTCAAGATTGTAGGAAAGGTCCCCTTCTCCGGCTTCTAGTGATTTTGAGACAGTCTTTGCTCGATAAATTGAGTGCAGAAGTTCCAAAGAATTTCCAATTCTTGGAACAACGGAGTCATACTCCTGCCCATCTATTTTAGACTTCATCAATTCTACAGCTTTCTGATCGATTAAGGGCATAGCAGATGTTGTAATGAAGGCATAATCTGTTCCACAAACCCTTAGTCCGGTATTCAGCCGGCTGAGAACGCTTTTTTCTTCACTCATGTCTACTACAACATCACAATCAACAATTTTTTCGTATTCTTTCTGAGTTTTGTAATCCTCAGCTACAACAAGAGTTCTCTTGAAAGCCTTCTTGGCGTTTCTGAAAGCTATTTCCAGTATTGTTTCCCCATAGACATCAAGGAAGGACGGATTCCTTCCTTCCTGTGAGCCTGGAGATAGTAGGACTGCAGAACACTTCATAGGGAAAAAATATAGTCGTAGAATTATTTATAATGAGCCTAAGTTCTATTATTTGTTATGAAACTTTTCGGAACTTCGGGAATACGTGGTCTTTATCCGGATTTTGTGAGCGCAGAGCTTTTTACAAAAATAGGACTCTCACTTGGAACTCAGGCAGAAGGAGTCGTCTGCGTCGGAAGGGACTTCAGAACAAGCTCAAAACAATTGCAATCAGCCTTGGTTTCTGGGTTCCTTTCTACTGGTGCCGAAGTTCTCGATGCCGGTGCCTGCCCTACACCTGTTCTTGCATATGCAACAAAAAAATTCAAGGCATCTGCAGGCGCCATTATAACTGCTTCCCACAATCCTCCTGAATTCAACGGAGTTAAATTGTGGCAGTCAGACGGTTCTGCGTATTCTCCTGAAATGGAAAAGGAGATAGAAAATCTTATTGAATCTGGTAAAGTTAAGCGTGTTGGTTGGGAGGATATACAGAATTCCCGTCCAATAGAGGCTCTTGAGAGATATATGGAGGGTATCACAGCAGCCTTTTCACTGGAAGGTGGCTTGAAAACAGTTTCTGACTGCGGAAATGGCTCTGCAACACTAACTGCTCCTGAAATCCTGAGCAGAGTTTCTAACAATGTTTCAATTTTTGACAAGCCAGATGGTATGTTCCCAAATCGGCTGTCAGAACCCTCTGAGAAAAATCTTTCAGAGCTCAAGAAAAAAGTTATCACATCTAAAGCGGATGTCGGCTTTGCATTCGACGGTGACGGTGACAGAGTCGCTGTAATTGATAATCAGGGCGACTTCGTAAAGCAGGACACTCTACTAGCAATCCTTGCAAAATCTGAAATAGGAAAAAATGCCACAATAGCAGTTCCTGTTGACACTTCAATGGCAATCGACGAAATTGGAGCAAAAGTTATTCGTACAAAAGTCGGTGACGTTTATGTTTCTGAGGCTCTCAAAAAAGAAAAAGGAACATTTGGCGGAGAAGCAAGCGGTTGCTACATATTTCCGGAAGTCCATCTCTGCCCTGACGGGCTTCTTGCTGCCATGAAAATTCTGGAAACAATAGAGATTTCTGGAAAAAGTATGTCAGAACTCGTTGCCGAGATTCCCAGCTACCCAATTCTGAGGGGCGTCGTTGAAGGAGACAGGGAAAAATCCTTCAAAAAACTGTCTGAAAATGCGAAGAAACTTGGCGGAGAACTAAGTGAGACAGACGGAATTCGGATTCAATTGGAAGATGCCTGGATACTTGTAAGAAAGTCAGGCACAGAGGAAAAAGTGCGTATTACAGTAGAAGCTCATTCTGAAGCCCGAGCAAGGCAGTTAATGGGCAGTATTATGAACTAATAAGAGTTATAAAAGCGAACAGTTACTGTTGTATTATGGTTCTTGAGGGACTTGGCAAATCATTGAGAGACGGAATTCGTAGGATAGCGAAAGCTGGTTATGTCGACAAAAATACTCTCGATGAAGTTGTCAAGGATATTCAGAGGGCAATGCTGTCTGCTGATGTTAATGTTAAACTTGTTTTTGGTATGACAGAGAATATAAAATCGCGTGCCTGGGATGAGAAGCCACCCGAAGGACTCTCAAAACGCGAGCATATACTCAACATAGTTTATGAAGAAATAACCACCGCTCTCGGGGGCAAGGTAGAGGCAAAGGATATTGGAAAAGTTTCAAGAATAATGCTGGTCGGACTTTTCGGTTCAGGAAAGACAACAACTTGTGGGAAACTCGCCCGCCATCTAAAGAAGCAGGGTTTAAAAGTAGCTCTCATATCTACTGACACTTGGAGACCTGCTGCATATGAACAGCTGAAACAGATTGGTGAGGAAATCGATGTTCCTGTATTCGGAAATCCCAAGGAGAAGTCAGCCCTAAAGGTTTTAAAAAATTCTCTAAAGGAGACAAAAGGATTTGACGTTGTCATAGTCGACTCGGCAGGACGTGATACTGTTGATGAAGAGCTTTCAAAGGAACTGAAAAAACTCGACAAGGAGTTCAAGGCAGAGGAGAAACTCCTGGTCATTCCAGCGGACCTTGGTCAAAAGGCAGAACCCGTTGCAAAAGGTTTCAATGAACTTGTAGGAATCGACGGCGTAATACTTACTAAGCTAGATTCTACTGCAAAAGGTGGAGGTGCACTTTCAGCCTGCTCTGCTCTTGATGTTCCGATAAAATTCGTAGGTCTGGGTGAACGCTCTGAGGATTTTGAGGCCTTTAAACCTGATAAATTCGTCGGAAAACTCCTTGGTATGGGTGATTTGGAATCTCTTCTGAAGAAGACGCAGGAAATTTTCGGAGAAGTTGAGGAAGATCAAGTTCAGTCAATGCTCAAGGGTGACTTCAATCTCAAAGACCTTTACAAACAAATAGAGGGCATGAAAAAAATGGGACCTCTCAAGAAAGTTATGGAGATGATGCCTATGGGGGCCGACATTCCTAAGGATCAGATGGACATGTCCCAGGACAGAATGAATTCTTTCATGGTTATTATGGATTCTATGACAAACATGGAGCTTGAGAACCCAGAGCTTCTTGACAAGAGTAGGGTTGAGAGAATAGCAAGTGGTGCCGGAACAAGCGTTGAAAATGTGAGAACTCTGTTGAAGCAGTATAAAATGACAAAGAAAATGATGAAGCGCTTCGGAAAGAACCAAGGAGCTATGAAAAAAATGATGAAGAATTTTAAAGGCTTCCCTGGTATGTAGAAAAGTATTTATCAGTGATTAGGTTAGTGTGGTCTTATGGCAAAGAAAAAAAGTACAAGCAAAAAGAAAAACACAGTTCGCAAGAAATCTGACACTTTCAAAAGGGCAAAAAAATTCCTAAGCACAAGGACGCCTGCACAGAAGATTCTTCTTATTGGAATGGTAGTGCTCGTAATAGCTACACTTTCATTATTTTTCCCTTCAGGTGGTGCTGAATCTGGTGACACTATCACTTTCTTTTATTCAGTCCAGACTGCAAACGGAGGTCTTCCTGAGTCAGGAAACCTTACAGTAGTTCTTGGAGGTGGCAGGCTAATTCCTGGTGTCGAATCTGCCCTCTTGGGAAGCTCTGTCGGAGACAAGATTAGTATAAGAGTTCTTCCAAAAGACGGTTACGGAGAGAAAAATCTTTCATTAGTTGCCAAACAGTTCAGATACATCAGTCTCCCTCTGACAACTGAGGCTGACAAGAGTTATATTGAAGAAATACTTGGCGATACTCCACTGGGCTATGGTGTTGATATAAAATTACCTGGAACTCACTGGAAAACAACAGTTGGTTCAATTTCAGGAGATACTGTAAACATAACACATCACCTTGTCAACGGCTCTCTCTATTACATTTTCAACTATCCATATTCACTCAAGGTTATTGATGTGACAGACGATGGTTACATTGTTGAAAACCTTGCAAAGGTCGGTAATCCAATTCAGTTAGATGGTCGCCTTGGCTATATTGAGGATATTGACGACACATTCATTTACACAGACTTTAATCATCCAATGGCAGGAGAAACACTTCTGTTCGACCTGGAAATTCTTGATATAGAAGAGGCCTTAAACGAAGAAGTGCAATAGATTAATATTAGTGTATCATAGTCTGATTATGACTGCCAAACTTTCACGTTCATTAGGGCTTGTTGAATGTTCCCTTATGGGGATTGGAGTTATTCTTGGAGCGGGCATTTATGCTCTTATAGGAAAGGCAGCAGCCCTTGGAGGAAACGCTGTTTGGATGTCCTTCATAATGGCTGCTTTTGTAGCTGCTCTTACTGGTTTAAGCTACGCAGAGCTAAGTTCCTTCATACCAAAGGCTGGAGGAGAATACTATTATGCAAAATATGCTTTTGGTTCTTTTGTCGCATATCTCGTTAGCTGGCTTCTCATAGTTGGACTTGGAATAGGTTCTGCGGCGGTAGCCCTCGGATTTGCTGGCTATTTCTCAGCACTTTTCGGGACAGAAATAATCCTTTCTGCAGTTATTCTTATTGTCTTGGTTTCTCTCATATTAAGTTACGGAATAAAACAATCAGCTTGGTTTGCAATTGGCTGTACTCTACTGGAAATTGTTGGGCTTCTTATTATTCTATGGATTGGGCTTCCTCATCTTGGCTCTGTAAATTATCTTGAAATGCCAAGCGGTTTTTCAGGCATCATGGCTGCAGCGGCTCTGATATTTTTTGCATATATTGGTTTTGAGGAAATAGTTCAGCTAGCAGAGGAAACAAAAAACCCAACCAAAAATATCCCCCTTGCCCTTCTAATCTCTATTAGTGTAACAACTATTCTCTATATTCTGGTTTCTCTTGCGATAGTTTCAGTTGTCGGATGGGAATCTCTTGGAACCTCATCATCTCCTCTGGCTGACGTTGCCGCAATAGGATTTGGTCCGAGTGCATTTACTGTTCTCGCTGTTATTGCTTTATTTTCAACAGCAAATACAGTCCTAATTATGCTTCTTTCTGCTTCACGACTCTCATATGGAATGAGTGAGGACGGGAGTTTTCCAAAAGTCTTTTCCAAAGTTCATAGCAAACTAAAAACTCCGTATGTTTCAACATTTTCTGTGTCTGCATTGGCAATAGTGATAATTCTTCTTCTCAGAAATATAGAGGCTGTTGCGAACCTCACAAATTTTTCAATATTCATTACTTTCATAATAATAAATAGCTCGGTTATAATTTTGCGTTACAAATCCCCAGATCTCAAAAGAATTTTCAGAATCCCATTCAATGTGGCAAATATTCCTCTTCCTGCTGTACTCGGAATTCTGACGTCATTTCTGATGTTGTTCAATCTTGGGTCTACAATTCTTCTATATGGCTTCTTTGTGTTAATTATTGGACTGTTGTTCTACCTTCTCATTAAAAACTAAGTGAAAACTATTTAAGAGAGCATTTCCCCTATACTGTCATGCACAGCTCAGTTGAGATAGGAATAATACGAACCTAATCTCAGCGAAGCCGCGTGCCTCTTTTCGATGGTGATGGGGGCACTGGTAAGTTTGCGTATCATGGGCCAGTAGCTTAGCCTGGTGGAGCGCGCGTCTTATAAGGCGTCGTTTCGTACACTCGCTTAAGAAAGCGCGAGGTCCCGAGTTCAAATCTCGGCTGGCCCACATGCCCCGATGGTGTAGTCCGGCCAATCATACTAGGTTTTCATCCTGGTGACCTGGGTTCGAATCCCAGTCGGGGCGCTTGGTTTACTCCCGAGCGAAGCGAGGGGTT
>CEPX01166770.1_pt1 | contig 22153 bp, 20 predicted proteins | sample 361361 | NCBI WGS metagenome assembly CEPX01 (sample SAMEA2619974, study PRJEB7988) | marine metagenome | biome: marine biome (ENVO:00000447); feature: mesopelagic zone (ENVO:00000213) & marine oxygen minimum zone (ENVO:01000065); material: "saline water (ENVO:00002010), including plankton...
ACCAATGATCATCTGAATTTACCCTAGAGTTTGGAATAAGATAATGATCTGTTAAAAGAGTTCCACAATCCCCTGGTTCTACTGTCCCTAAAATTGGTCCTACAGAAACACTAGTAACACTACCACTACAACCACTTGAAATAACTGTAAAACTTTGTGTTTCTAATGGTTGTAAAACATCTGCTTGTTCAATAAGACAATTACTTCCATCTGTATCAATTGTATATCTTATTCCACTAATATCTCCAGGATTTGAATCTCTTGAAACAACAACTTCTAGAGTCCCATTACCATTATCAATAAAATTCTCTACATTAAGAGCATTCATTAATTTTAAATTTTCAACACTTGTTGAAATACCCCCTGCTTTTTTAGAAATCAAGGGAACAACTACATTATAAACAATTAAAATAGCAACAAGTACAATAGCTATAATTAAAACAGTGACTAGTATCCCTGAAACACCTTTTTTGTTCATATAGTTTATAAAAAAAAGTTTTTTATAAATCTATCTAAGAATCTTTTACGCTTCAAATCCTGCCTCTTTCACAACTTCCTTGCCATCAATATCCATTTTTCTAATAATTTTCCCTTTTCTTTTTGCAATTTCCCTAATTTTTGCAAAGTCTGTCTCCCCATCTAGAATAATTATATTATCTATTATAATCTCATGCTTAATTTCAATTTTTTTAAAATCCTTAGCTTCATCATCAAAAATAAGACTATCAACTAATTCCTTATCTGTTGTCTTAATCTTAATAAAATCAATTTTTGCTTTTTTATCTGGGTTTTTATTACTACTAGCACCTTTTGCAGATTTTGGAGATTTTGGTTTGATTGTTAATTCTGTTGTAGGTGTTGAAAAAGACAATGCAAAAAAAGCCTTTTCAATCTTATTACATAAATCTAATATTTCATTTCCAGTTATTTCTTTATCATAAATCATGTATTTTCTAACACCCATAGCCATTTTCCTTTCATCATATTCAAATCCTTCTAAATCTAATGCAGAAATTATTGCACCAGAAACTATTACTGGTTTATCTCCTAATTTTTCAGCAAGATACATTATAATTTCTTTTGCATATTCAGAAGTTGTTGTAATTGTATATTTTCCAGAAGAATTTTTAGCCCTAACCATTGCTCTATCTGGAAATTCACCCTTACTAAATTTAATAAACTGAGAATGAACTAGTTCGTCGCTTCCTTTATTTTCAAAAATCTTTTTTATGAAAGTTTCCATTTTTTATATAATAAAATTTGTTTTATAAATGTTGGTTTTCTCATAACATTTATAAAGAATTTTACCTGTATAAGTTTATGTTTGACAAAAGTACCTTCAAAAATATGATAACTGTTGGATTAGTCTTAGGATTATTTATCTTAGCAGGACTTATAATAAGACCAATAATAATTGCAATAATTTCAGGAATTTTATTAGCATATATTTTCTATCCAGTTTATAAATGGATTTTAAGAAAATTAGAAAGAGAAACCCTTTCTGCATTGATAGTTTGTTTAGGATTATTAATAATTATCATAGGAGCATCAAGTATTATTTTAAGATCTTTAATAAAACAAGCAATTAATTTTTATTTTATTTTCCAAAGTTTTGATTTATCAACGATATTAAACCAAATCCCCTCTATCTCAACAGAACTTTCTACAACAGTTGGTGGCTCATTAAATACTTTTATCTCAAAGATTTTAGCAGATGGACTTAGTAAATCTGGGGATTTTATTTTAAATTTACCAATAATACTTTTACAATTATTTGTTGCAATTTTTATTTTCTTTTTCACATTAAGAGATGGGAAAAAAGCAGTAGATTATCTTAGATCATTAGATTTATTTGAAAAAGAAATCCAGGATAAATTTTTTAAACAATTCAAAGATATTACTTATTCTGTTTTAATGGGACAAATAGTAGTAGGAATTATTCAAGGATTAATTGCAGGAATTGGGTATTTTATTTTTAGAGTTCCAAATCCTTTAATTTTAACATTATTAACCATGCTTGTTGGAATTATCCCATTAATTGGTCCATGGTTAATATGGATTCCAGTAGTTATTTATTTATTTCTATCAGGAAATGCAGGAGCAGGGATTGGACTATTAATTTATGGGGCAGTGATTATTTCTTGGCTAGATACAATGATAAGACCATTAATAGTCTCTAAAAAAACTCAGATAAACTCAGCAATAGTTATTGTTGGAATGATTGGAGGACTTTTTGTTTTTGGAATTTTAGGACTTATTCTTGGACCATTAATTTTAGCTTATATCCTTTTAATTATTGAACTTTACAGAAAAAAAACTTTCGAAAGTAAGAACATAATTTTTAAAGAAAACATATAAAGAATTTAAAAATTAGAAATCGTAAGGGGAAGAATCCCCTTAACAAGTCAACCCCTCTTAAAAATTACTCATCTACAAAACTATAAATATTAGAAATTATAAATAATAATATAAAAAAGATGAAATTAAAAGTAAAAATTCTTGGATTTTCAGCAGGAAGGCCTGTTTGTATGATCAATGAAAAAACAGCAAAAGAAATAAGTCTTCATGTAGGAAATAGAATTTCTATAAAAAAGCAAGGAAAAATATTAATCTCTATTGTAAATATTTCTGAATCTTTAAATCCTAATTATATTGGGGTTTCTAATGAGGTTATTAAAAAATTAAAATTAAAATCAAATGATAAAGTTGAAATTGAAATAACTCAACGCCCGCAAAGCATTAATATAATTAAAAAAAAATTAAGTGGACAGGAATTATCAAAAAAAGAAATTTTCAAAATTGTGAATGATATTGCAAAAAATGCTCTTACAGAAGCAGAAATTTCTTTTTTTATTTCAGCTGTTCATTCTAATAACCTGTCTTTAGGAGAGACTAAATATCTAATTCAAGCAATGGTTAAATCAGGAAGTCAATTAAAATTAAGAGGAAAGGTTGTAGATAAACATTGTATTGGAGGTGTAGCAGGGAATAGAACTACTCCAATTGTAGTTTCTATTTGTGCAGCAATAGGACTTAAAACCCCTAAAACCTCTTCAAGAGCAATAACAAGTGCAGCAGGAACAGTAGATGTAATAGAAACAATAGCAAGAGTAGATTTTTCAATTAAAGAATTAAAAAAAATAATAAGTAAGACAAATGCTTGTTTTGTTTGGGGAGGAGCACTAGGATTAGCACCAGTAGATGATAAAATAATTAGGGTAGAAAGAATTGTAAAGATAGATTCTACCTCCCAACTATTAGCAAGTATTCTTTCTAAAAAAATTTCAGTTGATAGTAAATATGTTTTAATTGATATTCCTTATGGGAATTCAGCAAAAGTAACAAAAAAACAAGCAAAAGAATTAAAAAGAAAATTCTTAAATTTAGGAAGAAAATTTGATTTAAAATTAGATGTAGTTTTAACAGATGGAAGTGAACCAATTGGAAATGGAATAGGCCCGATTTTAGAAATAATAGATGTAATAAAGGTTCTGAATAGTGATAATGATGCTCCGAAAGATTTAAGAGAAAAATCAATAATGTTAGCAGGAGAATTAATAGAACTATCTGGAAAAGTAGAAAAAGGACAAGGAAAAAAATTAGCAAAAGAAATCTTAGATTCTGGAAAAGCATTTAAAAAATTTGAACAGATTATTAAAGCGCAAAAAGGAAAAATAAAATCACTTAAACCTGGGAGATATAGTTATGATATTAAGGTAAAAACAAAAACAAAAATAAATCACTTGAATAATAAATTAATAAATTCTTTAGCAAGACAAGCAGGTTGTCCTGAAGATAAGGCTGCAGGAATTTACCTTCACAAAAAGAAAGGAAACATAATTGGAAAAGGAGAAAAAGTTATGACAATATACTCAACCTCAAAAGAAAGATTAGCACATGCAATGAAGTTTTATAATAAAAATAAAAAACAAATGATTAAGTATTAATACAAAATTCTATGAATAGAATTTAAATATTATTCTTATTTATTACCTATGCTTTTCTGCTTTAGGATGCTCATAACCCAATTTTTTTCTTGTTTTTAACTGTTTAAGATGTTTCTTTTTTTCGTCTAAAAATTTATCGAGGTTCAACCCATGTTTATCAAGCATCATTGAAGCATGGCTTCCTCCTAAAAAATGAGGCATTATAACATAGGTTACCCCCGCCTTATATAACTTATATGCTTCTTCAATCTGATGAGATACAACTATTATAATCGCTTCTTTATTTATTTGTCTAATCTTTTTTGTTAATAATAAATTTGTTTCAAATTCAGGGATTGTTGAGATAATCATTTTTGGTTGGGCTAAATTTAATGCATTTAAAAATTCTTCATCATCAACATCCCCATACCTACACTCGATTTTCTTTTTATATAATTCAAGAGTTGTTTCAGGATTGTAATCTACAACTAAAAATTTCTTTTTTAATTTTTTAAAAGATTCCAAAAGGTCATAACCTATTCTATTGTACCCAAACAAAATAATATCATAATTTTTAATCTCTTGTTCATCTTCTTTAACTTTTTTCCTTTCAAAGATAGATAAATACTTAGATAAATAAGGATATATTTTATCAGAATATAATATTAAATATGTTGAACCAGAAATAGTTATTAATCCAACAATTGTAACAAGAGAGAGTATTTCTCCAGTCAAATGTCCTACACTAACTCCTAAAGCTATAAAAATTAAAGAAAATTCACTTATTTGAGCCACTGTAAAACCTGCCTGAAACCCTGTTCTCTTTTTATATCCTAAAATTCCCATTAAGATTATTACAATTAAAGGGTTTCCGATTAATATAAATAATGAAAAGATGATTGCTGGAACAATAAGTTGATTCATAGACCCAAAAACCATCTGAGAACCAAGAAGTATGAAAAATAAAATAATAAAGAAGTCTCTTAATGGTCTTAATTTTGAACTTATCTCATAATGAAAAGGAGAGATAGAAAGTGCTATACCTGCAACTAAAGCACCTATTTCCATTGAAAAGCCCATGTAATAAAATAATGATGCTAAACCTAATCCCCATCCAATTGAGAATAAAAACAAAAATTCCTGTGATTTAGCAAAGAATTTTGATAAACTAGGTAAAACATAAATACTTATTAAAATAAGTCCCCCAATTAATAAAACTCCACTTAAAATACTAGTGAAAGATAAATTATCTAGACCTGAGTTACCTGAAAAAGAAGAGATTATCATTAAAAGAATTATCACAAAAATATCCTGAACTAATAAGAAACCAATTGAGATTTTTCCATACAACTTATCTAAATCTTTTTTATCAGATAATAATTTCATAATTATAATAGTACTACTAAATGTTAGGGCGATTGCAATGTATATTGAAACAATCACTGAAAATCCTAATAATCTACTTATAAAAAAACCAAATAAAGATGTAAAAACAATCTGACCAATTCCAGTTACTAAAGAAACCTTACCTACTTCCTTTATAACTTTAGGACTTAAACTTAAACCAACAATAAAAAGAAGCAATGCTATACCTATTTGAGAAAAAACTTTAATAGTCTCAGTTGATTGAACAATATTAAGAACATAAGGACTGACAATTATTCCAGTAAGAATATAACCAATGATTAAAGGTTGTTTTAATAACCTCATTATTCCTGCAATCAAAACAGTTATCCCAATTATTATACTTAATTCTATAAATATTTCCATGGTTGCTTATTTCTCTTCTAGAGAATAATTTTTAAGAGTATTTAATTTAAGATTTAACATGTTTTATTGATTTTTCATGATGTTTTATTAATTCTTTGTGATGTTTTTTTAATGTTTCATGATGTTCTTTTAATTCAATTTGAAAGGTTTTTCTATAAATATATTTTCCAAACAATGTGAAAAAATAAAATGCCATCGCAATTCCAAAAAAAGAAAAAAACATAGTGAATATTTTTCCCATATCTGTTTGCGGAACAACATCCCCATATCCAATAGTAGTTACTGTAGCTATAGTAAAATATGCTGAATCAATATATCTCCATCCTTCAATAAAAGAATAAATCAAGGTTCCTCCAAATAGGAAAATTAAAAATATTATAATTGCAATAGTGAATTTTTTATGCAAATTCATTTTATTTTAGTTCCTCTTTTATAGTATAAAAATACAAAATAAGTATAAAAACATTTCTTTTAATTTTAATATCAATAATTTACTAAATTTAGAGATATACAGATGAATAGCTGAGGTATTTCCCTATAACCTTAGTATCTTTAAAATATCAATAAAAAACATTATATGCTATCCCAAATATATTTTTAAATTAAAAATTTATTTATAATCTATGGAACAACCAAGAAATATAATTGACCAGTTAACACAACATATTAAAAAAAATCTCACTAAAGGTTATAATCAAGATACTGTTAAATATTCTTTAATGAGCCAGGGTTATTCAAAAATTACTGTTGAAAGAGCACTAGAAAATGCAAACAAACAACTTGCAGAATCAGTTCCTATTATAAAAGAAAAACCACAAATTTCTTATAAAATCATAGCTGATACTTCACAACCAATCCAAATTTCTGAAGATTCAAATAAAAAGAAAGGGTTTTGGAAAAAGATTTTCAAATAAAAAGATTATATCTAAGGAAGGTTTATATATAATTAATTAATAAAAACAATTATGAAAATTGGAATGATTGGAATGGGATTTGTTGGGGGAACAACTTCTAAAATATTTGAAACAAAACATGAAGTTTTTTGTTATGATAAATATAAAGAACCCTATACAAACCCAGAAGTTTTAAAAAATTCTGAAGTTATTTTTATTTGTGTTCCTACTCCGATGAAACCAAGCGGAGAAATAGATTATTCTGCGATTTATGATGCTTTAGAAATATTAGATAAGATTTTCAAAAACAGTTTAAACAAACCAACTATTGTAATTAGATCTACAATTGTTCCAGGAACAACAGAAAAACTAGCAAAACAATATGATTTTAATTTTGTTTTTAATCCTGAATTTTTAAGAGAAAAATTTGCTGTTGAAGATTTTATTGAAACAAATAGAATTGTAATTGGAACAACTAATGCTGAAGATTATAAAAAAGTCCGTAAAATTTATAATGAGATATTTCCAGAATCAAAAGTAAAATATCTTCTTGTTAGCCCAAAAACAGCAGAAATGATAAAATATTCTTCAAATGTAATGTTAGCTTCACAAATTGGGTTAGCAAATGAAATATATCAAATATGTGAAAAAATTGGAGTAGAGTATAATGAGATAAAAGATGCTATTTCATTAGATCCAAGAATCGCTAAAAATATTAATGTTCCAGGACCTGATAATGATTTTGGTTTTGGAGGAAAATGTTTTCCAAAAGATCTCAATGCTTTAATTTATCTTGCAAGAGAAAGTGGATATAGGCCTCATTTATTAGAAGAAGTGTGGAGATTAAATGAAAGAGTAAGAAAAAATAAGGATTGGAATAATATCCCTGGGGCAACTTCTGAAAACAATAATTTTCAAGATTAGTTTTTCTCACACCACTCAATAGATTTTTTAACACCCTCTATAATTGTTGTTTGAGGTTCATAACCTAATTTCTCTTTAGCTTTAGAAATATCTGCAATATATTTAACAACCTCTCCAGTTCTATTTGTTCCAATATTTATTGGGATGTCTGCATTTAAAAATTCTTTAACTAATTGAGCAACTTCTAATATTGATGAGCCCTGACCATAAGCAAGATTAAAAACCTCATTTTTAACATTATCAAAACTTCTTAATGTCAAGATTATTCCATTAACAGTATCATCAATATATGTAAAATCTAATAATTTATCTTTTCCAAAAACCTCTAAAGGCTTCCCTTCTTTTGCTAGTTTGATAAATAAGGGGATTAATCTATCACTTCCATCATACATCCCATAAACATTAGAAAATCTAAAAATTGTAAAATCTATTCCATAACATTGTTGATATGAATGAACTAATGCCTCTCCTCCGATTTTTGAAGCAGTATAAGGACTTTCACAATTTTTTACAAAAGAATCATCTTCAGCATGCATTATTTTTCCAGAATTCCCATAAACCTCTCTTGAAGATGCAAACATAAATTTTTTAATATTATTAATTCTCGCGAATTCTAGAGTATTAAATAATGTTTCAAAATTATCTCTTGCTAAACTTGGATTAACAACTAAATTATAAACCCTAGCATTAGCCGCTAAATGGATTATCAAATCAAAATCTTTTGGAAGTTTTTTCATAGCCTCTTTATCTCTTAAATCACAAATTATAGTGGATTGATTAAGTTTTTCATTCCATTTATTTGGAACTAAATCAACCCCAGTAACCTCATAATGAAGTTCTATTAATCTTTCACATAATCTTGTTCCGATAGTTCCGCTACTTCCTGTAACTAATATTTTTTGAATTACCATATTTTTATATAATTAAAAATCTGAAATAAGTTTTTAAGCTTTATTAAGGTTTAAAATAGGTTTTAATTTCTTAATAATTCCCTTTTCAAAAGAAAATAACCTCTTAAGGATTTTTTAATAATCTTAGGAAGATTTCTATAATTAGTTCCAGTATTTTTTCCAATCCTATCTTTAAAAATAACTTTAATATTCTTTATAGTATAACCTTTTTTATAAGCTCTTACAAGTAATTCACTAGAAAAACTTTGTTTCATATATTTACAATCATCCAAAACATTTTCAATAATATTTTTATGGATTATTTTATAACCTGTATTAAAATCATAAAAAGGAGTTGAAAAAAAGAGTGAGACAATAATTCTTTGAATAAATGTTATGCCTCTTCTAATTAGGGGATCTGTTCTAGGGCTTCTTAATCCTGTAATGATATCATAATTTTTTTCTTGTTTTATTAACTTCCAAAAATCTCTTGCTTGATGTTTTCCAGAAGAATCAGAATAAAAAACAATATCATTTTTAGCAGCCTTTAATCCTGAACTCATTGCTCCAGCATAGCCTAAATTTTTCTTACCCTCAATAACCTTTAGTTTTATTTTTTTACTTAATTTTTTAACAATCTCTGGAGTTTTGTCATTAGGTTTATCTAAATAAACAATAAATTCAGAATTTTTTGGCAAATAAAGATAAATTTCTTTATAATATTCTTTTAAAACTCTCTCAATATGTCCCTCTTCAGTATAAGCAACCATTACTATTGAGATTGGTTTTTTTAGTTTTATTTCTTGTACCATCTTAAATTAATTTTCTTTTATAAATGTGAAATTTAAAGTAAAGACTATTTGTTCTATGATCTTTACCATTTAAGGTCTTAATAATTTCAAAATTATCTCTAATATAAGTATAGGCTGGTTGTTCTTCAAAAAATATCTTTTCATTAATGATATCTGACTCATCAAAAACATTAACAGCTAAAATCGCATAATTTATCTCCCCATTTTCTAAAAAAGGAAGAATATGACTCTCAGTATTAGCATATGTAATTCCCCTATAACCAAAATAAGGTTTAATCTTGCTTTCTAAACTTAGAGTATGAGAGTGTCTCCCATAAACCTTTTCATAATCAGGGATATAATTTGGAACTTCTTTTGCAGCATCAATTAATCTATAACCTTCTCGACTTCCAGGTTTTAATTGCCCAAAATGTAATCCTAAATAACCTAAATTAATTATAATATAAAGTAATAAAATTATTACAACCAAAGTTTTACCTTTAACTTTAATATTTTCACTATAATTTATTTTCTTAATTTTATAAATAAATCTTGTAGCAATTAATAAGATAATTGGAACAATTAAAACAAACCTTCTTAATGGATAATCTGTAACCAGGGTTTGTAAAAAGAACATTATTAAAATAACAATAAGAAGAAAATCAAGATAAGAAATTTTTTCTCTTCTTTTAATAACTCTAAATGTAAAAAATATTGAAATAATCACTAAGATAATCACTAATTGATTTAATAATGAAAACTTTAAAACAAATAATGGAACAGATAGTAATTTATATATTGTAAAATAAATTCTTCCACCATAACTCCCAAAATTCATAAATTTCCAACTAATAAAATTAGGAATTAACCATAACATCCACAAAGTCATAGAAGTAATCCCTCCAAAAACCAGGAGAAAAAACTTTTTTAGGGCAGGTTTAGATTTATAAATAAATGAATAAATCAACAAACTTAATGGAATCGCAAAAATAAAGAACATTGAAGTAAGTTTTGTAAATATTAAAAAAGAAATAAAAAATCCCACAAAAAACCAGGAATATTTTTTATCTTGGATAATGAATCCTAATATTATCACAATAAAAAACAAAATAGCAGATTCTAACATAGCAACCCTACTAAATGCAATCAACATAATATTTAATCCTAGTAAAATAAAATAGATTATCCCTTGCTCTTTATTTTTAGACATCAAAATAACACTAATAAATAAGATTGAGAGGATTCCTAATATTGCTGGAACAAGTCTTGAAGAAAAGGTACTTACACCTAGGGCAGAAAAGGATAAATATTGGAAAAAAGTAAATGTTGGAGAAATATAAATAGGATTCCATAAATCATTTTCTAATTCCCATTGCCCAAATAAAACTTTATTTTTAGCATTATGAATATATGCTCCTTCATCGGCCCAACCAGTTCCATAATCGTCAACAGTTGTAGGATCCATATCCAATGCAATAAACCTTAGGATGAAAACTAAGATAAAGACCAAAACAAACCCTAAAATTAATATTTTATTTTTATTTACCATTTTAATTTTTATTTAGTTTTTATTTTTTCAAATAATTCTAACGCCCCATTAATTACCTGATCCATATCAAGATATTTATATTGTGCAAGTCTACCAATAAAATAAATATTATCTAATTTGTCTGCTTCTTGTTTATATTTTAAATACAATTCTTGATTTTTGTTGTTTAATATTGGATAAAAAGGATCACCTTGTTGTGAGGGAAATTCTTTTACAATGGTTGTGTTAAAACATTTTTGTTTTGTTGCATGTTTTATTTCTACAATTCTCGTATATTCAAATTCATTTGGATAATTAATTTGAGCAGTGGGTTGGAAAAACTCTTTATTATAGTTTTCACGAATGAATTTTAGTGAGCGATAAGGAAGTTTCCCAAACTTATAATCAAAAAAAGAATCAATAGGTCCTGTAAATATCAGTTTATCATATTCAACAAAATTCTTAATATTCTTAAAATCAGTATTTAATAATATTTTAATATTTTTTAACATGTTTTTAAATATTTTGAAATAACCTTCCTTGGGCATCGCTTGAAGATTATAATCAAAAAGCCTATCGTCATCATTAGTTCTTATAGAAATTCTAGAAGTTATGGAAGCATCAAGATTTTTAGGATCAGTTTGCCATTGTTTTATTGTATAATTTTTAAAAAAAGCATTATAAATCTCTCTGCCTGCATTAGCAAGAACCTGTTCTTCTGCATTCTTTGGATTCTGAATGTTTTCTTTTTTAGAATCTAAAAATTCTCTAACTTGTTCTTCTGTTTCAAGATTAATATTGAAAAATAAATTCAAAGTATTCCTATTTATTGGAATAGGATATAATTCATTATTAATACTTGATTTAATTCTTGCTTCATAAGGGATCCATTCAGTAAATTGAGATAAATAATCCCAAACTTTTTGAAATTTAGTTCTAAAATAATGAGGGCCATATTTATGAGTTAAAACCCCATACTTATCAAAATAATCATAACAATTCCCCCCAATATGATTTCTTTTATCCACCAATAAAACCTTTTTACCAATAGAATTAAGTCTTTCTGCAAGAACACTTCCTGTAAAACCTGCTCCAACAATTAGATAATCAAATTTTTCAACCATTTTTAGCATAAGCAACTAAACCATTGCCTAAATTATTATTTATATCTAAGAAGTTTAAAATACCAATACCTAAAATAGCATAAACATTATGAAAAAATTTGAATATATCTTGGGGCCTTTTAATTTTAAGATTACAATTAAACTTTAAAGTATAATATTGAGAAGTAGAATATTCAGTAAAAATTCTTAAGGGAGTAAGGTTTTCTTTTTTTAACAATTTTTTAATATTTAGCTTATTAAAGGAATATAAGTGTCTTGGAGGATCACAACAAACCCAAGGATTTTTAATAAATTTATTTATTGCATTAGGAATTTTACTTATTTTTTTACCTGTAATATTTTGGATATAATAATAAAACCAAGTAGGCCTAAAATAAAATTCCTTACAAGATTGATTTGGAGTAGTAATTATTAATAATCCATTTTTTTTAAGATGTTTTTTTAATTTTTTTAAAAATAAATCTGGAGTTCTAGAATGTTCAATAACATGATTACAATAAACAATATCAAATTTATCTTTATTAGATAATTTAGTTTTTATTTTAAAATTATTAAAATGTTTTTTTGCAAAATCTATTGAGGTTTTATCAATTTCAAATAATGTAACTTTAAATTCTTGTTTAGCAAATCCATTTGGATAAAAACCAACCCCCCCACCAAAATCTAATAATGTTAATTCCTTATTTTTTAATTTTTTAATTTTTTTTATGTCTCTTACTATTTTTTTAACATCATTTTCAACTCTTTTTTTCCTTATTTCAAATGCTTTGCCTTCATCAGATTCTTCATGTAAAAACCCTGTATAATATTCTTTAATTTCATTCTCTGTTGGTTTTGGAAAACACGTAATTAGATTACAAACCTTACAACTATAATAAGAATATTTATCCTTTCTCTTTATTATGAATTTCAAATCCTCATTACATATAATACACTTTTTTTCATTCATTTTAAACAAAAATACTCGAAAAAACTAGTTTAAATAAATTATTAATTTGTAATCTACTCTTTATTTTTTTTAATTATTTTAGCAGGAACACCTACTGCAGTAACACATTCAGGAATGCTATTTATAACAACAGCTCCTGCGCCAATAATACTTTCTTGTCCTATTGTTAAATCTTCTATTATACTAGCTCCAATACCAATATAACAACACTTTCCAATTTTAACCTTTCCAGCAATAGAAACATTTGGATTTATATTAACACAATCTTTAATTATAGTTTCATGTCCAACACTTGAATTTGAATTTAATAAAACACCGTTTCCAATTTCTACATAAGCATTAACAACAACACCAGGATAAATAATACAACCAACACCAAGATTAGATTTCTGAGAAATATATGAGGTTTTATGAATAAGATTTGGAGTTTCATAACCAAGACTTATTACATAATCTAATAACTTTTTTCTTAAACTTGGTTTTCCAATAGTAATGTAAGCTTCTAATTTTTCTTGTTTTATTAACTCAGGTAATATTTTGTCATTTCCTAAAATTGGAATTCCCTCAATATCTCCCTCTTCATTAGAAATAAACCCTTTAATAGTTTTATTTTTTTCTTGTAAAAAACCAAGAACTTCTTTAGCAAACCCTCCTGCTCCGATTATTATTGATTCCATTCGATATCCTCGTAGTTAATTATTTTATCTTTGTTTATATTTTTATTTAACTTTTTCCCAATAATCTCATTGAAATATTTTGGAGAAAGTCCTGTTCCAGGCCTTTTTATATCAATCATATCTCTTGTAATAATACTTCCTTGAAAAATATCCTTAATTGTTACAATGCTTTTTCTTAATTGGTTTTTATTATTTATTTCAGATTTAGTAGGTTGTTTAATAAAACTTCCAAGGGCTTTTTCAGTTTCTCTTATATAATTTATCATTTCCTTTAGTTCAAGAGGTTCTAAAGACATTCGATGATCAGGACCAAAATCATTTTTGTTTAATGTTATATGCTTTTCAATAACTTTTGCACCAAGACTCACTGCGGAGATGACTGCAAGATTTCCAATAGTATGATCTGAATAACCAGTAATTAATCCAAATGTATTTTTCAAGGTTTTTATAACATTTAAATTACTTTCCTCAATTTTAATTGGATAATTTGCAGTACATTGTAAAATTATTATTTGGTTGTTTCCTTGTTGTTTTATAATCTCAATTGCTTTTTCAATTTCATTTAAATCAGACATTCCTGTAGATAATATAATTGGTTTGTTTTTTTGAGAAATATATTCTAATAAAGGGAGATTAGTTATATCTCCTGAAGAGATTTTATAGGCAGGAACATTAATCCTTTCTAATAAATCAACACTCTCTTTCTCATAAGGAGTTGATAAAAATATTATATTTTTTTGTTTACAATAATTAAATAGTTCTTTAAAATCATCTTCATTTAAACTTTCTCTTTCTAATCTTTTATACCAATCATCATCCTCTCCAACAGCTTCTTTATGATAATTTGCACTTGGAGATTGTTTTAAAATTAATCTATCTGTTTTAAATGTTTGAAATTTAATAGCATCTGCTCCAGATTCAACAGCAACATCAATTAATTTTTTAGCTCTTTCAACACTTTTTTGGTAAATTCCATTAATTCTTGTTGCATGATTTACACCTGCTTCTGCAATTATAAAACACGGAGAATTATCACTTATAATCTTATTATTAATTTTGAGTTCCATCATTAGTTTGTTTAACAATCTCTATTAAATTTTCAATAACATAATTTTGTTCCTCTTGATCCATCTCATAATACAAAGGCAAGCAAAGTATTTTTTTTGTAGTTTCTTCAGCAATTGGACAAATGGTTTTAAATTTTTCAAAATAAGGCTGTTGATAAATTGTTAAAGGCCAAGAAACAATTGCTCCAATCCCTCTTTTATTAAGTTCTTCTTTTACTAAATCTCTATTTTCTAATAAAATTGGATATAAAAACCAGGCATGTTTATTTCCCATTTCAATATAAGGAAGAGTTATTTTATCAGAAATTACACTAAGTCCTTGAGTATAATTTTCAGCAAGTCTTTCTCTTTTATTTAAGACTTGTTCAAATCTATTTAATTGCGCAATTCCTATTGAGGCATGAACATCACTCATTCTATAATTATGCCCTAATCTTGGATGATGATATTTTTTATTTGGATCTTCTCCTTGATTTAAAACAATTCTTGCTTCTCTAGCATAATCATCATTATCTGTAAATAACATTCCACCTTCGCAAGAAGTAAATATTTTAGCAGTATGAAAACTTGTTATCCCAATATCACCAAACCCACAAAGCATTTTACCTTTTTGTTTTCCACCAAAACCTGGGGCAGCATCTTCAATTATTTTTATATTAGTTCCTTGAACTATTTGTTTTAATTTTTCGTAGTCAGGTCCTTGTCCAGCATAATCCACTGCAATAATTGCTTTAGTTTTTCCAGTAATTTTTTTTCTTACATCTTCCAAATCAATTGTAAAGGTTTTTTTATCAATCTCTGCAAAAACCGGAGTAGCATGTTGATAAAGAATAGAATTTGCACTAGCAATATATGTGAAGGCAGGAACAATTATTTCATCCCCTGGTTTAATATTAATAACCTTTAAAGCAACATCAAGGGCAGCAGTTCCAGAATTTACAGCAATACAATGCTTTACACCAATTAAATTTTTAACAATTTCTTCAAATTTTTCAACTTTTGGACCTTTACTTATCCAAGTAGACTTAATTGTATCAATCACTTCATTTAATTCTTCTTCACCAAGATAAGGTTTTGCCCAAGGGATTTTCATGTTTCAATAAGTTTAATTTAAGTTTATATATTTTGTGTAATAATTATACTCATAGTAGAGATTAATAATCTTTATAAACAGAATTTTTTAAACTATATTATGGAAAAAGTTTTGATTACAGGAGGGGCAGGATATATTGGGTCTGTTTTAACAAGACACTTATTATCTAAAGGATATCAAGTAACAGTTTTAGATGATTTAAGATATAAACAAAATTCCCTTGTGGAATTAGCCAATAATCCTCTGTTTGATTTTATTTATGGAGATTCAAGAGACAAAGAACTTTTAAAAAAAATTCTCCCAGAGTTTGAGGTTATAATTCCATTAGCAGCACTTGTAGGAATGCCAATTTGTAATAGAAATAAATTAGATGCAGAAACAATTAATAGAGATGCAGTAATAATGATATCAGAGTTGATTAATGAAAATCAAAAGATAATTTTTCCAAATACGAATTCTGGATATGGAACAAAGTCTGGAGAAACTCATTGCACAGAAGAAACTCCTTTAGAACCTATCTCTCTATATGGGATAACAAAAGTAGATGCAGAAAAAGCACTTCTTGAAAAAGGTAATGCAGTTACATTAAGACTGGCAACTGTTTTTGGAAGTTCACCAAGAATGAGAACAGATTTACTTGTAAATGACTTTGTTCAGAGAGCAATGTTTGATAAATGCTTAGTTTTATTTGAAAGTCATTTTAAAAGAAATTATATTCATATACAAGATGTAGCAAGGGTATTTGAACATTGTATTAGAAATTATGATTCTATGAAGGGAAATGCATATAATGTGGGGTTAGATGACGCAAATCTTTCAAAAAAAGAATTATCATTAAAAATTAAAGAGTATCTTCCTGAAACAAACATTATTGAAGAAGAATTTGCCCAAGATCCTGATAAAAGAAATTATATTGTTTCAAATAAAAAAGTATATACAACAGGATTTCTTCCACAATACACTCTTGACTATGGAATTAAGGAATTAATAAAAGTCTATAAAATGGTAGGGAACCAAAAATTAGGCAATTTCTGACTTATCTGATTAATTATTTTTTAAAATATATTCTGCTGCTTTTTCCAAATCTTCTGCCCTATAATCTGGATTTATACTCATTAAATCAAATTCTTTTCCATTAGTTGGAACTAAAATAGACTTACAATCAGCATTTTTAGCAAGCAAAATATCTGTCTCCCGATTTCCAATAACATAACAATTATTTAAATCTAAATTAAATTCTTTTTCAGCTTGTTTTAAAAATTTTGTTTTAGGTTTTCTACAATCACAATTTTTTTCAGGGGCATGTGGGCAAAGATAAATCTTTTTTATATTTATACCATGTTTTTTAAACTCATTTAACATATGGTTATTAAATTTCTCCACATCTTTTAGAGTATAATATCCTCTTCCAATTCCAGATTGGTTTGATATTATAAAAAAATCAAAATTTTTCAGTTTTTTTAATCCCTCAATTACTTTGGGCAAGAGTTTAAAATCTTCAATTTTATAAGTATATTTTTCATCCTCATTTAAGGTAGCATCTCTATCAAAAAAAATTGCCTTCTTACTTGATTTCTGATGAAAATTTTCACCAAGCACATTTTTTAAAATATATTCTGCAACCAATAAATCATCTTCATTATCCAAATCTACAACTTGTGCCCGGTCTATAACTAATGCTCGGTGATTTTCCTTTGAAAATAATTTTCCTTGTTTCATCACAACATCTCTTTTAGTAACATCTACAATTCCACTAGCTTTATAGACTTTAGGAAGCAGCTGCCTTTGATAATATTTAATTTCTCCTCCCTCAATAAAGGGTTTTAATATTTTCTCTTCATCAATAATTTGCATCCAATAAGGACTCTCTTTTACAAGATGAACTGTTCTAACAGTATCTGCATTAGTATCTAACATTTTTTGTATTGTGTTGTTAATATCACTACAACTCCTGAAAAGATTTGGAGGACGTAACCAAACTAAAATATCTGGAAAAATTCCCTTGATTTCAAGATATTCAATAGCATGTTTTAATACAGGAAGATCTGGAACATGATCTTCTGATAATTCAATAGGTCTATTAATTATTTCAGCACCATATCTTTTTGCAATTTCTGCAATTTCACTATTTTCTGTAGAAACAAAAGTATAATCAACAAGGCTCGCCTTGTTGCTAGCCTCAATTGAATAAGCAATTAAAGGTTTATTACAAATTTCTCTTATATTTTTATTTATTATTCCTTTACTTCCACCTCTCGCAGGAATTATGCTAACAATAATTGGTTTTTTATTTTTATCCATTTTATTTAGTTTTTGCAGTCCAAGTTACTAATCCTTCAACATCAAAATTAAAATTAATAATTTTCCCCCCTGCCTTTCTTAATTCATCAAAAACTTTTTTTCTTTTTAATGGAGAGCAAAAAAATAAAATATACCCACCCCCACCTGCACCTAATAATTTTCCACCCAATACCCCGTTTCTAATCCCAATATTATAGAGTTTATCAATATCACTATTTGATATTTTTTTATTAGAGCGTTTTTTATTTTCCCAACATTCATGTAATAATTTTCCAAAATCTTCCATTTTACCTTTTAACAATGCTGTTTTAATCTCTTGAGTTATCTGTTTTAATCTTGATAAAGCTTCCAAAACTTCAGGATTTTCTTTTTTATTTCTTTGTGCTTCAATTAAAGTTTCTTGGATCTTTCCTGATTCTCTTGTTTTTCCTGTGAAACAAAGAAAAAGATTAGTATTTAATTCATCTAAGTGTTCTTTTTTAATTCTTAATGGATAAACAATAGATTCTTCTTTTAAAAATTCCATAAAGTTAAATCCTCCAAAAACTGTAGCATATTGGTCTTGCCACCCTCCTTTAATTTTTATTTCTTCTCGTTCTGCTTTATAAATTAATTCAGTTAACTCATAATCATCTAATTTTTCTTCTCTTAAATGGTTAATCAAACCAGCAACAACTGCAGAAATTGAAGCAGAACTTCCCAATCCACTTCCAGGAGGAACCTCACTGTATAAAAATAATTCAAATCCAAATTCAGGTTTCATTAATTTTATTACAGATTTTATTAAGTCTAATTTTCCATTATATTTTAACTCTAAAAGAGAATTTGCTTTTTCAGTCATATTAAAATCAAAAGAATTTATAATTATTTTTTTATCCTTTCTTTTTACTAAAGTTCCCTTACAATATTTGTCAATACTTGAACTTAAAATATAACCATAAGATTCTTTAAAATATTCATAAATATCTGTTCCTCCTCCTGAAAAACTAATCCTTAATGGAGCTTTTGCTCTAATAACAAGTCCCTTTGATGTTTCTTCATCTAACATTGCAACATCTGCAGACAAAATAATATCTTTTAAAACGCCATTATTATCTATTAGTGGAATATGTTTTATTCTTGGATTAATTAATGATTTTATTTTTTCTTTAGACCAATTAATATTTGCAACAACAGGATTTTTTATCATAATCTCTTGGATAGGTCTATGCAAATCCTCTTGTTTTATAATAAATCTTCTTATATCTCCATCAGTTATTAAACCTAATAGTTTTCTCTTGCTGTCAACTACTAAGGCAGTTCCAAGTCCAAATTTATCTATAGAAGCAAGAACTTGTCTTATTGAAGATTCTTTAGGAATACAAATAGATTTTAATATCCATTTCCTAAATTTGTGAAAAGCATCTGGAATTCCAATATCAATATGATAACCTTCCCAAACATAGCCTTTAGCCTCACATTTCTTTAAAATTTTTGGAAAAATTTCAGTTTCTAATGAAACTTTCTTTCCAATAGGAATTAAATTTAATATTTCTTTTTTAAAAATATAAGTCCCAGTATTTATCAAATTAGAGGAAGATTTTGAATCTTTTTCCCTAAACTCCATAACATTATTATCAGAATCAATTATAACATTTCCAAATCTTTCTTTCTCTTGACTTTTATTTAAACTAAGACTAATCAAAGTATTATAATTTTTATGAAAATCAATTAATTTATTAAAATCAATCTCTGCATAAGTATCTCCATTTAAAACTAAAAATTCTTCTTCATTTTTTAAAAAATTTTCAGCATTTTTAATAGCCCCAGCAGTTCCTAGAGGAGAATCCTCTTTTGAATATTCAATATTAACTCCAAAGGCACTTCCATCTCCAAAATAATCTTCTATCTGATATCCCAAATAGCCAGTACATAATACAATATCTATAATATTTTGTTTTTTTAACCTATTTATTTGATATTCTAGAAAAGGCTTTCCAGCAATCGGTGCCAGAGGTTTTGGTTTATCAGAAACAACTTTTTGTAATCTTGTTCCAAAACCACCAACAAGAATTACAGCTTTCATTTTAAAACACTCTCAATTATTTTTTTAGTTTTTAAAATATCTTCTATATTTTCATGAACACTTTCTATAACAATTGGAATATTATTAAAGAGATTTTCTTTTAAAATTTGTAAACCCCAACTATTTTCATTAACAGGATTATGTTGATCTGCTGAACCGTCATTATCATGGAGGTGAATCGCATAGATTTTTTCTTTTAATGATCTTATAAAATCTTCTTTATTAAAATTTAAGTAATTACTACTAACATTAAGGTGTCCTAAATCAACTAACACTCCTAAATTAGGTTTTTGAATTTGGCTGATTATTTTTAAAAATTCTTCTTGTCTAGTCATTAATAATAATTTATTTTCATTATTAATAAGATTTTTTTTAGAAGCTTCATGATTTTCAAGAGCAATTTTAATTCTAAAATTTGAAGCATAATCACAAAGCTCATTTATAGAATAAGCAAAGGTTTGAAATGCTTCATCATAATCTGCAATCTCATTAAAACTTAGTCCCTTCCCAAGAGTATTAGGGTCTGGATCAACCCTTAACCCTGAATTTAAAGTATATAATTCAGAAGAAAGAAAATTACATAATCTTATTGATTTTTTGGCTTGATCTAAACTTCTCTTTAAAATTTCAGGATTTTGAGAGGCGAGATTCATAACAAATCCTTGCTCTGGCACTGGAAAATAACTATGAATAATAAATTTAGTTGAATTTTCTTTTTGATAATTTGCAAGAAATTTTTCTATTTCAGGCTCATAACTATGAGAAGAACCTAATTCTATATTTTTAATTCCTACTTTAGCATATTCTTGTAAAACTTTTTTTACACTTTTTTCTCTTTTTAAACAAGAAGTTGATACATAAATCATTTTTATAATTTTATTTCAACAAATTAATTTAAAAGGATTATGTAGGTAGCATATGAATAATAGAGTTAATAGAAATAATCTTTATTATAGAAATTAAACTTCTCTATTTTTAATATAGTTTTTATAGTAGATTAAACTAATTACTACGATCATTACTATCCAAAAAAGAATTATAATAAAGAATTTTAAATTAGATTTTTTATCTTCTTCTTGAGAGGGTTTTTCAATCTCTTTTTCTGAAGAAGCTATATTACTTATTGTTAAGGAACTTTTTTCGTTTGAAAGTTCTCCATTCATATCATAATCAATAGTGAATTGAGAATTTGATGAAGTTCTATATTCTTTTTTGTTTACATTATAAGTATAAACATATATTTTATTATTTAAAGGAACAAACTCATAATATCTTAATTTACCATATTCATCAGGAGGATTAGTTTGATAATTAGATAATATCCCAAAAACAGTTTCAAATATCAGATTACCATTTATTCCCACCCTTGTATTAAAACCTTCTCCCCCTGCATGGCCACACACTACTAAAAATATATTCTCCCATTTTTGAGCAAATCCTTCCCATATTGCATTACCAACAGCATTAAGTTGACTATTAGTATGAACAAAAGTATGTGTAACTATTATAAACCTATAATCAGGGTTATTTGAAACAATTTTATTTGCCCAATCTAATTCATCTTCAGTTGGGGCTAATCTTAAGGCTAGAAACCCAAATTTCATTCCATTAATATTTAATAAAGAATAACTATTCCTATTACTATCTTCAGGGTAATGTCCTTTATACCATTCATAATCTTCAAATCTTTTATAACCAAAATAATTTTCATAATTTTTAATAGTCTTCTCAATATTTTCAATATCTTTTAAATCAACATCATCAAAATCATGATTTCCAGGTGAAATTAAATAAGGGACCTCTCCATCTAAAATAGACATACTTTCATCAGCAAGTTTCCATTCACTTTTATCATCATAATATTCTACCATGTCCCCTACATGTAATACCATTTGAATATTCAAAGAATCTTTATTATCTACAATCCATTGGGTTTGTTTTGAAAAAATATCTGTATCTTCAAGAGTATATTTTTGTGTATCTGGAATAACAACTACTGTAAAATTTTGTGCATTTATTAATCCAATAAAGAAGAATACTAAAATCATCATAGAACTAATTATTATCTCTTTTTTCATAATTTTATATAGAAGACAAGTATATAAAAATAACGCCCCCGCCCGGAATCGAACCGGGAAGCCCAAAGGGCACTGGT
>CEPX01091160.1_pt1 | contig 22151 bp, 20 predicted proteins | sample 361361 | NCBI WGS metagenome assembly CEPX01 (sample SAMEA2619974, study PRJEB7988) | marine metagenome | biome: marine biome (ENVO:00000447); feature: mesopelagic zone (ENVO:00000213) & marine oxygen minimum zone (ENVO:01000065); material: "saline water (ENVO:00002010), including plankton...
CACCAGGTAGCAAAAAAACTCATAAGTACCGCATGCCGATCAGGCTGAGAAACCATCAAACGCAATCTTTGACCTTCTTCATTTGCCCAGGTTTTTAAAAATTCATACTTTGCTGGTTTGCTGCCCAGGTCATACATCAGTGCCCAGGAGGGGGCAATATCGCCGGGCTTAAGGTCTTTGCTGTCATTCTTTTCCATGGCCTTGTTTACGGCTTCTTCCTGAGCCATAGCCAATCCTGTAAATAATCCAATAAGTACAAATGAGATTGCTTTTAATCTCATGCTATTCCGCATTCTTACCCCTCTATTTTGTTGTTGTAAACCTGCTTAATCCAGCAGAATCAATACACGGCAATCCTTCAGTACGTTGTAACTGCGATTGGCCGCATCAATTTTTGAAACATCCGCATTACTGATGACCACATCAGTTCTGTTGGTCCCGGAAGTTGAAACACCTTTAACCACCAGCGGATTCCCTAATACGCGGGGATCCTTCTGGGCCGCTTCAATGGACTTTGAATAACCGGCGACACCGTTGGTCACAGCATATTCCCGGCTGTAAGTCCCGGGGCCATAAACCGCGTTGCCGTTCTGATCTAAAATTCTTGGTGCCATGGCGGGACGGGCTTTCAGTCCCCGGGCATCAATAATTACACCGGTGATACCGCCCGCCGTTGGTGTTGTGGCTGCTCCCGCCGGTGTACCCGGCGGGGCGGCAGGTACCGTAACAGGTGGTAAAACAATGTCAGAAATTCCACTCATAGGAACGGAATATTCTACTTCTACAGATGTATCACTTAAATATTTTGGGGCGCCTACCTGGCGGGCACCGCGTATAAATCCCTGGACTTTTGTATTGATCACATCATCAACCATGGCACCGCTCATAGTTGTTTCACTGGTGAGAGTAACCCCATTGACGATTTCGATTAACTGCCGCAAGGCGTCCTGCTTGGCAATCCTTAGGGCCATGCGCCGGGCTTGCCCTGCATTGATTGCATTTTGGGGGACAAATCCAATGCCGATGGCGGCAATGGATTGATCTGAATAATTGATGCTGCCCTTGTCCAGTTGTGTTACCACACCCTGGGAAAAGGCCATGCTGAATAATATTGCTGATAATCCAATTAATCTTTTCATAGGATACCTCGTCATTGTACAACTTCTGCAGTAATACGATTACCGGTGAGTCCGGTAACTCTAAAATTCAACCCGTCCGGGCTTGTTTGGGCCAGTCCCATGGCCAGGGCCTGGGATTTTCCTTCAAATTCAACTTCATACTCAGCCACACCATCGTTCAAACCTTTTGCGTAGGCATTCCGAATCCCTGAAACTGTCTGTGCTTTCAGGAAAGATTCAAATGTCATGTAGGACATGAAGTCTACCCCCTTTAGGACAATATAAACTTTGGTAAAGTTAGATTGCTGGGTGCTCCATTTTATCACCAACTGAGAAATTATAGCTTTCCCCAAAACATCAGCTGCTTTGTTTACGGCGGTAATTCCAGCTGTTGATTTCGAAATATGGGGAAATTTTCCTCGGGCCTGAGGCACCACAGCCAATATCTCACCTGTATCCGCCCGGATGATTTTGGCATTAAGATCAGCCTGTCCTGGGTGCATATTATAAAGTTTGTCCGCCACAGAAATCTTTGCCGTTCCAATCACAATCACCTCTGCACCCAACTGGCTGGCAATCTTAGCGGCGGCGGATACATTTCCCGCTAATGCCTGTGTATAATCAGCGCCACCCTTCAAAGCTTGAACCATCTGTCGGTCCACAACATCAAACCCTTTTTCGTAGAACATGGATAACAGTTTGGTTTCTGCAAAATCCGTTGGTGTGTTATCAATCAAGTTTTCTTCCCGCACCATAAAGATTATCCTGGGTCGGTTCATCGAATTAAGCAATGTTTGCAGCGCTGCTTCATCCGCCATGACCTGATCAATCATATCTGTGACTTCGGCTTCAATTGTGACTTCCCAGTTCCCATCGGGGCCTTGGCTTTCTTTTGTGACCTTAAATGATTTTACAAATCCTTGTGCTTTGGAATAAATATTATCTTCAATTGAGGTTGCAGTTACGGTGGTGGTGGAGGTCATATAGGCACCAAGGCCCTGTTCCACCGCATCCCGCTTGGCCTGCTCTGTGGCGGCATCTTTAGTGAGGCCATAACCAGTTCCGGTGGCAGTTAAAGCCTGCCCTTTGAGAACAACCAAGGCTGCCAGCCAAAAAATCCCAAGGGTTTTATATAAGATTTTCGACATATTCATACGTATTTGTTTACACACAGTTACAGGGTAAGTTATCCAATTCATTGTCGTTAAGCAATATATATTGAGAATTAATGTGATCTGGATCAAATGGCTCAATTCAGTTTATTTTTATTTATTGCTAAATACAGGTATATTCATGGCGAATAATCTTTTCGAGGAGTTCATTATGCTTAAAAAACACCGATCATTACTATCTGTTTTTACTCTATTGTTGCTCGCTTCCTGCGCAACACCGCCTGAAAGTGATATGGATACACCTGAATATCATTTTAAAGCCGGGATGCGTGCTATCGAAAACGGCGATTACCAGCAGGCAATCAAATCCTTCCAGCGATCTGTGGAACTGGATAAGAAGTTCGCTTTGGGTTATGGCGGGCTTGGCCTGGCAAATGCACATTTAGGAGACAACAACCAGGCAAAAGATTTTGCTTCCAAATGCGCCAGCCGGGGATCAAAGGATCCGGAAGCACTTTCTTTAAGTGCTCAGGCCTGGATTACTATGCGGGATTCAGAGAAAAAATGGTTTAAACGGGCCGAAGATTACCTAAAAAAAGCACTCAAGCGGGACAAAGAGCACGAAGGGGCTATGTACTGGTATGGCGTCGCTTATCTCTATAATTATCAATTTGATGAGGCTGAAAACTATTTCCGCAAGGTTGTGGATAAACGGGGCGATTATGCCGGCAAAGCGGATGCAAAATGGAAACTGGCGCAAAAGATTGTCCGTGCCATGCCTGGTACTCCAATCGGTAAAAAAGTAGCTTTAAAAGAAAGAATTAATAAAGCAGATTTAGCGGTTTTATTTGCCGAAGAATTGAAGATCGGCGTTCTGTTTGATCGAATGCCTGCCCAAAATGCCGGTGGATTTCAAACGCCGGGACAAGCAACACAAACGGCAACAATTGCTACACCAAACGATGCCAATGGACACTGGGCAGAAACATGGATCAAAGATATGATCCGCTACGGCATTATGGATATTGAACCTGACGGTAATTTTTATCCAGATGATAAAATCAACCGGGCCACCTATGCAATGGCTGTCCAGAGGTTATTGGTAGTTGCTACACGGGATGAAAGCCTTGAAACCCGTTATTTTGGCGAAGCACAAAGCCGATTCAGCGATGTCCCCAGCAGCCACTTCGCTTACAATGCCATGGCCCTCTGCGCCGAGCGGGGCATTATGCAGGCCGATGTAATCACAGGCAGGTTTAATCCTACCGGTGATGTGACGGGAGCTGATGCGCTGCTGATCATTCGCACATTGCAAACTTCTCTGCGAATGACATTTTAAGCGGAAAAATTTCTCAATAAAAAGGGTCACTTTGGTGACCCTTTTTGTTTTCGACCCCTTCCTGATTCATGTAAATTAACCCCATGTGGAAGCCCAAAATAATCCTGCTGTTTTTCGGCGTTCTTTTTTCATTTCAATGTGTTGAGACTTTAATTACCGTTCGAGTTTTCCCAAATGGGAAATACCATATGAAATTCCACATGGAAGGAGATAAAAAAGATGTTTTTAACAATGATTTCACTGTGCCTATGACCAGTCCATGGACAGCCGAAATCATTGAAAAAGGGAAAGAAGGAAGCGATGAACCGGTTCACATCATCAATACAGAAGCGGTATTGAACGGGGTTACTGTTTTTCATCCTTCCTCTGAAGGACCCGCGCCTCAAAGACACCCCATCGCCATAGAGAAAAAGAACGGTCTTTTTGCCACCACCTACCTTCTCAGTCAAATATTCGAAGGGCGGCAGGTTAGCCAAAAATATCCCTTAATGATAAAATCCATGCAGGATACAGGGGATGACTCCACCGAAAAAATCGTGGAGACAGAAATCATTATGTATTGCTTGCGCATGGGGATGGATGATCTTAAAAATAAATTGCCCATCGAAGAGTTGTTGAAGGAACGTATTCTTAATCATTTCCGCGGTGTATTCCATAAAGCGGAAGAAGAAGGAAACCTGTTTGGTATAATGAATGATGATAAAAAAGAGGATAAAACGCTCTTTGTCCTACCCCGGGAATTGATCGAAACAAATTTCCGGCCCTTTTTGGATGCCCTCCCGGACAATTTCACCAAAGCCTGCATGGAAGCCATGTCCCCTTATATCGATGAAGCTAATGTAACCTTGGGATTGAATGATGACACCTTCAAATTCGCTGGGATACTTCCCGGAATGATCACCCATTCCAATGCAGATTCGATCAAAAATGATACTTTATGGTGGAAATTCAATTATGAAGATTTTATCAATGATGATTATGTCATGGAGGCTGCCTCCGTTGTGTACTACCCAAAAAGAATTCAAGCGGCCATTGTTATCGGTGCCCTGGTCATTTTAGTAAGTTTAATTTTAACATCACGAAAAAGGAAAAAATCATGAAACAATTTTTAGTGATCCTGATGGTACTGTCATCCATGGCGGCGGCCAAACCCAAATTCACAGATAAGCAGATCGCCGCTATGACACCACAGTATTTTGCACGGAACCACAAAGCACCCAAACTCACAGGACTTAAAATATATAAAGAAGGCGGAGCCCGGATTTATCATGTTGAAATTTTAGCCGACCGAAATCGTTCCAGTGATGACTTGAGTTTCGCTGTTTCTGCACTGGCGAATATGGGGCAATATGCCAAAAAGCCCTTTAAAAAATACGTGGTGGTGATGCGCTATGATCTTCGGGGTAAGGGCACCGATATTTGTGAAGCCAATGCGCGATGTACAGCCGATTATATGATTCGGAAGCAGGTCACCTATGACCATTGGTATAAAAAATGCATTACTTTTACCTCAACCTAAGACATTGATCATAAAGCAAATCCCCATTTTACTGGCCGTGTTGTTTCTATCTGCCCAAGAGATAGATTCCCTTGATTTCAAAATGCCGAAATTTTCTTTTACGCCGAAAGTGTTTCATCATCCTGACAGGGTTCTTTTCAATTCAAGGGCCTTTGAATTGGAAGTGTTTTCAAAATATCCCCGGGAAGAAATGCATTCGGTGAGCCTGTTCTATAAAACGGATATTATGCCCCGCTACATGGAAGTCCCTTTTGACCCCCTGGATAAACGATATGTTTTTCGCTACGATCCCAAGGAAAAGCCCGCCAATAAAATTACTTATTTTTTCACCGTCACATTAAAGGATGGCGCTATGTTCGCCACGCCGGTAGACAGTACCGGCCAATTGGAACCCATTACTAAATACCTTTTGAACCCCGCGGAATATTTTAAAAAACGAGCTTCTCTCCGTAACTAAACTTGCCGGATATCCAAAAAAAGATTCAATCCCTACGAGATCAATTAAACGATCATAATTACCGTTATTATGTACTAGATGATCCCCATATTTCGGACAGTGAATATGACCAGCTTTTCCGACAACTGCAAAAACTGGAGGAAGACCATCCTGAATTGGTTGCCCCGGATTCTCCCACCCAGCGTGTGGGCGCCGAACCCCTGGCGGAATTTGGATCCATTACCCACCGCAGGCCCATGCTTTCTTTGGCCAATGCAATGGATGAAGGAGAACTTAGGGTTTTTGATGAGCGCGTGAAAAAAGGCCTCGACACCACCGATGATGTGGAATATATGGCCGAACCCAAACTGGATGGATTAGCGGTGGAACTAATTTATGAAAAAGGTATCTTTACCAATGGCTCCACCCGGGGGGATGGTATCACCGGTGAGGATACTACCCAGAATCTAAAGACCATTTCAGCGATCCCCCTTTCCCTGCGCACTGATATCCGTCCTGCGGCACCATTGCTGGAAGTACGCGGTGAAGTGTTTATGACTAAAGAAGGGTTCAAGACATTAAATCAAAACCAAGAAAAGAATGGCCTCCTCCCCTTTGCTAACCCCAGGAATGCGGCGGCAGGGAGCCTCCGTCAGTTGGACTCAAAGATCACTGCCACGCGGCCCTTATCCATTTTTTGCTATGAAACCGGCACCATTGATGGCCCTTCTTTTGATACCCATGAAGAATTCCTCAATGCCCTTAAGGATTGGGGTTTTCCTGTAAATCCGGAGATCAAAAAAGTAAATAATTTTAAGGAAATGTCTGCATTCCAAAAAGAATTGGAAAAACGGCGGGGTGAGCTTCCATACGAGGTTGACGGTACTGTTTTTAAAGTGAACAGTTCAGCTCAAAGGAACGCGCTTGGAATTCGCAGCCGCTCACCGCGCTGGGCCATCGCCGGAAAATTCAAGGCTCAGCAGGTTACAACTACCTTAATTGATATTATTCCATCAATAGGCCGAACAGGAGCCGTGACACCGGTAGCCAAACTTGAGCCCGTGAATGTTGGCGGTGTAGTGGTCACCAATGCCACCCTCCACAACCAAGATGAGATTGACCGGAAGGATGTCCGCGTCGGCGACACAGTGCTGGTCCAGCGGGCCGGGGATGTGATCCCGGAAGTGGTGAAGGTCATTTTAGGGAAACGGCCGAAAAATACTACAGCTTACCAATTGCCGAAGGAGTGCCCCGCCTGCGGCCATGAGGTCTTCCGGCCGGAAGGCGAGGCCGTGGCACGCTGTCAGAACCTTTCCTGCCCAGCCCAGGTGAAAGGGCGGATCGAACATTTTGTATCCAAAACAGCATTGGATATTGACGGCTTTGGGGAAAAGCTGGTGGACCAACTGGTGGATAAAAACCTGGTTCACAGGGTAGATGACATCTTTAAGCTCACCTACGATGACTTGGTGAGCCTGGAACGGATGGCGGAAAAGTCCGCCCAGAATATTTTAACGGTGATCCAAGCAGCTAAGCAGACCACCTTTGCCCGGTTTATTTATGCATTAGGCATTAGAAATGTGGGAGCTCACATTTCTAAGGTCCTGGAAAAATCCTATGCCGGAAATATAGATAAATTCATCTCAACCTCTGCCGAAGAATTAGAAGCCATCGATGAAGTGGGGCCAATCGTTGCTGAAACGATTACAAAATTTTGGTCCGACTGCACCAATGTGGATGTGGTTGAATCCTGCCTTTCTCTGGGGGTCCAATTCGAAAGTGTGGTAGGCCTAAAAAGCAATATCCTGGATGGAAAAACATTCGTCTTTACCGGCGCCCTCACCCAATTCAGCCGCAATGAAGCCAAAGAAATGGCTGAAGCCCACGGAGGGCGGGCCAGCGGTTCGGTAAGTATAAAAACGGACTACGTCGTAGCGGGGCCCGGGGCTGGTTCCAAATTGAAAAAAGCGGAGGAACTGGGAATCCCTGTTTTATCGGAAGAAGAATTTTTGGCCATGATATCATGAACCAAAGATATTTTAATTAAAGGTTTTTGGGGGGTTCCCCGACTTCCAAATCAAAGTCGGAAGACTTTGATAATCTTTTGTTAATTTCCCCTATGTTAAAACAAATCTTACTCATTCTTCCTTTTCTAATATTTGGCCAAACACCGCATCTTTCATCAGTTCAGATTGCGGATGGATTTAAAAAACCGCTTTATGCCACCTCACATCCAACTGACACCAATCTCCTCTACGTGGTGGAGCAAGCGGGCAGGATCATGCTAATCCAGAATGGCAAAAGACTGAAACATCCATTCCTGGATATTAACAATCAAGTGGTCGACCCCAACCGCCCCGGGGACGAACGGGGATTGCTGGGCTTTGCCTTTCACCCCGATCATGAGAAGAATGGAAAATTCTATATCAATTACATGAATAATGATGGTTTTACAGTGGTATCTGAATTTCAAATTAAAAACCGACTAAGGACGGACCATAATTCGGAACGGATCCTTTTTGACCTGAAACAGCCTTATAGCAACCATAACGGCGGCCACCTTGATTTTGGTCAGGACGGATACCTCTATATTTCTGTTGGGGACGGCGGCAAAGCGGGAGATCCCCTTAATGCCGGGCAGGATCTGAATACGATCTTTGGTAAAGTCCTGCGGATAGATGTGACCCAGATTCCTTATGGAATTCCTAAATCAAACCCGTTTTATGGGCAGGAAAATAAGCGGGGAGAGATCTGGGCCTGGGGATTGCGGAATGTGTGGCGTTTCTCTTTCGATCGTGAAAACGGGGATATTTTTTACGGGGATGTGGGCCAGAACAAATGGGAAGAGATCAATTATGAAGCTAGCAACAGCAAGGGCGGCCTGAACTTCGGCTGGCGGATCATGGAAGCAAACCATTGTTATGATCCGGAAGAGAATTGCCCCAAAAATGGATTAACACCCCCCATCCTGGAATACCCCAACGACGCCAATTATATGCGCACCTTGACGGGAATGGACCAACCCGATGTGGACGGGTGTTCCGTTACCGGGGGCTACGTGTATCGCGGAAAACAAATTAAAGGTCTGCAAGGCACCTATCTTTTTGGCGATTACTGCTCCGGAAATATTTGGTCATTCAAGGTAAAAAATGGAAAAGCGGTTGAATTTCAAAACAGGACGGAAGAGATCAATCTTGCCGGCGGGGAATTCACCAATTATATCTCATCCTTTGGAGAGGATGCTGACGGTGAACTATATATCGTTGATTATAACGGCGGCGTATATAAACTCATCAACCAAAAGTAAAGGAATCAGCTATGGAAAACGTTCCCATGAAAATTGACGATATCATTGAAGATGTGGTCCTCCTCGTCCTAGACGGCCATGACCCCCTGAAAGAACTGGGGATTGAGAAAAACAAGATTTATGTAAAAGTTGTGGGCTATGATGAATATGGCATGTGGGTTGAGCATCCATCCTTTCAAGTCCCTGTACTTAAGGATGGGAAGCCCGCGGGCGAAAAGGACGTGGCCGCTTCCATGCTGATCCCTTGGGGATTTATCGCCTCCGTGGTTCACTTTCCCGGTGTGGAAGGGTTCGACTTCCCCAATCCCTTCGATGCCCAAATCGGTTTTGATATTGTAGAAAAATGACCCCTGCTATTTCCATACGAAATCTTAAAAAAAGTTACGAAGACACCGTCGCTCTTAAAGGGATTGATATGACAATTGGTGATGGGGAATTTTTCGGACTATTGGGGCCAAACGGCGCCGGGAAAACAACCACCATCAATATCCTTACAGGCCTTGTACGAAAAAATGAGGGTAATACAGAAATTTTTGGGAAAGATACAGTTAAGGATTATCGTTTTACCCGTTCTCAAGTGGGTATCTCGGCCCAGGAGTTCACTCAGGACTGGTTTTTCCCCTTAGACAAACTACTCTACTTCCAAGCGGGCTATTATGGGATCCCCAAAGCAAAGGCCAAAGACCGTGTAGATGAACTCCTCTCCCGCCTTGGATTAGAGGAAAAACGTGAATCACGATTGAGACAACTTTCGGGTGGAATGAAACGGCGTTTTCAGATTGCCAAGGCATTAGTTCATGATCCCAGGATTTTGATTCTGGATGAACCCACCGCCGGGGTGGATGTGGAACTGCGCCATGAACTCTGGCAGTATTTTCGGGAACTCCACCAGGCAGGGAAGACAATCCTCCTGACTACACATTATATTGAAGAAGCGGAAATGCTCTGTGAGAATGTGACCATTATTGATAAAGGTCGGGTAATTACAGAGGGCTCACCTAAAGCACTTACCAATCAACTCGGGAAGGCAGGGATCACTATCAATGTGACCGATACCGAGGCAGACATTGAATCCTGCTTGAAGGATTTTACCTATACCCGGGAAGATGGACGCCTCCATTTCACAACCCAAGATCCGGAAGAAGCCATGCCGGAGATCATCAATGTCCTCACCCGACAGGGCTGTCATATCCAGCGGGTGGAGACAACCAAGTCTTCATTGGAGGATGTGTTTTTGAGTCTAACCGGTAAGGGGATTAACGAATGAATTGGGTCGGACTGTGGACACTCACCTCCCGTGAAGTAGGCCGTTTTTTTGCAGTGTACCGCCAAACCGTTATTCCGGGATTGAGTTCTTCTATCCTTTATATTCTCATTTTTGGTTTTACCCTAGAAAGGCGCATATCCACCATTGACGGCATCCCCTATACGATATTTATTATTCCCGGGTTGATTATGATGAATACCCTGACTAATGCCACATCTAACTCCGCATCCTCTATGCTGCAGATGAAATTATTGGGACAACTGCCGGATCTTCTCCAAGCACCTTTATCCAGCCTTGAGATTTCCCTGGCGTATATCATAGGTGGAACCGTCCGCGGTACAGTCAATGGTATCCTAATATTGATAGTTGGAATATTAATTGGTGATATGCCGATAAACCAGCCTGCTGCTACCTTAGGGTTTATAATCCTTGTTTCATGGGCTTTTTCCAGTATCGGTTTACTGCTTGGACAAATGGCTGATACCTGGGATCGATTGTCCACTATGCAGAATTTTTTCCTTACGCCCTTAAGTTTTCTTGGGGGAATTTTCTATTCCATCAAAATGCTCCCGGATTGGGCCCAAGCGGCCAGTTTTTACAATCCAATATATTATATGATTAATGGAATGCGCTTTACCATATTGGGCGTGTCCGATTCATCTCCCATAACCAGTTTGATTATTGCCATTTTGATGACAATCGGTTTTTCTGTCGCTGCCATCATGCTTATGGAAAATGGCAAAAAAATTAAACAATGAAATATACCATTATTGCATTTCTATTTGGCGTCACTTGCTTGTACGCCCAGCAGGATTCAATTCGTTGGAAACACTATACCCGAGGTGGACTGGCCAAGGCCGATACATCCAATGGTGGATTTGGATATTACCGATTAAACCGTCAAACAGAAAATACATTCCGAGATTTACGGATTTTTGCCTACAGTCTTCGAAAGGATTCTTTTGTTTATATCCGTTATAAATCTAGTGATAAGTACCAAACACGCCCCAAGTTTTATCGATACACCACCACCTCATACCGTAAAAACACAAGGGCAAAGGTGGCCCTCCAATACCACTTTAACCAAGGGTTTGGACTCTTTCTAAAAGAATATAAAAACGGTTTAATGAATATCGAGGTCGGCCACGCCTTTGATATGTCCGATTATCTCAACGAAGAGCGAAAAACATCCTATATAAAAACAGGGATTTTCTGGGACCAGGATATGCCCCGAATTTCTACAAAATTAGAATTGGAACATTTTCAGCAAATCAGTGAGATCCATGTGAGCAATCTTTCGCGGAACCAATATTTGTATGAATTAATTTTACCTCTTAAAAATGGCTTTTCATTAAACATGATTTATGAATTGGAAGATTACCTGGATAAAAAACAAACTGATGCATCATCATTCACAATTGCTGTGGGGTGGACGGGAAATCTTAAATGGACATTTTAATCCGTTTTTATGCACACCCCCCTATCTAAAGGCCGGATACTTCTCCCGTCAAAAGCCGGGTAGGCAAAGAGGGGATTTTATTAAACATTAATTGGGCGGAAAAGGTACAAATGCCAGGATCGTCCGGGGATGTTCATCCACAATCATGAGGAAGCCCTTTTTACCCAGGCGAGCCAAGCCTTCCCAGTTCCGGGATTTTTCTTCCATAACCAGTTGAATCGGCGCTGAATCCGTACGGACGATCTCTTTTGAATTGATCTTATACTCTACCAACCGTTCTACATGTTCATATTGCTTGTGTGTAACCCCTTTTTCATAGCCATCCAGAATACCATCCTCACCGGGAAGCAATCGTTTCTTTTCCCCGGGCCAGAAATAATTCAGGGCCCAGAATCGCCCCCGGCTGTCCACTCCAGTCACATCAGTTACACGGTATTCAATATTGGGAAATTTTACAGATGCTTTATGCTTCAAAGATGTGGTATAAAATTCCGCTGTGGCATTGGGATAGACATTGGCGCCATTCGCTTCAAATAAGATCATGAGGCGATATTTATACTTTAGAATACTCTCAAAGCCCATGTTCTTAATATTCACTGGCAAGGGAATTGTCTCAAGTTTATTCCCATCAATGGTCAGATTCCTATTATTGAAATCCATTTTACCTGAAACAAGGTAACTATGCATAACGCCATCATGTTTGGATTCCATCACCAGATAAACTTTATTTCCGCTGAAACAGAGGGCCTCGAACCCCTGGTAACCCCCAATTGAAGCATCATAATCGGGAAGGATCAGATCAATCTTTTCCGGTGTAAGAGCGTCTTTCCTATCCCCCCCCAGCCATTTGTTGATCTGCGATTTATGGAGGGCATAGAATCTCGGCGCTTCCTTATTCACATATTGAGGCATGAGGATGAGGTAATCCCCGTACCAGGCAAGACCGGACATTTCCAGGCTTCGCTCTGCCGCTTCTCCATTCAATGGAATTTCAATCGGCAGAACCTCTCCCGCCAGAATGATTTGGAGGGAGAGAATTAAACCGGCCAATAATTTTATCTTCACAAAAATTTTATTTCACGTATTTCTTATACCAGCTCACGAGCCGTTCCATGTAATCTAGTTTATGGGCCCGTTCCAAAAGTCCGTGGGGCTCCCGGGGATACAGGACCAATTCCGTATCCACCCCTTTGATCTTCAGGGTCTGCCACAATTCCAACCCTTGCTCAGGATGGACACGCACATCTTTCAGCCCATGGATAACCAGCGTCGGCGTCTTGGCCTTGTTGATATGGGAGAGGGGTGATCGTTCCCAATGAAATTCAGGATTATCGAACCACCACTGGTTCCAGTGCACCACAGACATTTCATAAGGGATATCGGTAGTCCCCATAAAACTGATCATATTGGTGAGTCCTGCCCCAACCATGGATGCTTTAAATCGATCTGTATGTTTGGTGGCTCCCCAGGCGGAAAAATAGCCCCCATAGGACCAGCCGCCGGTGCCCACTTTATCATCATCCACAATGCCTTGGGCAACAAGATGATCAATCCCTGCCAGAACATCGTCAAATTCCAGGCCGCCTAAATCGTCATGATCTGCTTTGGAAAAGGCCACACCTTTGCCGCCGCTGCCCCGGTAGTTGGGCTCTAGGACAACAAAACCTTCCGCCGCTAAAAGCTGGACGGGATAAGTGGCACGGGTATTCCAGCCATCCAAGCTGGTGCCTTCCGGTCCGCCGTGGATCTGGAGAACGAGAGGATACCGTTTCCCTTTCCTGTATTTTAAGGGGTAGGTGAGAACACCTTCAATTTCCAACCCATCAGGGCCGGTCCAGGAAATGGTTTCCTGTTTCGCAAAATCAATCTGATTCAAACCGGGATTTGTTTTGGTAAGACGTTTGATCTCCGATGATCCTAAAGAACCCACATACAATTCATTGGGATGGGCGTGGCCGCTGGCAGTAATGACCAATTTTCCTGATGGCTTGTGGTAAGAAACAGATGAGAGTATTTCATTCGGTGCCAGTACATCGGTTTGGTTGGCCACACCTTCCGGTGATTTGTCCTTGGTATCAATGGTGGAAAGAACAGTTTTTGTCCCGCGGTACGATTTGCCCAATACTGTATTGTCATCCATCCAATCCACAGCGACAAAAGATTCTTTGAAATCGGGGGTCAATAAATTGGCCTTCCCTCCTTTAACAGGCACCACATAAATACTTTGAGACAAGGGATCATTATAACTGGTGGCGCCCAAAAAGGCTAAATTTTCATTATTCGGTGACAAAGCCATATCACCCAGTTTCCCTGGAGTTTCCAGCACTTTCCTGGGGTTGCCGCTGGGCGCTTTCACGCGGTAGATGGAGCGCTCCAGTAAATCCCTGTCGGCCCCAGTTTTATCCGTGGCCTGGAAGACGATAAATTTACTGTCCGGGGCCCAAACAAAACTGGCCACATTCAAATCCTTTTTAAACACTTTTTGGTAGGCGCCGGTCTTTACATTATAAATCCACAGCCGAGTGTAGGTATGATCCTGGTCCATGACAATCATGTCATAGCCCTCTTTTTCCGCTTTTTTCTTTTCCGCGGATTTCCCATCCCGGGAAGTGAAAGCTATCCATTTCCCGTCGGGAGACCATTGGTATGAACCGACACCTGTTTTATGGTTCGTTAACAATTTCGCTTCTCCGCCTCTGAAAGGCAGGATATAAATTTGGGTGGAAGCGTGATGATCCTTGCGATTGGATAAAAAAGACAGGTTCCCGTCAGGGGTCCATTGTGGGGACCAACTATTCACAGGCGAATAGGTGTACTGACGCTGATCCGATCCCTTGGCGGCGGTAACCCAAATCTCACGGTAACTACCACCACGTTTTTCATCAGCATTCCGGGGGATGACCTTTACATAGGCGATATATTTTCCGCTGGGATCAATGGCCGGTTGGGTGATATATCGTAGGTTAACGACATCTTCTGCCGTGATCGGACGTCCGGCCCAAACCATGGATGTTAAAATAATTAGTGTTGTGAATATGCGTTTCATGATGCTCTCCTAAATCAGTTTATTCTTCACCGGGGCGGTAGGCTTTTTCGAGGTTCAATTTAATATCTTCCAAGGTCATCCATACGGGTTTCATTTGATGTTTGGCAAAGAGCTTGGCCTGGTCATCATAATGGACAGAATTGGTATCCCGGGTGGCTGAACCGAATTGATGAATACTCTGGGCGGACACATTCCCTTCAGTGTCCCACTCCACGATCTCGAAATAACAATCCCCGGCCCTGCCTTCACGCACACCATTTTTCTCCCTTGAATAAATGGCCCGCAAAATGTCCGGTCCGCCGCTTAGTGCCAAATCGGTCTTACCCCGGCGGAGACGATGTATGTCTCCCCATTTTACGTCCAGTTTCCCAAATTGTTCTTTAGTCTCTTTAACCGTTTTTTCTAATCGCGCCATAATCTCACCATAATCATAATTATAATCAGCAGGATCGCTCCGGGGTCGAATGGCGTCATAGGCCAAGTGCATGGCGGTGCTGCTGCTGTCCGTGTCCAAATCCCAATTCCTGAGCAATGCCAATGCGTCTTGCACATCGGGATCTTCACTGGATGCTTCCTCCATGAATTTTCTCAGGTTCGCACCCATGACGGACTTCTCCGAATATTTGGTATCAAATTTGTAATTGTAGAATTCTTCCCGGGTAATGGATTCATCCGCACCAAAGGTTTCATGGGCCCGCAGGGCCCGGTTGGTCTGGAACATTTCGATCCCCAGGTTCCGAGGGTAGAATGAACCATCGGGGTTGTCCGTCCCGATGGAGGCCAGGAAGGGAGTACTGTTGCAATTCTGGATAAAACCCGATTGAGGATTCACCACCTGGGGCAGGTTATCAAACCCAAAATAACCCCGCCATAAAGAATAGGCCGTATTCCCGGGAACGATCCCTTCCCAGTCATAATTATCACTCCCACGGATGGGAAGTAATGCATTATAAACATAATACAAATTGCCGTTTTTATCAGCATAAGCGGTGTTGAACATGGGCAAGGCGTGCATACTCATGGCTTTGCCGAATTCCTCCAAATTGCGAGATTTGTTCATGCGGAACCATTGCTCCACATGGCGCACTTCACCAAAACCAACAAAGCGAACGGCATAGGCCCCATAGGGATTCCGTATGACAGGACCGTGGACAGACCAAAGCGTCTCGCGCTTGAATGTCCATTTAAAGGGCCCCCATAACTTTACAGTGATTGGCGCATCACGGACTTCCAATTCTTCCCATTTTCCTTGGATGAAATATTTATTCTCATCTTCCGGGTGAATTTCCAATTCATACACATCGATCAAATCAGGTTGATTCACTGTATGGCTCCATCCCAAGTTTTCGTTATGCCCTAAAAAGATCACCGGCGAACCGGGAAAGAGGCCCCCATTCATGTTCCACCCTTCTTCACTGTGGAGGTGTGCTTCGTACCACGCCACCGGGCCCGTCCAAGGCTGGTGAGAGTTAATGGCGATCCGTGTATGCTTATCGGCTGATCGTCTGGGCGCCACCGCCACCACATTGGAGCCCAACAATGTTTGATCAAAGGGTCCCCATTCATGGGCTTCGGGATTAAATGCAAAATCCGGTTTTTCTTCTGAAGCCAATTTTCCCAAAACACGGTCTAAACCAAACATCAATGGTGTTCGGTGGACAAAGCCCGTCACAATATCCTTGCCCGAAACAGGGAATAATCCCCGGGCGACTTCATCGGGATGGCGTACGGCATAGTGATTCATACCATCCGCATAACTTTCACAAACTGCTTTCACATCATCGGATAATTGGTAATCATAATTGTTTTCAACCACATCCCGAATTCGCAGGAGCTGTACCATATAATCATTAGCGGCGGCGTCTTTACCGTGAACAGTAGCCATTTTACCGCGAAGGGCCAGGAGAATATCCTGGATCGTTTTGAAGTCATCCTCAGAATGGGCGTAACCCAAACCGTAAGCCGTATCTTTATCCTTTTCACCAAAGATGTGGGGGACGCCCCAGGTATCGCGGTAAACCGTTACATCGTAATCGGAAAATGACTCAACATCAATGGCGCTGTTAAATTTGGGTATATAATTTTTCCAGCCGATGACAATGATCAGAAGGAGAATACCACCAATTATGTATTCTTTTTTCATGCCACTACTTTTACTTGATTCAGTGCAGTTTTTAATTGGTTTATATTTTGATAATGGATTCCTTCCCATCCCAAGACCTTCGCCGCTTCTATATTCGGAAGCAAATCATCAATGAATAATGATTCACCAGCCACCGCACCGGACACTTTTAAGGCATATTTATAAATTGCGGGATCTGGTTTTCGCGCCCCCGCATCAAAGGAATAAACGGCTCCGTCAATTCGTTTCGGGAAAGTATACCGCAGATCAAGTTCATCCTGAATATGCCGAGGATTGGTATTGGACAAAAGCCAAATATTGTATTGAGATGATAATGGTTTTAATAATTTTGAAACGGGTGATTCTTCACCTAACAGTTTTTGCCAACCCCGCCAGAAATCCGATTCTTTTAAACAACAGGGTTGGGGTAAGGCATCCTTGAAAGCCAAGAAGAATTCCCGATCCGATAATTGGCCTGTTTCATAAGCATGGTAGACTTCATCGGAAAATACCGTTTTGATCTCATCTAAGGAAAGATCGGCGCTGTTGGCCCAGTACTGGACACATCGGTCAGGATGAATATCAATGAGGACACCGCCGATATCGAAAAAAATATTTTTAATCATTAAAGTAATAATCTTGTGTTGAAAGAGGGCGAGAAATTAAGAAATGGGCCTGAAATTTCTGAGCGATTTGGTTTTAATGATAACTACCACTCAAACGGCCCATCCACAATTTTCCACAAATACCAAGCGGCAAAGGTGCGATAGGGACGCCACAGTTCGGCGGATGTTTCCATTTCTTTGGGTGTAGGTAAACGATCCATTTTATTGAGTCCCATAAACCCTTTTTGAATGCCCAAATCACCCAGGGGGAATACATCGGGACGGACTAATGTAAACATGAGAAACATATCTGCCGTCCACTGGCCGATGCCTTTAACTTTGATCAATTCAGTGCTGATCTCTTCGTCAGACATTGAATCTACATTAGACAGATTTACCTCTCCCCTGTCCCACTTTCCAGATAGGTCCTGGATATAAGTGGCTTTTTGGTTGGAGAGTCCCACCGAGCGCAAAGTTTCATGAGAGATGACAAGGACATCTTTTGGTTTGGGATAAGACTTCGAATTAACCAACCCTTTGAACCGACCGTAAATGGTGGCGGCAGCCTTACCGCTCAACTGTTGGTATACAATGGAGCGAACCAACGATTCATAATAATTAGAAATGGGGTTGAATTCCGGCGGACCGAATTCATCAATCAGACATCCCATGCGGGGGTCCGATTTTTTCAATTCAGCTAAGGCTTTTTGAATATCCATATTTAATTCCTCGAACAAATATAGAGTTGAAGAAGGCTGGTTTCATCGAAGGGTTCTCCGTTACAATCGCACCACTTTTCTTCGATGGTGAATCCCAATTCCGGAAGCAATCGGTCCATCGTATCGGGGTAGAGCATGCGCATATCAAATTCATATTCATCCGGATCCCCTTCGTCGTCCTTATTAAAAAACCAGTGAATATGGTTAATTTTTGTGTCCTCATCAAATCGATTTTTTCGCCCAATGTTGGTAAAAAGGAATGTTATCTACTTTGTGGTCCGTGCAGGCATCATAGAGATCAGGGTGGTTGTACATTTGGATTTTCATATGGCAACGAGCCCTGAGCCTGTCGAAGGGCCGTTATAAATTGCACCCTTCGACAAGCTCAGGGCACTATTTCTTTACAACTCAGCCTTGATGGCTTTCCGTTCGTCAGCGATTCTCTTTTTATCTTCACTCTTTTTCGCCAGGATATCCAATACATCCAAGGCCTGTTGAAAGAGCCCCTGCCCTTTCAACACATTCACCAACGTAAACGTCGCCAAACGCGGACTGATCGCCACACCTTCTAAACTGATATCTTTGGGCAACGGCTTTTTCGATTTATCTTTTTTTGGGACATCAGGGATGTGAGCTTCCTTAGACTTTTTCGGCGGTTTGGCAGCCAAATAATCCTTAGCAAACTGGTTATTCGGATCCACCGATTGAGCCCGCTTGAAACTAGCCTTTAATGTGGCCGGGGATCGTTCTAATTGTTCCTGGACCATGGGCAGGGATGTGGCGGCAATGGTGTGGTCTGGAACCTGGGTAAGGACTTTTTTCATCCATTTCTCCGCCCCTGTTAAATTCCCTAAGCCAAGTTCAGCCTGGGATAAAATGAATTGGCCATCTATAGATTTTGGATGGTGCTCCAGCCCAATTTCACAGACGCGCTTGGTCCTGTCGTATTCCCTTTTAGATTGATAGATCTCCGCCAATACGGGGAACAGCACCGTATCAAAATGATTGGCGAAATAGAGTTCTAATTCCGTGAGGTTCTTTAAATCCATTTAACGACGGTTCTCTGAAACCCAATTGGTGATATAATCCACTGTATCCTGGACCGGTGTACCGGGGCCGAACAGCTTGCCCATGCCCATCCCTTCCAGTTCGGCCACATCTTTTTTGGGTATGATTCCACCCCCGGTGAGGAGTACATCACTCAGACCTTTTTCCTGCATGAGATTATACACATTGGGGAAAATAGTCATATGGGCATTGTTCAAACTGGAGAGTGCGATCACATCTGCATCCTCCTGAAGGGCCGCCGAAACGATCATCTCCGGTGTTTGGCGGAGGCCTAAGTAAATGACTTCCATCCCCGCATCGCGGTAAGCGGCGGCGAGCACTTTAATCCCCCGGTCGTGACCGTCCAGACCGGGCTTAGCCATGAGTATTCTGATTTTTCTTTCCATAATCTCAGATGTTTTGAAGGGAGAAATTACAATGAAAAGGCGTTTGAGTCGAGGAATGAGAATCAGGGCCGATTGCTGTCTATAACAAACGTAACTGGTCCGTTATTCAACAGGGCCACGTCCATCATGGCGCCGAATTCTCCCGATTCCACAGGTATCCCTTTTGATTTTAACTGCTCCATAAAATATTCATAAAGGGCTTCCCCTTTTTCCGGAGCCGCGGCGTGAATAAAACTGGGGCGGCGACCCTTCCGCGTGTCCCCGCACAGTGTGAACTGACTGATAACCAATGCTGACCCGTTCACATCCTGAATGGACAGGTTCATTTTTTCATTCTTATCATTGAAGACGCGGAGGTTGACAATTTTTTCGGCTAAATAATCGGCGTCTGTTTCTTCATCCGTATTCGTCACACCCAGTAAAATCACGAAGCCGTATTCAATTTGACCAATTACTTTTTCATCTACCGAAACAGAACCAGACTTGGCTCGTTGAATGACAGTGATCAATCAGACACCCAGACGTTTTGCTTGCCGTAAGTATCCCGTAGTTTTTTAAGGAATGAGGAATGGGCTGATACCTTCACATTGTGGGCATAGATCCGTCTCTGTTTACCTTGCTCTGCCACCATGTGAAACATGAGTCCGCAACCCCCTTGGTGATCTTTCGCCATAATAAGGAGTGCATCCACATCAGCCGGGGACATTTCTTCCGGCTCAATGCGGATATTCACATTTTTTGAATAAATATCCCTCGCTTTTTCCACCGTAACAATTTCATCGGCGATCAGTTTTAAGTCAGAAAAATCCGTATCATCCGTGGGCTTACCTGTAATAAATACCACATTATCATTTTTAATCAATTCTTTATACTTGGCAAATGTATCGCTGAAAGCCAGTATCTCCGCTTGTCCGCCGAGACAATCCAATTTAAAGAAAGCCATCTGGTTATTCTTCCGGTCGAAGTGCATTTTTACTTCCGCTATGGCACCACCCACGCGGATCTTATCCCCGTTGCCCCCCTTCATTTTTTCCGTGAAATCGAAATTAGAAAATTCTTCCAAATCTTCGGCATATTTCAGCAAGGGATGACCAGAGAGGTACATCCCCAACACATCTTTTTCTTTTTCTAATAATTGATTTTCTGACCATTCCTCCGCTATTGGCAGTGATGGCACCATGGACATATCCTGGCCGTTTGCGCTGGATGCGCCAAAAAGATCCACCTGGTTGCGAGCCCTATTTTCCTGGATAGTCTGGCCATATCTCAAGGCGGTCTCAATAGCGCCATGTTTCTGGGCCCGGTTTCCTTCCAGTCCGTCCAAAGCACCGGCCATGTTCAGGCTTTCAAGCACTTTTCGGTTCACCGCCTTCAAACTCACATTGGCTGTAAAATCAAAAAGAGATTCAAAATTACCATGTTTTTTCCGCGCCTCAACGATCTGTTCTAATGCCTTGGTTCCCACATTCTTAATGGCATTTAGACCGAATGATATGATCTTCTTATCTACGGGCCGGAAATTAATATCCGACACATTCACATCGGGGGAATTTACCTCGATCTTCAACTTCCGGCATTCGTTGATTAGGATAACCACCCGGTCAATGTTTGACATTTCGCTGGTTAAATTAGCGCTCATGAATTCAGCAGGATAGTGGGTCTTGAGCCAAGCTGTCTGGTAGGCCACATAGGCATAGGCTGTGGAGTGACTTTTGTTAAATCCGTATTGGGCGAATTTTTCGATCAATTCATAAATTTCTTCACCCTTTTTTCTCGGAATATTATTTTTCTCAAGGGCACCGTCAATGAATTTCACTTTTAGTTCATCCATGAGTTCTTTGATTTTCTTTCCCATGGCACGTCGCATAATATCCGCTTCCGCCAGGGTGAAGCCTGCCACTTCGTGGGCAATCTGCATCACCTGTTCCTGGTAAACAATAATCCCATATGTCTCTTCTAAAATGGGCTCCATAACAGGGTGTGAATATTCAATTTTCTTTTTCCCATGCTTACGAGTAATGAAGTCATCAATATTTTCCATGGGACCCGGACGATAAAGGGCATTCATGGCAATAAGATCTTCTATGACGGTGGGTTTTAGTTTTTTCAAAAATTCCCGCATCCCTGAGGATTCAAACTGGAATACACCTGTGGTCATTCCTTTGGCAAATAGTTTATACACTTTCGGATCATCCAATGGGATCTTTTCAATATTGACTTTTTGCCCCCGTTCCTTCAGCAATTTTAAAGCATTATCGATTACGGTGAGGTTCCGAAGACCTAAGAAATCCAACTTTAAAAGACCCAGTTCCTCCAGCCCTTTCATGTCGTATTGAGAAGTCACATCTCCTTGGGGAGAACGGTAAAGAGGAACATAGTCCGTGAGATCCCCCGGGGCAATCACTACCCCGGCGGCATGGGTGGAAGCGTGGCGGTTCATTCCTTCCAGTACTTTTGAATATTCTATAACATCCTTATACTGTCCTTCACCGGCTTCCCGTAAATCTGGACTTTGCTTTAGCGCGTCTTCTAATGTGATATTTAATGTGGTCGGAATCAATTTTGCAAGACGGTCAATTTCTCCAAATGAATACCCCAACACTCGGCCCACATCACGAATCACTTGCCGGGCTTTCATTTTACCAAAC
>CEPX01076881.1_pt1 | contig 22098 bp, 23 predicted proteins | sample 361361 | NCBI WGS metagenome assembly CEPX01 (sample SAMEA2619974, study PRJEB7988) | marine metagenome | biome: marine biome (ENVO:00000447); feature: mesopelagic zone (ENVO:00000213) & marine oxygen minimum zone (ENVO:01000065); material: "saline water (ENVO:00002010), including plankton...
AGGAAGTATTACCGGGTATCTAACAGTTTATGGAACTCAAGGTCATGTTGCCTACCCGTATCAAGCAAATAACCCTGCCTCTATTATAACAAAAATACTAAATCAGATTAATAATATGAAGCTTGATAATGGGACAAAAAACTTTCAACCTTCAAATCTTGAGGTGGTTAAAATTAATATTAAAAATAGCGCTGATAATGTAATTCCAGCAGAGGCCACAGCAACTTTTAATATCAGATTTAATAATAAGCATTCATCAACTTCTTTAAAAAAGAAACTAAATAAAGTTTTTCATAATGTCTGCAGAAAAAACGACTGCTCCTTTAAAATTTCTTACATGATATCAGGAGAGGCATTTTTTACTACACCCAATAAAACTACTTACATGATTCAAAAAATAATTAAAAAAATAACTAAGATAAAACCAAAATTATCAACAACTGGTGGAACATCAGATGCAAGATTTATCAGAAAAATATCTCCATGTGTAGAATTTGGATTGGTCGGAAAAACTGCACATAAGGTTGATGAAATGGTCTTAGTTTCCGATATGAAAAAACTTAAAAAAATATACCTAAATATTTTACAGAATTATTTTAGTTGCTAAATAAGCTTAATAAAATAATTTATTCTTATGAATAGCGTTAAAATGGTTGAAGTTACTAGAAGTAATTTCACGGAAAGTACACATTATGGTGTCGCAGTACTAATTAATTCAAACGGAGAAGTATTAAGGGAATGGGGTAATTCAAATACATTAATTTATCCAAGATCAGCATTAAAGCCCATTCAATCACTTAATCTTTATAAGGATGGGGTTGCAGAAGATTTAAATTTATCGGATGATTTTATAGCTTTAAGCACAGCCTCGCATCACGCAGAAAATATTCATCAAAAAATGATTAACAATTGGCTAAAAAAAATTAACCTGAAAGAAAAACATCTTTCTTGCGGACCTAGTTGGCCGTGGAATACAAAAGATCAATTTAAGACTCATACAAAATATAAAGTTAAAAGAAAAATTTTTCACAATTGCTCTGGAAAACACTGCGGTCATTTAGCCGTAAGCAAATATAGAAATTTACCAATTAAAAATTACCAAAATAAAGATCATCCAATTCAAAAGGAATTGATTAAATTGATAGAAGATCTATCAAAATATAAAATAAAAAATATAGGAGTTGATGGATGTACTTTGCCCAATCCATTAATTCCCTTAAAAAAATTTGCATTAGCAGCTGCTCAATTAGCTGATTATAAAAAATTAGGTGAACATTCAACAATGGCTAAGAGAATTTTCGATTCTTGTGTAAAATTTCCCGAAATTACTGGGGGTAGTAAAAGCATAAATTCTATTTTAACCAAGCTCTCAAAAGGAAAAGCGTTTATTAAGAATGGAGCTGAAGGAGTTTTTGTAGCGATAATACCTAAAAAAAAATCAGCATTAGCGGTTAAAATTGTTGACGGCACCAGAAGAGCAGCTGAAGTGGCTATTGCGGGATTGCTATCAGAGCTTAAAATAATCAATAATGAAAAAATTAAAAAAAGACCCATTAAAAACTCCGCAAATCAGGTCATAGGATCTATTAAATGGATATGTTAAAATGAAAACAGGAATTATAACCACAGATACTTATCTAGATCATGATACAGGCCAAGGACATCCTGAAAGAGCAGACCGTGTAACCGCTATTATTGATCATTTAAAAAAGGTTAAATCTAAAAATTTAATTTGGAAAAAACCTTTAAAATTTGATCGTAAATACTTGGCATTGGCACACGATAAAAACTACTTGGATAGTGTAAAAGACTCTTTTCCAAAACAGGGTCTAAATTTCTTGGATGGAGACACCATTGTCTCATCCGGCAGCAAGGAAGCAACACGGGATGCGGTTGGATCAATTTTAACGGCTATTGATGGGGTAATGAAAAAAGATTTCAATAATGCTTTTTGTGCCGTCAGGCCTCCTGGGCATCATGCCGAAAAACAAAAGGCCATGGGATTTTGTGTTTATAATAATATTGCCGTTGGAGCCTATTACTTACTGGAAAAATACAATTTAAAAAAAGTAGCCATTATTGATTTTGATGTGCATCATGGGAACGGAACACAGGATATCTTTTACAATAATGCAAAAGTTCTCTATATTTCATCACATCAATATCCCTACTATCCAGGTACTGGGGCTGTAAACGAAAAAGGCAATAAAGAGAATATACTCAATGTACCCCTAGGTGCTGGCACACAATCCAATGAATTTTTAAATGCTTATGATAGTATCTTTAAAAAGCTTAAAGAATTTAAACCTGAATTTATTTTATTATCTGCTGGATTTGATGCCCACAAGGATGATCCTTTGGCTCAGATCAATTTAGAATCAAAAGATTATTACACACTTACAAAGAGAATATTAGATCTTGCAAAAAATCTCTGTAATGGAAAAGTAGTCTCTATCCTAGAAGGCGGATATGATCTAAACGCTTTAAAAGAAAGCGTTAATTACCATGTAAAATCTTTAATGGAATATCAATAGGAAATGTTAATTAAATAAAGTCCACTTGGAGGGGCGGGTGGAGCACATTGCGATCTTTTTTTCGAAAACATTGCTTTTTTAAAAAAATTTAAAGTCCATTTATCTTCACCCAAATACTTGATGCAACCAACCATTGATCTAACCTGTTGTTGCAAAAATGATTTTGAAGTGAATTTAAGAATTATTTTTTCTTTATTTTTTTTGATTGAAACTTTGCTTAAAGTTTTAATTGGTGATTTTGCACCGCAGGAAGAAGCGCGAAATGTAGAAAAATCATGAGTTCCCAATAATAATTTTGCTCCTTTTTTCATAGCATTTAGATCTAATTTTTTCCTAATATGCCATGCTTTATTTTTTTGCAAAGCCAAAGGAGATTGTCTGTTAATGATTACGTATTGATAGGTTCTTTTTTTTGCATCAAATCTTGAATGAAATTTATTGTGCGTTTTTTTGATATTTATAATAGTTACAGGATTTTTTCCAATATATTGGTTGACACCTAGTAAAAAATTTCTTTTTTTTATTTTCTTTTTTAGGTCAAAGTGAGCTACTTGACCAATGGCATGGACACCGGCATCGGTCCTACCCGCTCCTGTTACAGTTACTTTTTCTCTAGAAAATTGAAATATTGCGTTTTGCAGTATTTCTTGAATTGAAAGGCCATTTTTTTGATACTGCCATCCAACAAAGTTTGTACCATCATATTCAACCTTGATTTGATATCTAGGCATTTAGGTCAATGTCAAACTTTTTTTTATTTTTGAACCCAATAAAAATTCTGTTGCTTTTTGCTTGCTCTTTCCTTGTCTTTGAATCTCTTGAATTTTTATTGATTTGGTCCCACATGCTACAGTTAAATTATCATCTAAAACTGTCCCTGATTGACCTCCTAAATCTGACAAAGTGGCTTTTAATATTTTATATCTTTCTCCTTGAAACAAAAACCACGCTCCAGGATTTAGATATAAACCATTGATTTTAGCAATAATTTTTATTGCATTTTCATCCCATTTTATCTTGGCTTCCTCTTTATCTATTTTTTGTGCATGGGTTGCTTTACCATGGTCCTGTTTAACAAATTTAGCTTTGCCAATTTCAATTAAATCCAAGCAATCTGAGATAATTTCAGATCCAATTTTAGAAAGTTGATTGGATACATCTTCTGCGTTCATCTCATTGTCTAATTTAATTTCTTTTTTTAACATGATTGGTCCAGCATCTAACTTTTCGTTAATTCTCATAACGCTTATGCCTGTTACTTCATCTAAATTCATAATGGCTCTTTGTATGGGTGCGGCACCTCTCCATTTTGGTAAAAGCGATGCATGAATGTTTATAAATCCATTCTTGGAAAGACCTAAAAATTCTTTTGGAATCAATTGGCCATAAGCCACGACAATTACAATATCGGCACTAAGGGATTTAAAATATTTTAGTTCTTCTTCATTTTGATTTAAGAAATTTGGATTTCTAACATTTAAACTGAGATTTTCAGCTAACTTTTGAATTGGTGACTTATTTGTTTTTTGACCACGCATAGATTTTTTTGGTGGCTGAGTATATACAGCACATATTGAATATCCGTTTTGATATAAAGATTTCAGTATTGGCACAGAGAAATTAGGTGTGCCCATAAATACAATTTTTTTGAACATTAATTATTAAATTAGACTACGATTCTTTCTATGTTATCTTTTGTTTGTTTAGATAATTTTTTAATAATCATTTCTTTCTTTAATTTAGATAAATAATCTATAAACAATATTCCTTCCAAATGATCAATTTCGTGTTGTATGCAGGTCGCTAAAAGTCCATCTGCCCTTAGTTCTTGGGGATGGCCATTATAATCAAGATATTTGACATGGCATTGTTTAGGACGATCAATTTCTGCAAATTGGTTTGGCAAAGATAAACAACCTTCTTCATAGGAAAATTTATCTTCTGATTTCCAGATAATTTCCGGATTTACAAAATACATAGGTTTTTTTGATTCCCTATCTTCTTTTTTATTTATATCTTCTTTATCTCTGCCTATATCATTTCTAGATCTGTTTATATCCATTACAATTACCCTTTTAGCTACTCCAACTTGAATGGCTGCAAGACCAATGCCAGGAGCATCATACAAAGTTTCCAACATATCTCCCATAAGCTGCTGGATATCCTTATTCACATTTTCAACTCTAAGTGATTTTTCCCTTAATATTTTATTTGGTTCAGTTAATATTTTCCGGATAGTCATAAAAATTACATGTTAATATACATATAATTTTTTATTATTCTAGATACTAATCAAACTCTGTAAGGTAAAATTTTGATTATAATATTATTTCTTATTTTCTTTAAATCTAATTTATTTAATGTTGCGGTAATAAAATATAAAGTTTTGGGATCTAGATCTTCTAATTGATCTTCTCCTATAATTTCAATAATTTTTAGCAAAACTAGTCCTATTTGACCCTGATCTGACAAATCAATCAGCTCTTTAGGTATGGTTAATTTATTATCTGAATATTGTTTTTCCAATTTTTTAGGCAATTTTATTCCATCGGCTTTTAACGAGTCTAACAAAATTACATCTTTGGCTGAAAAGTAATATTTTTTATCTTTTTTGATTTTTTTATAAACACTGATTAAATCACTCTCCAATTTTTCAACGGTATAATTATCTTCTATGAAATAATTAAGTAGTTTTGATTTATGTAAAATTTTGTTATTAAATCTTATCTTTTTAAAGTCTTCTTCTGTTGGTAAATTAGCCTTAATTTGATAAAAACCAAGATATTTCGATGGAACATCTTCTTCTTCTATATTTGACAAGATTGAAGATAATTCTTCAGAGAAAGCATTTTCAATATCGTCTTTTTTAAACAAATCATTTAGTAAAACTAGCAAATTAAGTTTTTTTTCTAAATTATCAGAAAGTGATGCTGTTTGATAAATTAAAGCTCTAGCTTTATAGAGTGGAAGAGTTTCGTATATTTCCTCCGCATTTAAGAATTGATCAAAACTGAATAATAATTTTCCATAAATACTAAATAGTTCTTTTTTATTGTATGAATTGTTAGCCGTAGCCCATTCGTACAAGTTAAACTTAGTTTCATCTTCTAAATCAATAGAATTAGGATCTTCAAGTAAATTAGAAGAAGATAAATATTTCCAAATATATTTACTTGTTTTCATCGAAGGGTCATATTGAAAATCACTATTAGCAATATGAGACAAATAAAAGTTTAATAAATTCTTGTCTGAAACTTCGTCATCTGTTTCTTCAGAATAACCTAATAAATAGTTAATTTTTTTGTTATAAAAGTTATCTATAGATCCTTTTTCATTTAGTAAATCATATTGCAATTGAGCTTCCGCAAGATTGTTTCCATTAATAAGGCAATAGATTTTAAATTTTTGTAAATAATCATCATTTGTTCTTTTATTAAAAAATTTAATTTTTTCACATGCTTTATTAATGTCTGCTTCCGATAAATCTTTATCAATTAAATATTTTAACAAATTCGCATTATTTTCTATACCGGGGTTTTTAGACAAAAATTCTTCCATAATATTAACTTTGTTTTTTTTGATTAGCCATTCTAGTTTGTAGTCTAAAAAATCAGATGAATTTATATTTTTAACTGGCAGATATGAATTTGTGAATAAAATTTTAAATAATAATTTTTCTGAATCTTTAGAAAGATTAATTGTTTCAATTTTTTTTAATTGTTCCAACAATATCTTGCCGTCCGATTCAATCCAAATTTCTAAGGATAAGTCATTTTCTTCAGGATCAAAAAGACCATACACTTTATTAAAATCTAGATCTTCATTTTTCACCTGAAAAATATTAGTTTTAACTATTTGTCTTTCCTCAAATAATGATTTTTTTTCACCATCTGGATTTATTTGGTTTGACTCTGCCGATTCTATCTTTATTTCAGAACTACCTTTCCAAATATTAATCGATTCGGCTGCCATTAATTGTATTGAAAACACTATTGTTAGCAATAATTGAAAAATTAAATTATTTAATAACTTTGAATTTTTCATCAGGAATTTTTTGTTTGATAATTTTATTAGGCGCTGGAAGATCTAAGCTACTAATTAAAAAAATAATTGCCATTAATATTATTATGTAGATAAAAATTTTGGCTAACGGCTTTCGTATCGTTTCACCAAACCCTTTTCTTGTTTTTCGATAAAATTGCATATATTATTTTTATTTGTATTTGACAGAATAATTAGGACATAATTGTGATAAATCAAACTTAAATTCTAAGAATATGGAGATTAAAAAAAACCTTGTTTTATTGGGAATGATGGGTGTTGGCAAAACCAGAATTGGAAAATATGTGGCAAAAAGATTAAAAATTAATTTTTTTGATATTGATAAACTTGTTGAAAAAAAGAATGAAATGAAAATTACTGAAATGTTTAAAACAAAAGGAGAAATTTATTTTAGAAGGGAAGAGGAATTTATCACGATGAAGTATTTAAACAAAAAGGGATCCATAATATCCCTGGGCGGAGGAGGATTCGTAAACGATAAAATCAGAAAAAAAGTTTTATCAGAATGTATTTCTATGTGGCTGAATGTTAATTTAAAAACAATTTACAAGAGATTAAAAAATAGCAAAATAAGACCTTTGGCTAATAATGATAACCAAAACAACCTGGGCAAAATATTTTTGGAAAGGAAAAAAATTTACTCTTTAGCTGATCATGAAATTAATTGTGATAATCTTAATATAAATCAAATAAGTAATAAAATTATTAAATTGTATGAAGGAATCTAGAATTATTGTTAAGACCAAAAATAAAAATTATCCAATAATTATTGGAGAAAATATCTTGAGCAAAACTGGAAATCTGATAAATACACAAATTCCAAATTGCAAAAAAATTGCATTAATCATAGATAGCAGGGTTCCAAAAAAAATCTTAGTACAAGTTAAGAATTCAATAAAAAATTTTAATAGTTTATACATTAAATTAAATGCTAATGAAAAAATAAAAAACTTTGGAACTGTCAGTAAATTAATTAATAAATTGTTAAAAAAAAAATTTAATCGAAATGATTGCTTGATTGCTCTGGGAGGTGGGGTATTGGGCGATATAGTAGCTTTAACCGCAAACTTAGTCAAAAGGGGTATAAAATTTATTAATGTCCCAACAACTCTATTATCCCAGGTAGATTCATCTATCGGGGGTAAGACTGGAGTAAATTCGGGATATGGAAAAAATTTAATTGGCACCTTTTATCAACCAGAAATGGTTATATCTGATACGACTGTATTAAATTCATTACCAAAAAAAGAGATGGTTTGCGGATACGCAGAAATTTTAAAACATGCTTTGATTTTGGATAAAAAATTTTTCTTTTGGCTACAAAAGAATGGAGAAAAAATAATTAATTTAAATAACAAAATAGTTATTCAAAAGGCAATTCATAAAAGTTGTAAAATCAAAGCTAGGATAGTCAAAAAAGATGAAACGGAAAAAGACTTGAGAATGATATTAAATTTTGGTCATACATTTGGTCATGCTTTTGAAGCCACAGCTAATTTTTCTAATAAAATAAATCATGGTGAATCGGTACTCCTAGGTATGTTATGCGCTGCTGAATTTGCTTTTAGAAATAAAATATTGAAAAGTAAAGATTTTAACTTAATTAAAGAACATTACTCTGTATTAAATCTGCCGAATAAAATCAGTGATTATTTTACAAAAAAAGATTTGAAAAATATAATTCAATTTATGAAATCTGATAAAAAAAAAACTGATTCAAAAATAAAATTAATATTGATTAGTAAAATTGGAAAAACATTAAAATCTAGAGGTTTAAGGGATTCTATTTTAAAAAATTATTTAAATACTAAATTATTTTGAAAATTAAATTATAATTATTTGTAAAGAATGAATACTTCTACCTATTTCGTCTCTTAGGATACTATGTACTTTTCTATTTGCTTTAATAGAACTAATTTTTTTTAATTCCGATGATTCAATTATTAATTTTATATGAAATTTATCTTTACTGAAGTTCTTATGTTTTTTATGCAAAAAAGATTTATCTTCTATTTCAATATTCTTAATATTAATTTCTTTTGTTAATTTATCTTTTAAAATTTTTATTAAGCTATTTATCTTCATTGATGTTACAATATATATAATATGGAAAATATTTGCGATTATAAAAATTGTAAAAAAATTGCTAAACATAAAGCCCCAATTGAAAAAGATAATAGCAAAAAATTTAGATGGCTATGTTTAGATCATATAAAAGAATTTAACCAAAGATGGGACTATTTTAAAGGCATGTCAGATCATGAAATATATAGTTTTTTGAAATCTGACATGACATGGCATAAACCGACGCAGAGTTTTAATTCGCCGGACAATTTTTTTAATATATTGTGGAAAAATACTCTTAATGGAGGAGGAAATATTTTAAATGGCGAGTATGGAAAGAAAATTAAAACAAAAATTAATTTCTCAAATAAAGATAGAGAGGCATTTAAAATTATTGGGTTAGAAGTTGGCACAAAATGGGACACAATCCAAAATCAGTTTAAAAAACTTGTCAAAAAATATCACCCTGATATGAATGCGGGAGATAAAAAATTTGAGGAAAAGCTTAAAATAGTTACTCTAGCTTATACTCAACTCAAGTTAGCTTATAAAGGAAAGTAGATGACGCCGAATTTAGATATTAAGCCTGATATTAAAATTTCAGTTAATCAATCTTTTAGCATAGATACGGATATGCTGGTTGATGGTTTTTCAGAAAAAAACGAATATGTTCCTGAAATTGATAAAGATTATAAATTTGATAGAGATACTACACTTGCTATCATATCCGGCTTTGCTTTTAATAAAAGAGTCTTAATACAAGGATACCACGGTACAGGAAAATCTACTCATATTGAGCAAGTGGCCGCAAGATTGAATTGGCCATGTATAAGAGTAAATTTAGATAGTCATATTAGTAGAATCGATTTAATTGGAAAAGACGCAATTAAAATAAAAGATAACAAGCAAATTACAGAATTTAAAGAAGGCATGCTTCCTTGGTCAATACAAAATCCTGTTGCTTTGGTTTTTGATGAGTACGATGCAGGAAGACCAGATGTAATGTTTGTAATTCAAAGGGTTTTAGAATCTGATGGAAGTTTTACTTTATTAGATAAAAACAAAGTGCTTAAACAAAATAAATTTTTTAGACTCTTTGCAACCACTAATACGGTAGGACTTGGTGATACAAGCGGCTTATATCCTGGCACTCAACAAATTAATCAAGGACAAATGGACAGATGGAATATCGTAACAACTTTGAATTATTTGGATTTAGATAAGGAATTAGATATTGTTTTGGCAAAAAACAAGAATTTAAATAACGTCAAAGGCAAAGAAAAGGTTTCTAATATGATTAAGGTAGCAGGTCTAACAAGAAAAGGTTTCATGGCAGGAGATATTTCTAGTGTTATGAGTCCAAGAACTATAATTCATTGGGCTGAAAATTCAGAAATCTTTAAAGATACAGGATATGCTTTTAGAGTAACATTTTTAAATAAATGTGACGACTTAGAAAAAACTATCATTGCCGAATACTATCAAAGATGTTTTGGTGAAGATCTTCCAGAGTCTACGGTAAATATAAAAATATAAATGAACAAAGAAGAGGCTCTAAAGGAAAAATTTAAAATTGCCTTAACCTCCACCATAAAAGTAATTTCGGAAAAAGATAAAGTTGAAGTTAATTTTGAAAATAAAAATTTAAGTTCTAAGAATTTGCAGTTTTTTGACTTGGATAACCTAAAAAGTCTTGAGGACTATACCAAAATTAGGGCTGAAACTGATTCTGAAGCTTTAAAATTGAGATATTCTAATAGGAAAACTTATCAGAAAAATTCACCAAAAACTTCTGTTGCAAAATCTCTATATCATTTAACAGAGAAAATTAGATATGAAAAAATAGGTTCCGATAACCTTAAGGGTATTAAACAAAATCTTTTAAAAAATTACGAAATTAGACAAAAATACAAAAGAAAAGATCAACTAAATACCAAAGAAGATGTAAGCGCTAAAGAAGCTTTTGAATTATATCTATTGAAACATTTTCATAACGTTGAGCTTACAAAATTATCTAAAGATATTTTAGGTTTTTGGGAAAAAATGTTTGACAAAAAATTAAATAATAAAATAGATTTTTTCAAACAAAACATCCATGACCAAAAAATTTTTAATTCTAACTTTTCCAAAATAATTGAAAGTATGGATATTGGAGAAAATTCTGAAGAAAATGATCAAGAAAATGAGAATGAAACGAATAATAATGAAAATCAAAATGATAACAAAAATGAGCAAAATAGTGACGAAAGAGAAAAAAACAAACTAGAAATGGATCAAAATAGTCTTGAAACAGAATTTGATCTTAATGATGTTAAAATGGATGAAAGCTTAGTTGATCCAGATTCAGAATCTAATAATAATCCAGAAATAATAGAAAGACGAAACTATCAGAATAGTAGAAATCTTTATAAAATCTACACTGAAGAATTTGATGAAATCACCAAGGCTGAAAAACTGGAGACAAATGAAGAAATAATCAGATTAAGAAAAAACCTTGATCAACAATTAATAGGTTTTCAGAACGTAATAGCAAAATTGGCCAACAAATTACAAAGAAAATTGTTGGCAAAGCAAAATAAATCCTGGCAATTTGATCTTGAGGAAGGACTATTGGATAGTTCCAGATTAACAAGAGTCATAATTGATCCGTTTAATCCACTTTCATTTAAGAAAGAAAAAAATACAGAATTTAAAGATACGCTAGTTACTTTGCTTATTGACAATTCTGGTTCAATGCGCGGTAGACCAATCACAATTGCTGCTATTTGTGCCGACATCTTGTCAAGAACATTGGAACGTTGTTCAGTTAAGGTCGAAATTTTAGGATTTACTACAAAAAATTGGAAGGGTGGGCAAAGTAGAGAAAAATGGAATTTGAATAACAAACCTACTAGTCCAGGTAGACTCAATGATTTGAGACATATAATTTATAAATCTGCAGATTCACCCTGGAGACAATCAAAAAAAAATATTGGTCTCATGCTAAAAGAAGGTATTCTGAAAGAAAATATCGATGGAGAAGCAATTAAATGGGCCCTCAACAGAATTAAGAAAAGGAAAGAAGAAAGAAAAATTATTATGGTTATTTCAGACGGAGCTCCAGTTGATGATTCGACTTTATCCACAAATCCAGGAGATTGTTTAGAAAAAAATTTGAAACAAACAGTCAAATTTATTGAAGACAAATCTGATATAGAAATTTTAGCCATAGGAATTGGTCACGATGTATCCAGATATTACAGCAAAGCAATCAAAATTGCCGATGTTCAAGAACTAGGCGATGTAATGATTGACCAACTGGGTAATCTATTCAACAAAAAAACCTTAAAATCTTTAAATTAAATTCTTTTTAAATCGGTATTAAGCCAACTTATATAAACAGCTGCTCCATTCATTTTTGAAGTATTTTTAAAATTTATTTTTCCATAATTTTTTTCTAATAATGTTTTGCCAATAAATGTTCCTAATCCCAAACCTGTTCTTGACTTATTTTCTTGAGAAGCAGATACAACATAAGGTTCACCAAGTTTATCAATTATATCATTTGGAAAACCAGGTCCATCATCACTAATTTGTATTTCGGTATTTTTTTCATCACTTATTAGCTTTACTTCTACTTTTTGTTTAGAAAATTTATTCGCATTACCGATAAAGTTTCTTAAACCATAATTTATTTCAATAGATCTTTTAAATTTAATTGAATTCTTATTTTCTGTAGTATTAAAAAAAAATTTTTTTTTGCTTATTTCTTGAAATGCTCGGATAATTTCACTTAAGTAATCTTGAAAAGAAGCTTTAAAACCAATAAATTCATCTTTTAATTGCGGATTCATAGATAATTTTTTTAATATCTGATTACATCTGTCACTTTGGCTAATTAGTAGATCAATCTCTTTTTCTAATTTGTTGTTGCCTTTTAGTTCTTCTTTTAATTCTTTTATAACTAAGGATATGGTAGATAACGGGGTTCCTAAAGAATGGGCTGCTGCCGCTGCCTGCGCACCCAAAGACGACAACTCATGTTCTTTTGCCATTACATTTTGAATATTGTCTAAGGCTTCTTTTCTTTTTCTAGATTCTTCTCCAAATTTTGAACCAAAATAAACCAGAAATATTAAGCCCATAATTATTGCAAATGGAATAGCATACAAATAATAATCAGGAACGTGAAAATATAAATGCATCGGACTTGGTAAATCAAAATGAAAAAAGGTCAAAACAATTATGATAAATATAGTTATGACAACTAAATTAATGGTGCTGGATAATTTTAAATAGATTGAAGAAAATACCGAAGGGATAATCAGTAAAAATATGAACGGATTAGTTACTCCTCCCGTAAGATAGATTAATGTTCCTAATTGAACAATGTCATAAGTTAAATAAATTGTAGAAAGGTTATTGTTTAGTTGATTTTGTTTTATTTGAAATTGAAGAAATAAATTAGTTAAAACACCGATGCCCACTATAAAACTGCAAACTAAAAAATAAAAATCAAATTGAAAAACAAATTTTACAACATTGGTTGCAGCAAATTGACCCAATAACGCCACCCACCTCAGGTTTACAAAAGTAATTTTATTAAGTTGAAAATCTTTCGAAGATTCAAACAACTTGCCTAAATTCATTAAATTAAATATCTAGATTTGAGACATCCAAAGCTCGGCTAATAATAAAATCTTTTCTAGGAGCTACATCGTTGCCCATTAAAGTTTGTATTAATTTTTGATCATCTTTAGATTTTACCTTTGTTTGTTTTGAATATTCAACTTTCAACAAAGTTCTAGTTTCTGGATTGAGAGTAGTGTTCCATAGTTCTTCTGGGTTCATTTCACCAAGACCCTTGAATCTTTGAATGTTCATTTTCGATTTTTCATTATCAATGAAACTTTTATATTTACAGGAGCCTTTATTAATTTTTTTAGATTTTTCTGAAGATTTTATAATAAAGCTCTCTAGTTCTTTATCGTCTTTAATATATATATTTTTTGTTCCTTTTGAGATTCTATAAAGTGGCGGCTGAGCAAGAAAAATTTTACCATTTTCAATAAGCTTATAAAATGGATAGTTGTTAAAAAAAGTCAACAATAAAGTCCTTATGTGTGAACCATCAACATCTGCATCGGTCATAATAATAATTTTGCCATATCTTAAATCGTCAATTTCGAAATCTTTTGGATCTACGCCAAGTGCATTGATCAAAGTAACAATTTCATTTGATGACATCATTTTTGAAAGGGCCTTGGTTTGATGTTCTTTTTCATTTCCATTTATTTTTGACAAGCCATTGTTATCAATGTGAGTATTTAAGATTTTCCCTCTTAGCGGCAGGACAGCTTGAAATTTCCTATTTCTACCCTGTTTTGCTGAACCACCGGCTGAGTCTCCCTCCACAATAAATAGTTCAGTGTTTTCTTTCTTCCCAACTTGGCAATCAGCAAGTTTTCCGGGAAGCCCTGTTAATTCTAATGCTCCCTTACGTCTGACATTTTCTCTAGCTTTTCTAGCAACATCTCTTGCTATAGCAGCATGAATTACTTTTGCTAAAACGACTTTGACAATAGGAGAGTTTTGATCAAACCAGGTGGATAATTTTTCATTAATAATTGATTCGATTATTAATCTAATTTCTGATGAAACTAATTTATCTTTTGTTTGAGATGAAAATTTTGGATCGGGCATTTTGATCGATAGAACTGCTGTTAATCCTTCCCTAATATCATCACCTGATAGGGTAATTTTATTTTTTTTCAGAAGGCTGTTTTCTTTTGCATATCTATTGATTACCCTAGTCAATGCGCTCCTAAATCCTAGTAAATGTGTTCCCCCATCTTTTTGGAAAATGTTATTGGTAAAGGCAAGCACTTCTTCAGAATAACCAGCATTCCATCTAATAGAACTTTCCACTATTGTGTCTCCCTTTTTTCCAGTGATTGAGATAGGTTTTTTGAATAGTTCATTTTCATTATTATTAAGAAGTTTTTCTTTTTTATTATCTAAAAATTCTACAAATTCATCAATTCCACCATCATATTTATTTACAAATTCTTTAGTTTTGGATCCAGTTTTATCAATAATAGATATTTTTATGCCTCTATTTAAATATGCTAATTCTCTCATTCTTTTTTGAATGATTGATGAACTAAATGTTGTGGAAGAAAAAATTTCTTTTGAAGGTAAAAAATTTACCAAAGTGCCAGTTTTATTAGTTTTGCCAATAACTTTTAATGGAGAGAGGGCCTTTCCATCTTTAAATTCTATATAATGCTCTTTTTTGTCTCTATAAATTGTTAACTTTAATTTCTCAGATAAAGCATTAACTACTGAAACACCTACCCCATGTAATCCACCTGATACTTTATACGAACTGTGGTCAAATTTTCCTCCCGCATGTAGCTGAGTCATAATTACTTCTGCGGCAGATTTTTTTTCACCTTTATGGATATCTACTGGGATACCTCTACCATCATCCAATACACTTAAGGTCCCATCTTTATTAACTTCAATTTTTATATTATTACAGTAACCGGCTAAAGCCTCGTCAATAGAATTATCCACTACCTCGTAAACCATGTGATGCAAACCAGTGCCATCATCGGTATCACCGATGTACATCCCGGGTCTTTTTTTAACTGCTTCTAACCCTTTGAGAACTTTTATCGAATCTGCTCTATAACTTCTTTTTTCTGATTTTGATAACATTTTTATTTTCTTTTGGAAAAGAAGAAATTACCATTTTTTTGAGTTTAAATAAAATGATCTAATTTTTTACACTTAAAATAAGGCTGATAATCCTAGCCAATTTAAATTTTTTATAAATTTATTTCTTGTTTTTCAATTTATTGAAAAAAACTCATTTTTAGACACAAAATAAAGAGGGAGTGGGCTTTTGCCAACACTCCCTCTAAACTTGTTCAAAAAAATAATTTAAATTATTTTGGTGATCTCTTTGACTATTGCTGAGACCACACGTACCACACTACTGCGGCTAGAACTACCCATTCCATAAATCACTCCTTTTAATTTATTAAACGAATCTTATTCAATATATAACTCAAGATTTTTTATAATAAAACCAATTAATTTTTTATAACAGAGAGAAGTGAGTAAAATGTGATTCTCTAGCCAAAAATACACCTTCTCAGTGCACACTCAAGAGCCTGCACTGAGAATTCCTATGATATCTTAAATACGATTTATATCAGGAAATCTAATGACTACTGAGTTGAAAAATACCAAACCAAAGCTGCTCCTGCTAATATAGGTATCCACATAAACTTCTCCTTTCAATTATTGATATAGCTTAGTTAAATTATATCTCAACTTAAGAATTTTAACATTAAAGTCAATTAATTACTTGCGCATAATTAAGTGGCATTTGAGTTCGCAAAATAATCATTTCCTATACATATTCTCAATACGCACGCACCCAAAATCGCTCCATAATCAAAATTAATTTATTTTGAAAATTCTTACTGGTTTAAATAATATGCTATTCCTACTATGCCTACAAGTATAAGCCATTCCATAAATCACTCCTTTTAGTTTATTAAACGAATCTTGCTCAATATATAACTTAAGATTTTTTATATTGAAACTAATTATTTTTTTTAAAACGGAGAAGAGAAAAAAAAGGTCATTTTAAACCATATTCACACAAACAACCATGATATCTTATTATCTTTTTATAAACTTTTAAATCTTCTAACGAATTATTTTACTTATTTTTATTAAATAATCTAAGAAATATATTAAGTAATCAACGAACTTTAGGTTAACCAAAATTAATTATACATTGTTCAAGTTCCTTTATAGGCAAATAGATGTCTCCCAATTTTTTTTGGTTCTCGTCTGTCTCTTTTGTTTGTATCAATTGATAGTTTAAATCATTTATATAAGATATTCTTTCATATACAGTATTTGGGTGTATACAAGGTCTTATTTCTATAACTTTTGTTTTTGGTTTACAAAATGTCAAATTTGCAAAAGCAGCCCCATGCGCCCCAACAATAACCTCTGCATTCCTAAACAGATATACCTTTTCAAAAAAAGATAATTTTGTTAATTGATATTTGGAAAAACCTTCGTTTTTTAAAAAATTAGAAACTTCACTTTCATTTTGGATTTGACAGTGTTTGGAAGTTGAGTCGGTACGATCTATAAATATTTTTTTATTTACATTAAATTTTTTTTCATGTGTTAAATATGTATCTCTTAACCATTTTATCACCCAAGCTGGTTGAAATTTATTTTGTTTTAAAATATATCCCTCATAATAATTTGGATGATCTACAACTAAAAGTTCGTCCGCTTGTATATGTCTAAATTTTTCACTGTTAACAATTCGGTTTTCATTAATGCCCAAGACAGATAAAGTGTCTTTCTGAAAGCCTGTTAAATTTGGGGTATAAAAATAATTAATATCATTCAAGGAGTAATGTTCGGAGCATAATTTTATTTTTGGCAACATATCAAGCAACCAATGTCCATAATTATTTCCACTTGCACCCTGTAAAATTGATAAAATTTTACCTTTAATTTTTTTTTTGAATCTAGGAGTTCCTTTTGTTAACACAACATTATTCGAACCATCTTTTAAATCACCTAAAATTTGCTGATATGAAATTTTACCTAACAGAATATTGTTACTAATTATTGCTACATTCTCAACATAATCAGTATATACTCTTCCATTGATTATTTTATAGCTGTAATAATCTTTTGAATTTTCAATATCTGATTTAATATTTTCAATTTTTTTTTTGGTTACATTTTTTATTTTTGATAAATCAATTCCAAGCTTGATATTGCCATAGATTGATTTAAATATCAGTTGAAAAATTCTTTTAAAATATAATTGTAAAATTTTTTTAACTTTCATCGTTTTCAACAATACAGTAAATTTAAATATAAAATAATGAAAAAAAAAATACTAGTAATTGGCTCTGCCGGATATATTGGATCCGTATTAATTAAGAATTTAAAACAAAAATTAAATTTGAACGAATACCAAATACTTGGAGTTGATACTAACTGGTACAGCAAAAACTTGGAGATAAATAAATATAATCCTTATCTACCCGAAATCATGTACAATTATGATTGTAGAAATTTTAACTTAAAAAATTTAAATATTAAACCCAAAGTTATCGTTTTTTTAGCGGCAGTATCAAATGATCCAATGGGTAATAGATTTAAAAAGGCCACAAGTGAAATTAATACAAACTCATGTATAAGATTAGCAAAGCAAGCTAAGGCTATTGGTGTAAAAAAATTTATTTTTGCTTCAAGTTGTAGTATTTATGGATCATCTGGAAACGCATCGAGAAAAGAAAATGATCCAATACACCCTCTAACTAATTATGCAGTTTCCAAAGTAAAGTCTGAAGAGGGTTTAGAAAAAATTTCAGACAAAAATTTTCAAGTTATATCCCTAAGATTTGCAACTGCCGCTGGATATAGTCCAAAATTAAGATTAGATTTGGTATTTAATGATTTTGTTGCCTCAGCTTCAGCCAATAAATTTATTAAAATATTAAGTGATGGATCAGCGTGGAGACCTTTAATTCATGTGGATGATATGTCAAAAGCTATGTTGTGGTCTATAAAAGAAAAACAAAATCTGAATTTTCTTCCAATTAATATTGGAAGTGATTTGTGGACATTTAAAATTATTAATTTAGCTAAAGCCATAAGCAAGATTATTAAAAATACAAGTATTTCAGTAGTTAAAAAGAATTTTATAGATAAAAGATCTTATACAGTTAATTTTGAGCTTTTTAAAAAATTAGCTCCAAAATATCAGCCTACAGCAAGCTTTAAAAAAGCAACTTTACTTTTGCAAATGAAATTAAAAGAAAATAATCTAGATTTATTTAATTTTAGGAAATCAAAAGAGCTGATTAGATTAAATACCTTGAATGATTTAATTGAAAAAAAATATTTAAATAAGCAATTATTTTGGAAAAAATTAATAAAATGATTAAAGATGTTATAATTACAACTTTAAGAAAAATTCCAGATGAGCGAGGATCAATTTTGCATATGCTAAGATCAGATGCAAAACACTTCATTCAATTTGGTGAAATATATTTTTCTACAGCTTATCCTGGAGTTATAAAAGGCTGGCACGAACATAAAAAACAAATTCAAAATTATGCTGTTATACATGGAATGATAAAGTTAGTTTTATGTGATAATAGAAAAGAATCTCCAACTTATAATAAATTACAAGAGTTATTTATTGGTGATGAAAACTATTGTTTAGTTACTATTCCTACAGGAATTATAATGGGATACAAGTGTATTAGTTCCGAAAAATGTATTTTAGCAAATTGCTCTACATTACCCCACGACCCTGAAGAAATGATAAGCTATGACCCTTTTGGTGATAAAGTTCCATACGATTGGAATATTAAATTTAAATAATGAGAATATGTATTGTGGGAGCCAGTGGCTACATTGGCAGTAAAATTGTAAGTTATTTAAAAAAAAAAAACCATTTAATAGCAGTCACCAAAAAAAAAAACATAAAAAATAAAATATTTCTTAATGGAATTAACAAATTAATTATTGGCAACATTAGAAATAAAAGTACTATATCAAAAATAATCAAAGCAAAACCTGAGATTATTATTTATACAATATCTTTAAATCATCATGATTCTGAAAAGAATATAAACCATTCTATCGACGTAAATGTAAAACCTCTGCTTAGTTTGTGTAAAAATTTGAAAAAAATAAAGAGATTTAAAAAAATTATTTATTTTTCAACAATGCAGGTTTATGGAAAAATTAATTCTGGAGATTTAGTTAGAGAAAATTATCCAATAAAACTCCAAAATATTTATGCTTTAACACATAATATGTGTGAAAAAATTTTGAATCATCTATATTTTGCACAGGGTTTATTGTCTACAAGTATAAGACTTTCAAATAGTTATGGATATCCAGAGCTTAAAACCTGTAATTGTTGGTGGTTAGTATTAAATGAGTTATGTAAAATGGCTAAAAAAGAAAAAAAAATTGTTTTAAAATCCGATGGTACACCATTAAGAGATTTTATTAGTTTGGATGATGTAGTTAAGCTTGTGGCTATATTAATTAGGAGTAAAAGAAATCATAAAAAAATAATTAACTTAGCTTCGGGAAGAACCTATTCTATCATTGAACTAGCAAAACTTGTTGTAAACAACAAATATTTTAAAAAAACTAACATTCCAATTTATTTTTCTAATGGAACTAAATATCTAAAATCTAAAAATCACCCCATTGTTAATAAAAAATTCAAAATTGATACAAGTAACTTAAGAAAACTTGGATTTAAAAATAATCAAAAAATAGAAGTTGGAATATTTGATCTCTTAAAAAAAATATAAATTTTTTATTTTTTCCAAAACGCTTTATTTTTATTACACAATTTATCTAGGTCGATCTTATCTCTTAAACTGTCCATACATTTCCAAAAGCCTTCATGTTTGAACGCCATAAGGTTTTCTTCTTTTGCAAGTTGTTCCATTGGTTGCCTTTCGAATAAAGTGCGATCGCCTTTAATATAATCAAAAACCTTATAATTCAGTATAAAAAAACCCCCATTTATCCAGCCAGCTTTTGTTTGTGGTTTTTCTTCGAATTTTTTTACTTTTTCATTTTCAATTTCTAACTCTCCAAATTTAATTGGAGGATGGACCGCGGTAACAGTAGCTAATTTTTTATGATTAAAATGAAAATTTTTTAAATGATTTAAATCCACATCGCACAAACCGTCACCATAGGTCATAAAAAAATTTTCATTTTTTGTAAACATGGGTTTTAATCTTAGCAATCTACCACCGGTCATAGTGTCTTTCCCAGTACCAATTATTTTCAAATTTTTAAATTCTTTTGAATTTTTGTAATAATCAATAATTATCTCTTTTTTATAACCAGCAGCAATAATAAAATCATTTATACTGAATGATTTATAAATTTTCATGATATGAGTTAAAATTGGTTCGCCTCCAATTTCTACCATGGGTTTTGGAATAGTGCTGGTATATTCTGCCAGTCTTGTTCCATATCCACCGGCTAAAATCACAACTTTCATATTTTAGTTTTCCAAAAAATTTATATATATGAATATATTTATCTATTTCATAGAAATTAATTCAATGAAAATAGATATATATTATACATGGTCAATAAACTATTAATAAATTTAGATTTAATGAATAATAATATAGAAATATTTTGTGTTACTGTTAAACGTTTTAATTTTTCTAATGATATCAAATATGAATTGGCTGCTAATGAAAAAGTTTTTAGGAAACTTGGTTCTGGGTTTGTTGTTTTAAATATTTTTAAGTTCTTCCAATACTTCTTTTGCATGGTCTTTTACTCTAACATTTGACCATATTTTATGAATTTTTCCTTTTAAATTTATCAAAAAGGTAGTTCTAACAATTCCCATGTACTTTTTTCCCAAGAACGATTTTTGTCCCCAAACGCCATATTTTTTAATTACTAACAATTTTTCATCAGCCAATAAATTAAATTTTAACTTATATTTTTTTTTAAATTTTAGATGACTTTTAATGCTATCTTTTGAAATTCCAAATACAATTGAATTATTCTTAGAAATTAAATTATTCAATTTGCTGAAGTTTTTTGACTCAATTGTACAGCCCGGAGTATCGTCTTTTGGATAAAAGTATAAAATTATATTTTTTTGCTTAATTTTGCTTAATTGAAAAATAGATTTGTCAGTACACGGTAATTTAAAATTAGGGGCCTTTGTATTAGTTTTTAACTTCATTTTTGTTTATATTTTATAAGGGGATTCCGTTGCCCTGTGCCTTGGACCATACTTCTTCTAGCGACAATCTATCAGCATTTTAATACAAACAAAAGTTAAAAAGTAGTTGCTCACCGAGTCCATAGTGCGACCAAGAAATTTGTAGTAGAATTAATCTATAATAAAAGTTTTATAGAAAGGACTAAAAATGGCTTTTAAACATTACAAACAAATTAAGACACAAGAATTACCATCAATGAATATTGATAATGTGCCAGCTTTCCTCAAAGATTTTGCTGTTTCAGACGATTCAGAAAAACCAATTACAAGTGGTTTGTTCCGACTAAAAGCTGGGCAGTCACTTAAGTATACTTATACTTACCATGAGATGAAATTTATTGTGGACGGTAGCTTTATTATTGAAGATGAAACGGGACAAAAAGTTACTGCCAAGCCTGGAGATCTTTTTTATTTTCCAAAAGATACTTCAATTACTTTTTCTACGCCTGATTTTGGTTTGGGCTTTTTTTGTGGTCAACGCGGTGAGGGTGAAGCTTAAAAATTATGAAAAAAATTTGTAGCAGAGTTTATTTATGAAAATTTTTTGATATCATATAAAGAAACTTGAATGACTGATTATAAAGCTAAATTTCGGATAGGCCAGAT
>CEPX01119911.1_pt1 | contig 22088 bp, 19 predicted proteins | sample 361361 | NCBI WGS metagenome assembly CEPX01 (sample SAMEA2619974, study PRJEB7988) | marine metagenome | biome: marine biome (ENVO:00000447); feature: mesopelagic zone (ENVO:00000213) & marine oxygen minimum zone (ENVO:01000065); material: "saline water (ENVO:00002010), including plankton...
TTTTTGATTATATGGATGAATTAGAAGATTATGCTATAAAGAAAGTTGCCAAAGGAGGTTTTATAATATTCCTAGGTATTGTACTATCCTCTATTGCCGTTCTTTTTTATAAGGTATTAGCAGCCCGCTATTTAGGACCTGGGGATTATGGACTGCTTACTTTGGGAATAACTATACTAAACTTTGCATGGTTATTGGGCCTTGCAGGCATGCACCAAAGTATCGGTAAATTCATAAATCATCATCTTGCTAAAAAACAATATGATCAAGTAAAAGGGATATTAATTTCTAGCTTCGTTATAACAATAGTGTTTAGCATTATAATACTAATATTTTTGTATAACTCTTCAGCATATATAGGGAATAATCTATTTAAAATACAAGGCCTTGATACTATCATCAAGATATTCTCAATAGGAATACCCTTCAGTGTTCTTACCCAGTTATTAAAATATTATTTTTATGCATTTAAGAAACCAGAATATGTGATAATATCAGAAAGTGTCTTTGAGAAGATGCTTAATCTTATCTTTATCATTCTTGTTATCTATGTTTCTGCATCTTTGTTTACGCTTAGTTGGGCTTATGTAATTTCCTTAATTATATCTTCAGTAGCAGCAACTCTTCTTCTAAAGTCTAAATTAAAAAATATTCTAAAAAAGGAATTAAAGCCTAAATTTAATTTTAAGCAACTTATTTCTTTTTCATTTCCATTGATGATAACTGGATTTCTTGGAGCGGCTCTAGTATGGACTGATACTATATTTATAGGAATTTTTAAGTCTGAAGTAGATGTAGGAATATATAATGCAGCATTCATAATAGCTTCAGCTCTTATGATATTCTGGCTATCGTTTGGTGATATATTTTACCCCATAATATCTGAATTGTATGCGAAAAGGGCAAAAGCATCAATAAGAAAAATTTTTGAAGTAGCTTCTCGTTGGATATTCATTTTAGTATTGCCAATTTTTATATTTGTATTAGCATTTCCAACCAGAACCCTTTCTATCACTTTTGGGCAAAATTATCTAGAGGCTTCTGTACCTCTTGTAATACTGATTATGGGCTACTTTTTTGCAACTTTATTCGGATTGTCAGAGCAAGGATTAAGAACGTTCAAAAAAACAAAATTTTTGGGAATTTCAACTACATTCGCATTAGTTGGAAACATCATTCTTAACATAATATTAATTCCTCTTTATGGTATAGTTGGTGCAGCTATTGCTACAACCCTTTCTCTGATAATACTAAGTTTAACAAAACTTTTTGTATTCAAGAGAATTCTTAAATTTGGTTATAACCGTCTACTTTATCTAAAGTATTTATCTTCAGGAATTATTTCATTCATAGTAGTTTTTTATACATTTGGATTATTGGATTTATTTAGCACATATTTTTTCATTGCAGGAATTTTGATGTTCATGGCGTTGTATCTTATTTTACTTGTTGTGTTCAAGTCCTTTTCAGAAGAAGATTTGGTAGTATTAGAAGCCGTTGAAAGAAAAATAGGAATAGAATTAACTGTCATAAAAAGGTTACTTAGATAGATTAGAGGTTATTATGGTACGCAATAAGCTAATTACCAACATAATGTTGAGCATTTTTGTAGTAATTTTTATGTTTATACTTCTAGAATTATTTCTAAATCTATTTCCAAAATTTACATTTTATTATACCTATCCTGAAGGATTATTTGAGAATGCTGAAACTCCATTGGATATCAAATTGACTCCAAATTTTGAGGGCAGGATGGTTGGAGATTATGATGTAAACATTAGAATCAATTCTGAGGGTCTGAGGGATTACGAACATAGCGTAACCAGTGACGATTTTAGGATTCTAGCATTAGGAGATTCTCTTGCATTTGGACATGGCGTTGAAATAAACGATACTTTTCTGAGTATTATAGAACGGCAATTAGGAGTAGATGTTATCAAAGCTGGAGTTCCAGCTTACGGTCAAGATAATCAACTGCATTATTTTATAACAAAAGGCTGGAATTATAATCCTGAAATTGTAATTATTTTCTATTATTTAAATGATAATGACGACAATAATGGTGTTACCGACAGAAAAGTTGCTTATGGAAATCTAATACAAAAGTACCGTTACGATTCTCTCACAAACAGAGAATTATATGTATATGCTAAATTATACAGTACTAAAACAGCAAGGTTAATGAGAGAATCTTTTTCTAATCTTAAAGCATATTTTGATGAAAGTGAAAATAGAGAATCTACAGAATACAGGATTTTTTTAAAAGATCAAACTAAAGAAAGTAGTGAATGGGTAAAGACGGCAGCTTTATTTAAAGAATTTAAGAAAGTAGTTGATAATTCCAAATTATTAATTGTTTATGTCCCAGATAAAAGACAGATCCATCAAGAGGAATTCTATAGGAGTTTTGATATAGATGCAGATATCGATAAGCCAAATAAAATATTAAAAGACATAGCTACATCTCTTAATATCACTTACATAGATGTAACAAAAGAAATGAGAGATTTAAGTATGAGTGATTTATATTTTAAATATGACTCACATTTTAATGAAAGAGGGAACAAATTATTTGCAACTTTGGTTGGTAATGAACTTACTAAGTATGTGGATGATTAAAATAACTTAGAATTTCGTCAGCTTATTTTATCCTCTTTATTTTTGTATCTCTCTAATAATCTTATCAAGTTTTTTTGAAAGTTTTTTCCAAGTAAACTGCCTTAAGTCATTTCTATAATTAACTTTTCTTTTTCTCTTAAGCGCTGCAATTATTTTTTCACTTAAATCTTCGACGTCATTTGGTTTACATAAGCTTCCATGATTTTTTTTCAACAAAACTGACACATCACCAACGTTTGTCGCTACAATTGGTACGTTGCAAGCCATATATTCACAGAGTTTGTAAGGAAAGCAATATTCTGTGAATTTATTCTTTGGGTTAGGCACAACTGCAACATCAGCAGCATTAATCCCTAAAGCAAGTTCTTCCCTTTTTGGAAATTCTCTGAATATTATGTTCTTCTGTTTTATGTTAATATTTTTATTAATTTTCCCGCTGAGCAATAGGTAGGTATTAGGATATTTTTGTCTTATCTTATTGAATGCATGAATCAGAATATCAACTCCTTTGAACCTGCTTATTTCACCCGTATAAACTATGATCCTCCCTTTTGGAAGCTTTAATATTTTTCTCGCACTACTTTTATCTATTTTTTTGAATAATCCTAAATCAATGCCGTTTTGTATGGTGTACGTAGGTTTTTTCCTATTTTTTTTAACGTATTTATTTAACGAATCACTCACAGTAATGACAATATCAGAATTTTTGACTGCTTTTTTGTCAAGATTTTTTATGAAAGGTATTTTATAGGCATCATAGGAGCTATACTCATCCTGCATATCATAGATATGCTTAACATCAAACTTTTTTGAGTATCTATAGCCAAGAATTCCAATCAATGGATCAGTTGTACTAACAATAAAATCATATTTATTTTTTTTAATCAAGTTTTTTAATATTTTTATGAATTGAAAATGATTTAATGGTGAATAGGGTCTTATGTAGAAATTTATTTTGTTTCTTTTTATGTCTTTGTTTTCAAATTTTTTATAATCTGGACAAAGAAAATCTATTTTGCGGCCTAATTTTGAAAGTGATTCAAAAAGCCTTACCTGCCTTCCAAAGTTCTGCATAACCATGTCTTTATTTGCTCCAAATCTCTTCATGATAACTAGAACTCTCATTTTGAAAAATATTTTTTATACCATTCAATCGTTTCTTTTAATCCAGAGTCAATGTCGTATTCTGGTTCCCAACCAAGAACCTTTTTGGCTTTACTTGAATCAAGATATTGCCTGTCAATCTCGTTCTTTGCTTGTCCAAGTATTTTAGGCTTTACATCCTTTCCTACTATTTTTATCATCTTTTTGTAAAGGTCAAGCACACTAATTGGCTTTCCAGTGCCAAAATTAAAGGCTTGTCCAACTACTTCTTTCCTATGTAAGTTTTCTGCGAGAATTAAATAAGCGTTTACAGAATCTTTTATGTATAAGTAGTCCCTTTCAGGGTTACCATCACTCCTGATAATCGGCTGTTCATCTTTGACTAATCTGGTAATGACATCAGGGATAATCCTGCTCATGTTCATGTCTGCAGGACCGTAAGTATTAGCATTTCTTGTTATAGCCAATGGCAGATTGTAAGTCATGAAATACGATCTTGCTATTATTTCGGCACAAGCTTTTGACGCGTCATAAGGGAAATAACCATTTAATGGAGAATCTTCTGTGTATGGAAGCTTTTTTTGCTGCCCATATGCTTTATCTGATGAAGCAATAATAATTCCTTTAATTGTTTTTGAAGTCCTGCATGTTTCTAATATATTCCATGTTCCTTTGATGTTTGAGCCGAACGTAGATAATGGACTTCTATTTGCAGGACCAACAATTGCTTGGGCAGCAATGTGGAAGCAGAATTCAATGTCATACTCATTAATTGCCCTTTCACAATCTTCTAAATTTATAATATCGCCACGAACTATGTCAATTTTATCTTTCAAATCCAGAATGTCCATATTATTGGTTTTTTTTATGTCTCTTGCAATAGTTACTACCCGCGCTCCTTTCTCAACCAACGCTTTGGCTATATGGCTTCCAATAAAGCCATCAGCTCCTGTTACCAAAACATTTGTATTTTTCCAGCTTATCTTATCCACGGTGTGTCACCTTTATCATGCAATTCATTTAATTCTATAGCATCCTTTAATGTATTCATCGATTTCCAGAAGCCTTCGTGCTTAAATGCTGCAATTTGATTTTGTTTTGCAAGTTCTTCAAAAATCTCTTTTTCTAAATCAAGTCCAGGTTTAATGTGGTCAAAAATCTCTTTTTTCATTACGTAAAAGCCACCATTCATAAGCTCCTTCAGTGTCGGTTTCTCCTTAAACTCAGTAACTTCAAGATTTTTATTTAATTCTAATATTCCGAATGGAGAGATTAATGGAACTGCTGTTAGTGTCACGATCTTATTTTTTTCTTTGTGAAATTCTATTACTTTATTAACATTTACATCACTGAGATCATCACCATAAGAGACTAGGAAAGTATCATCCTTTATTTTGTCCTTTACTTTCATCAATCTCTCTGCCTTGTTTGAATCTTCACCTGTATCAACAAATTCAATATTCCAATCCTTCTTGTCTTTAAAAAACTCCTTTATTTTTTCCCCTTTATACCCTAGGCATAAAATAAAGTCTTTATGTCCATAACTGGCATAAAATTCCATGAGATGCATCAATATCGGCTTTTTGCCTACTTCTATCATAGGCTTTGGTATCGACACGGTATATTCACTTAATCTGGTCCCTTTGCCCCCACATAATATCACAACTTCCATGCTCTATGGTTACCTCATAGTGTTTAAAAAGCTTTTTGAAAACATATTCATATAGAAGTAGAATATTTGACTGTGTGGAAAATAACTTAATAAAAAAAGATATATTTATCAGCTTTAAAATAGTGCATAAATAAATGGCGACAAAGCACTACTTTGACCCGCTATGATCAATACCCCTGCTAAAATTAGCATAATAATTATTGGTGCAAGCCACCACGCTTTCCTGACTCTTAAAAAGTCCCAGACCTCTCCTAATAAAGATTTGTTATTAGCCATTCTCTACTAAACCCTGTCGAATTGGCATATTATATATTCCTTTCGCATATGGATACTCATTTATAAGATACTCATATAGTTTTCCAGCAGCCAATTCATGGCCTTTTTCATTCCAATGGTTATCTATTTTGAAGTATAACCCCTGTTTTCCTATAAAATCTGGCAATAAGTCTAAACATTTTATATTTTCTTCATTACAGAATCTCATTATCTCATTTTGAGGATTGAATCTATAAGAATTTTTATCATGATACTCTTCATAAGCTTTCCAAGCTTTATCGTCAACTTGTACTTTTGCAGGTATTAGCATGACAACTAACGTTACGTTATTGGCTTGCAGTATCTTATTTATCTCAACTAGCATTTTTTTTGAGATGTTGAATTTTTTTAGGTAGTCTTCAGGATGCACATAAACATGATCTGACTCTGGTTTACTTATAGTAGCTCCGATATAAAACCTTTTTAAGAACATATGGAGATGAGACCAATCAGACATAAATCTGTTAAGTTTGTAAAATAAACTTCTACCCTCTGTGCTTATGTCATAATTTCTTCTATATCTTCCCTCTTCATCAATATAAGTATAAGTGGTAGTAATATTTGTTGGGTTGTCATTATCATCGGTAGATATCCAAGTAGTTTTCTTACCAATATCTGTAATATCATTTCCAACAAAATAACCCACAATTATCATTTTTGGATTGAATTTCAACCCTTTCTTTTTGAGGTATAAATATTGTACATCTGTAGTTAAAGCACCATCAGCACGTCCCATACTGATTACTCTAACATCGTCTGAGTATTTATTTAGCATTTTCTCCAGCTTTTGATGGTATGTATCTTCTAATCTTATTCCAGAGCCAAATGTAAAGGAGTCACCAATAGCACCGATTATGGTTTTCATGCTAATCTCTTTGGGATTAATTTCATCATCCCTTAGCCCATTAGAATTAATGCTAACTGGGACATTAAATTCATTCCCAATAGTTGAGATAAGCCTATCATTTGTATTTGGTTTAAGTTTCCAACCAGTATAATCACTTTCTTCAAAAATTTTAGGAGATATTTTTTCTGCTCTAGACACAGTAAGCTGAGGATAAAAAATTCTTAATGATACTTCCAATATAAAAAAAATTAAAAATAATATAATTATTAAGACTAAAATATTTATTAGTAAAGGTTTAATCTTTTGCATTTCTCTCACTATCCCACATATCTTCTAAGTTGTCGCCTCTTTTTATTAAAAACTTGCCAATTACTAAATAATCAATACCGGTTCCCATCATACATTTATATGCATCATAAGGTGTACAGACAATAGGTTCTCCTCTTATATTAAATGAAGTATTTATTAAGATTGGAATCCCTGATAATTTTCCGAATTCCTTAACAAGATCATAATATAAGAGATTTTGATGTCTTCTTATTGTCTGTAACCTTCCAGAGCCGTCAACATGAGTTACGGCAGGAATTTTTTCATGCCATTCTTTTTTAATAGGATAGACCATAAGCATGAAATCTGTCGGTTCTGGAATTGGTATATCACAATCAAAATATTTTAGAGCGTCATCCTCACAAACAACAGGAGCAAAAGGCCTGAATTTTTCCCGGTGCTTAACTTTTTGATTTAGTATGTCCTGCATTTTTGGGTTACAGGGATTGGATAATATGCTTCTTGCTCCTAAAGCTCTAGGTCCCCATTCCATTCCCATGTGGAACCATCCAATAACATTATTGTCATAAATGAGCTTTGCAGTTTTCTCAATCAGTTCTTTATCATCCTTAAATTCAGAATATTTTATGTTACTTTTTTCCAAAAATGATCTTATTTCTTGTCCTGAATATTTTGGTCCTAGGTACGCATCATCAAAAATGTAATTCCTTTTGTTTCCTAATATTGTATTGTAAATATAAGAGACAACTCCTATGCTAGTACCTCCGTCTCCTGCATCAGGTTGTATCCATATTTTTCTAAATGGTGTATTTCTTAAAATCTTTCCATTGTACACACTATTTAATGCAACTCCACCGGCAAGAACGATATTTTCGCATTTTGTTATTCTATGTATATGGTTAAGTATTTTAGTCAGAATTTCTTCAGTTATCATCTGCAATGCTGCTGCAATATCTTTGTGTCTTTGTGTTACTTCTGATTCTGGATTTCTTACTGGTCCGCCTAAAAGTCTACAAAGCTTACTTGAAGGCATCCTATCCGCGTAATGATAAACAAAATAGCTCATGTCAAACATAAAGCTCCCGTCTTCTTTAACATCTATGACTTCCTTTAATCTCTTGTAATATTCATTTTTGTTCTTGTCCATGTTACCATAAGGACTTAATCCCATAACCTTGTATTCTGAATTATTTACGCTAAAACCCAGATATGCTGTTATAGTGGAATAAAGCAATCCAATAGAACTAGGAAACCTAATTTCTTTCATGAGATCAATATCATTTCCTTTTCCATAACCATATGCAGTTGTTGTCCATTCCCCAACTCCATCTACGGTCAATATTGCAGCTTCTTTAAAAGGACTTATTAAGAATGAGCTTGCAGCATGAGCAAGATGGTGCTCTATAAACATCACATCTCCCTTGTACCCAAGTTTCTTTCTGATGGCCCTCATTACCCTTAATTTTTCATTAATCCAAGAAGGTATGGAACTTAAGAAAGTCTTGAAACTTTTCGGAAACATCTCTAAATGCTGGTGCAAGACCCTTTCAAACTTAAGAAAAGGTTTTTCGTAGAATCCTATGTGTCCTATATCCTCGATTTTTATATTCTGGCTTTTAAGACAGTACTTTATGGAATTAATTGGAAAAGAAGTGTCATGCTTTTTTCTTGTAAATCTCTCCTCTTGAGCAGCAGCTACAATAATGCCATCTTTTAATAATGCGGCTGACGAATCGTGATAATAGCAGCTAACCCCCAATATGTACATTTTTTATCCTCTCAAAATTGCCTATAGTATTCCTTAATGGGTTTATTCTTTAGATTTAAATCAGACCAGTATGTAGTTTTTGTTTTTGATATTTTTGTTTCAAGAAAATGTTTTCTAAAAATCTTTGCAATAATTGATGTGAAACCAATACCAATTAAATATACAATAAACAGTAAAGCTGAATTAATTATTATTGCAATATTTTGTCCAAAATTATTCATACCTTTTCTAAAACCCCTGAAAAACTGTTTTGATGAATTCATTGTAGAAACCTCTTAATCAAAATTCCTGTAAATATAATCAATAAAGAAATCCCCATAATATGTAAATATGTCATTCCATGTAATTTATTTAGGAACATAATGATTCCAAATAATATTGTGGTGAATAAGAAGTATGAAAAAATGAATCCAATTTTCTCCCCAAATTTTTCAATTGATTTGTGCCCTTCGAATTGCATGTTGAAACCCAATAAAATAAGTATTATATAAATGTTTTTTTTGTATATTTTTGATTCAGCGGAAATTGGGGTTTATACCCCACAGCTTCGCTATGGTTATCTATGTCCAATTTCTAGAGTAAAAATTCCAAATGCCTCTCAGCTTGCTGCGGTTGAAATTTTTACTTTTGTAAGTAAAATCTTGTGTTCCTTGCCCACACATAATATTACCCCTTCCACCCTCTGGGGTTACTTAACTGCATTTAAAAAGCTTTTTGAAAACATATTTATATAGAAGTCCAATATCTGACCATATGAAAAATAAGGTTCTTGTTACTGCAACTACATTTCCTAGATGGAAGAATGATTCTAGCCCAAGGTTTGTATATGAGCTATCAGAAAGGCTGGCTTCTAAATATAACCTTATTGTCCTTGCTCCGCATCATAAAGGAGCTGCAAAGAAAGAAAATATTGGTAAGCTAGAGGTTGTACGATTTGCTTACTTTAAACCAGAAAGCTTACAGAAATTATGTTATGGTGGCGGAATAATACCAAATATGCAGAAAAGCCTTTTGGCCAAGATGCAGATGCCTTTGCTTATAATATCCGAATTTCTAGCATCCTATAAAATAATAAAAGATAAACATATTAATATGGTACATGCGCATTGGATTTTACCTCAGGGATTTGTAGGAGTTTTTCTTAAGAGATTTCTTAAGGTAAAATTATTGGTTAGTGTACACGGCAGTGATTTATTTCCATTGAAAAATATATTCTTCAAAAAATTACAATACTCTGTAATCAAAGATTCAGATATTATAACAACAAACAGCAAAGCAACAAAAAATGAGCTGGTAAAAAGATTCCCAGAATTTTCAAAAAAGATTGAAGTGATCCCTATGGGGGTGGATGTTAATATATTTAAGAATAAAAAAACACCAAAGCCCAAAAAATATGTAAAAAATAAAATATTGCTTTTTGTCGGAAGGTTGAGCGATCAAAAAGGATTGCAATACATTATTGATGCAATGCCAGATATAATAAAATACGATTCCAAGATAAAATTATTGATAATAGGAGAAGGCCCTTATGAAAAAGTTTTGCGGGAAAGATTACGAGAAAATAAAATAGAAGAATATGTAGAATTTCTCGGCTCTTTGCCTGTGTCAGCTGTTGTAAAGTACTACAACTTTGCAGATATCTTTATTATGCCCTCACTTTCCACTAAGACTGGTACAGAAGCCCTTGGTTTGACATTATTGGAGGCAATGGCATCCGGATGTGCAGTTATCGGGACTAATGTTGGAGGAATACCTTTTGTGATAAAAAACAATTACAATGGAATTTTAATCAAACAAAAAAATAGTCTGGAATTATCCAATGCAGTTGCTGAAATATTAAAGAACAAAAAAATATCAGCAAAGCTTGGAAAGAATGCTGCTGAATTTGCGAAGAAAAATTATTCATGGGGAAAAATATCAAAAGATTTCATGAAAATATATAAGAATTTACTAAAATGAAAACAGCCCTAAAAATGCGATTACTATGGTATAGATTTTTTTCCAGTTTCTTTGGAAGGATAATCTTACGAATTTTATCGGTTGGAGTAAAAGTAAGAAACCTTCCTGGCAAGCTTCCAAAAAAATACCCCTTTCTTGTTGTAATAACTACAGATACAGAATCAGGATATGTCGAGTCAAGTGAAAGAAGAGTATGGCAAATAGAAAATCCTGCTGCGTTTCAAGGCTATTATTATGGTATAAGAAACCTTATGAAAGTTTTCGATAAACATGGGATCAAGACAACTTTTTTTCTTTCTACGCAGTGTTTTTCAGCTGAAGGAAAGGCCTACAATCAAATAACTAAGGAACTTAAAAATGTAATTAAGAAAGGGCATGAGATTGGGCTGCATTCACACGCTGACTCTGATTTTTCAATACAAAAGAAGCTTTCAAAAAAATATGGTGCGACAAGCGCCTTTTTTTACAATTATGAAGAGAAATTAAGGATTATAAAAGCCGGAAAAGAATTGATAAAAGAAAACCTTGGGAAAACTGTTGCCAAAGACCTTATAAGCTTTAGATGGGGTAATTGGGCCTTGGATTCCGGAGGGGCGAAAGCATTAGATAAGGTCGGTTTTAAGATTGACAGCTCTGCAATTCCTGGCATCAAAGGGCATACTGGTGATACAATGAAATATGACTGGAGCAAGGTAAACGGCCATTACCATTGGAAACTTAGCACAACCAACTACCAAGAAACAAAACACAATAACTCAGATATTACTGAAATACCAATAGCAACATTTGATTTTTTTGGTTCAAAGATGAGAGCTGACCCAATATATTTTGTTTTGCTTAACAAAGCATTTGCAGAATATTACAAGAAAGCAGACAGATCAAAAAAACCCTTCCCTTTTGTCGTCATGACACATAGCTCAGAAGCTACAACCAAAGATGGTAAATATGTGCAGGCATTGAGAGATTTAGACTCATTCATATCATTTGCAAAAAAACATGATGATGTAGAATTTGTTACATTAAGAGAAGCTTATAAGAGGATCAAAAAATAATATTTATTTTCTGAGCATGTCAGCAATAAATCCGAATATTATTATCTGTAATCCAATACTTAGAACAAGTATGTCCAACGTCATCAATCCCAAATGCCTGTTGACACCTTCTCCAAATATCTGAATGTAGGTCAGATAAAGCCCTAGAATAAATCCCGTAAGGAATATCAATGTCCCCATTACACCAAAAAATTTAAGCGGTTCGTAATCCCTGTAAATCCTTATAATATTAATCCATGCCCTTATTGCATATTCGAACGGGTTGGATATGAGCCTACTTTTATCCTTTCTTTTTGCAAAATACACTGGAACTTCTTTTATCCTGAATTTTTCCTTTACAGCCCTTATAATCTGCTCTTGTGTGTAAGTGTGCCCAGAAGTAATTTTTATCCTTTCAGCAACCTCCTTAGTAAAAGCCCTAAATCCGGTTTGAGCATCAGAAATCTCTATTCCAGTTATATTGGAGATGACCCTTGAGAAAGCCCTGTTACCAGCTTTTTTTATGAAGGGCATACTCTCAATAGTACCTTTAAACCTGCTGCCTAAGACAAGATCATATCCCTTGTCTATTTCATTAATTAGCTTAGGTATCTCTTCTGGCTTGTATTGAGTATCAGCATCTATGTGTACAATCACATCAGCACCTAATTTAAGGGCTTCCTCTACTTCTGTTGTAAATGTCTCAGCCAGCCCGTAATTTTTTGGGTGAGAGTAAACTACGGCACCTGCTTTTTTTGCCACTTCTGCGGTCTTATCTTTGCTGCCATCATCGGTGACAAGGATTTTGTAGCTGTACCTATTGCTTTTCATCACTTCGTTAATATTACTGATTACTCTACCTATGGTGTCTTCCTCGTTATATGCAGGTATTGTTACTACTATTTCCATGCAAGAAACTAACCCATGTCGATTTAAATATGTTTCTAATCTTACTCATAAGCCCATTTACTAAAACAGTAATATTTTTATAACCTCCCGAGTTATTTACTGCCTATGACTCAGGTAAAAGGTAGTTACAATTCTCCCAATTTCTTAACGGAGGAAGCATTAATTACTGTTATTTCTAATTTGAAGAAAGATAATAAAATAATCGGATTATGTGTTGGAGCTTTTGATCTCTTACATCCTGGACACGTTGCTCATTTTATTAGCGCAAAAAAATATTGCGATGTTCTTGTAGTTGGAATAACATCTGATAAATACGTAGAAAAAAGAAAAAAAAGAAAACCTGTTTTTGATGAACAGATGAGGGCATATTCTGTTAGCCAAATAAAAACAGTTGATTATGTTTTTATCAGTAACTATCTGACTGCAGATAAAGTTATATATCTGATAAAACCTAATGTATTTATTAAAGGACCGGATTATGCAAATAAAAATACTCCAGGCATAACGTCAGATAGGAAAGCAATAAAAGAAGTAGGAGGAGAGATAAAATATACTACAGATCAAAAACTTTCTTCAACAGAGATAATAAAACATATACAAGACCATGTCAAGCGTGAAAAGATACTTTTGGGGATTGACCGTGATGGGACCCTTATAGAGGATGTGCTATATCTTGGAAAAGATAAAAATTGGCGTAATCAGGTAGTACTGAAAGATGATGTTCTTGATTTCGTTATGTACATACAAACAATTTATGATACGGTAAAAGTTGTTATGAGTAACCAGCAAGGAGTTGCGCGCGGATATTTTGATGTTGCAACATTTAAATCAGTGAACGATTATATTGATGATTTATTGAGGAAGAGAGGCATTATAATAGATAATTGGAAGTTTTGCCCTGATGTTGATGCAACCTATGCAGACTCCATGAAAGATGTTAAATTTGTGCCAGAATTTGTTAAAGAAAAATCTAGAAGAAAACCAAGCCAGGATATGCTGATGGAAGCCCTGCAGGAACTTAACAAAAATATAAAGAATTTTGACAAGATTGTTATTATCGGTAATAATCAAGATGATGCCGGTCTGGCTAGAAACCTCAAAGTCAAATTCATAGATGTCACAGGTAAGAATTACAGCGCATTGAAAAAAGAATTTGATGATATTTAGTTATTGATTTTCTTATTTCCGTTATATACTTCTTCAATAAAGTCCAATAAGCTCTTTTTTGTTACAGAGTTCTTATTTCCCATATAGGAGACAGCAATACCTCCAATGCAGTTTGCTATGAAAGGTATGACATCACCACAATTATGGTAATCAAATAAAGGTATTATAGAAAAAACAGCGTCTCCAGCCCCTACAGTATCTTGCGGTTTCATAACAAATGCGGGAAAAAAACCCTGCTTTCCAGAATTGAAATAGCCTGAACCATCTTTACTCATGGTGACTAGGAATTTGTTGAAACCAGTTGTCTTATGCAGATTATTCATAAGTGCAGGAACATCACTGAATCGATCTTCCACTGCATATCTTAGTTCCTGGACATCCATAGTAAGGAAAGTTGGAGAATTATATTTGGTTACATAGTTGAATCCGAGATTGGTGCTATTGGATTGTACATTGACAGCCAAATATTTTGATTTTTCTTCTAAAACCTTTATAATCTTGCTTGTAATTAGTCCGTGGCCGAAGTCTCCAACGAAAACCATATCATATTTAGGCAATTCTTGTTCCAAATAATCTATGAATTCCTGTTCAAGATGCCCGGAAATTGGAACATCATTGATGTGCTCCACTTTGAATAGTTTTTCATTATGAGTAATATTCAAATACCTCTTTTTTATAGTTGTTGGAGTGTTCTTCTTAACAAAGAATTTTAAAGAAACATTCTTGTTCAGAGATTTCATGATAAGGTCTTTTTTGTCTTCATGGTCTCCAAGGAGGGTAACACACGCGACTTCATCTACAAATCCACTAATATGGTTTGCAATTGCCAGAATACCTCCAGCATAAGCTTCATGCCTTACGTAATCTACAGAAAGGATCGGATCTTTAGTTGCCCTGCCCTTGCTACGTGTAAAATGATACTCATCAATTATTGTATCTCCTATTACAAGTGTCTTAATATTTTTAAATTGTGATATTATCTCCTTTACACGTTCTATAGGATATTTCTTTTTTATTTCGTCTAATCCCTGATTTTCCATTTTGAGAAGTTTTCTAAACCTTATTTATCTTTAAATTTCTCCCAATAATCTAAAAATTCTTGTATAGTTTCTGTAGTTCTTGGATTGCTTACCATCTCTTTTAATATTTTTGGGGGTATTGTAAGAACTTGCGCACCAGTCAACATTGCCCGGTTTATGTGGGAGATCTGCCTAAAACTACCAAGTATTATTTTTGACTTTACATTGTTATCCTTGAAAACCTTAACAGTTTCTTCAGCAATAGTTTGAGCATTATAACCCATATCCTCTATTCTTGCCCAGAAAAGGCTTACATAATCAGCCCCTGCCAGCGCAGGAAGAATTGCCTGTTTTGCTGACATACATGCAGTCACATTTGTTTTTATACCATTCTCTTTTAGAGTTTTTACAGCCTTTAGGCCAGGAACATTCATTGGAACCTTTATTACAGCATTTTTACTCCATGAAGCGTATTTTTTTGCTTCTTCTACCATTAAATCATAATCATTTGTTGTAACTTCTATACTCACCGGTCCCTTGACTAATGAAAGTATCTCTTTCATTCTAGTCTCAAAATCTGCACCTTCTTCAGCACAGATTTTTGGGTTTGTAGTACATCCAGATACTATACCCCAACTTAAAAGTTCTTTTAAGTCTTCTAAAGAAGCAGTATCTACAAAAATTTCCATTTTTCCCCAAGATAAATTTTTATTTTTAAGTTAGTCATCTATAAAAACAACGTCTATTGATTTAAAAAGGTTATTATTTTATTATCCTTCATCCTTGATTTTTTCCTTAAGGCCAAAGACGATGAGGTGGTGAAGAACAACATGAAATGCCTCTACTTGAGGGGTGGAGTTTATCGGAACAACTACACACGCATCAGCGAATTCTTTAAATAAACCTCCGTCAAAACCCGAAAACCCTATATTTTTCCCACCTTTTTCTTTGGTAAATTTCATGGCTTTCAGAAGGTTTTGAGACCATGCGCCGGCATTGCCGGAACCTGCCCCACCATGAACAGAGAATCCTATAAGGACATCTCCCGGCTCAATAAGGTTTTCAAGCTGTCCCGTAAACAGGTTTTCAAAACCATTGTCGTTAGTCCAAGCGCTCATTAATGGTATGTTGTCGGTCAATCCAATAACCTTAAACCTTTTCTTGCCCTTAACTATAGCGGATTTAGCCAGGTCTGCTGCAAGATGAGTGGCTGTGGAAGCTGAACCTCCATTGCCCATAGTATATACTTTATTTCCGTTTTTCCACGCTTCAAAAAGAATGTCTATGACCTTATCTATGTCATCCATTGACAGCTTTTCAATCACTTCCTTCATATCGGAAAAATATTTTTTAATATATTGCTTGTTGTCCATCATTAACATTGCACTCTCTTATTCTGATGCATTTTCCAGTGTAAAAAACTCTGGAGCTTTTAAATACTTTATGAATTATTGATACATCCTGGTTTATGAAAAGATTTAAGAATGGACATAATTACCCAATTAGGGCATGGATAAAAAAGCTATTGTGACAGGTTGTGCAGGATTCATTGGAAGTCATATGGCAGAGCTTCTGCTGGATAAGGGCTATGAGGTTACAGGTATTGATGATTTTTCCAATGGACAGAAAGATAATGTGGATATCTTTAAAGACGATCCCAAATATAAATTTTATGAGATTGATATTTCTAAAGAATTCGATGACTCTTTATTCAAAGATACTGATTATGTTTTTCATATGGCAGCATTGGCCGATATTGTGCCTTCAATTGAAGAGCCCACCAAATACCATAATGCAAATGTTACTGGAACTATAAGAGTTTTGGAAGCTTCCAGAAAGCATAACATAAAAAAATTAGTATTTAGCGCATCATCTTCATGTTATGGGATACCAGACAAATACCCTACTCCGGAAACGGCAGAGGTAAGGCCACAATATCCTTATGCCTTTACAAAGTATATTTCAGAACAGTATGCATTATTTTGGAATAAACTTTATAAACTTCCAGTCATCTCTTTGAGGTACTTTAATGTCTATGGTACAAGGGCAAGGACTAATAACACTTATGGAGCAGTCTTTAAGGTGTTCTTAAAGCAAAAGCTCGAAAATAAGCCGCTAACTATTGTTGGTGACGGCACTCAGACTCGGGATTTTATCTATGTAACTGATACGACTAAAGCAAATTTAATTGCTGCTGAGTCTGATGTAAATGGAGAGATAATAAATATTGGAACTCAAAACCCTCAATCAGTCAATTACCTTGCAAAACTAATTGGAGGTCCTACAGTACAAATTCCTAAAAGACCAGGGGAGCCAGATATTACGCATGCAGATATTACAAAAGCCAGTAAAATTCTTAAATGGAAGCCTGAAGTTTCTTTTGAAGAGGGTGTAAAGATCATGCTGGATAATATTGATTATTGGAAAGATGCTCCTCTTTGGGATAAAAAATCCATCAAAAAAGCAACCGAAAAATGGTTTAAGTATTTAGGAGATGAAAATGGAAATTAATAGCAATGGAATAAAGAAAGTACTTATTACAGGAGGCGCAGGTTATGTAGGATCTGCATTAGTTCCTGATCTACTAAAGAAAGGTTATGAAGTTGTGGTTTATGACCTTTACACTTACGGAGAGGTTTTTAAGGACATTAACGATTCTAAATTGATTGAGATTAAAGGAGATATAAGAGACAAAGAAAAACTTGTGGAAGCTTCTAAAGGATGTGATGCGATGATACATCTCGCGTGCATTTCTAATGATCCTAGCTTTGAGATGAACCCAGAACTTGGAAAATCAATAAATTATGACGCTTTCTTTAACGTTGTTGAAGCTATGAAAGTCAATAAGATCAAAAGACTGGTGTATGCAAGCACATCAAGTGTATATGGGATTAAGGATAAGGAAAAGGTTGTTGAGGAAGATTCTCTTGAGCCAATTACAGATTATTCCAAGTACAAGGCTGAATGCGAGAAAGTATTGCGAAACTTGAAGGATGATTTTGAATGGGTGGCAGTGAGGTCTGCCACTGTATGTGGTTATGCTACTAGGCTAAGATTGGATGTAGTTGTGAATATACTCACTATAAACGCATTAGTTAATAAAAAAATTAAAATATTTGGCGGAAAACAGTGTCGTCCAAATATCAATATCAAGGATATAGTTAGAGTATATGGGCTCATGCTGAAAGCGCCTAAGGAAAAAATTAACCATCAGTCGTTCAATGCAGGATATCAGAATCTTTCTATAACTGAAATAGCAAATCTTGTTAAGAAAATATGCGGCCCTGATATTACTTTTGAGTATTTTGAAAGCAACGATAACAGATCTTTCAATATTAACTCAGATAAAATTGCAAAGGTTCTTGGGTTTAAACCTAAGTTTACAGTGGAAGATGGAATTAAAAGTATCATTGAGGCCTATAATGCTGGTTTAATCAAAGATGGTGTAAACAATCCAATATACCATAATATAAAACGAATGAAGCAGCTTGGTTTAGGATAAGTTTAGACATACAAATGGATATCTTTATAAGTTGGTTAGTGTTCTGACAGACGATGAAATATTATGTAGATAAGCAAATTTTAATTTTGGGTGGTTTTGGTTACGTTGGACCTAGTCTTGTTAAAAGACTAGTTAATCTCGGAGCACAAGTTACTGTTGTTGCTAGAAATGCGGAGCACGGATCAGATAAACATGCTAAGTACCCTGAACTCTATAAGATAGCAAATGTTGTCTCGTTTGACCCACTTGTAGATTTTGAGCCTTTACAGGAGCATCTAAATAAAACAGATATTATATTAAATTTAATTCATGCTGAAAAAAATGACTTAACTTACCAACAAAACATTGTCACACTTAACTTCAAACTCCTTCAATACTGTCAAGAAAACGATTTGAATACGATTTTAGTTCACTTTGGCTCTAGGCTTGAATATTCAAAAAACTGTAAACTCCCCATTAAAGAAGATGCGATGTTAGAACTGACAAGTGTTTACGGTTTTGCTAAGCTAATGTCAGAAAAGTATTACCAGTTCTTTAACCAACGTTTTGGATTGAAGACAATCTGCTTGAGAATAAGCAATGTATATGGTTGTATTGAATGTGTTCCTCTTAAAAAAAACACTGTTGACGCGCTCATTTATTCAGCGTTACACGATACAATTAAAATCGATCACGATCCTGATAGATATAAGGATTTTGTTTATATCGATGATTTTATTGATGTTCTTTTACTTACCATCAAAAATGAATCGTGTTATGGTAAGACATTTAATATAGGTGGTGATGAAAAAATATCATTAAAGAACCTTGCTGAGAAGATTAAGAAACTTTTTAATCCACAAAAAGAGATCGTTGTACTCGAAACTGTAAATAAGGACGATTTAAGTTTTTTATTAGATATAAGCGCTATAAAAGAAGCAAACAAATGGGAACCGAAAATAAACATTGACGAAGGTTTGCAACGAATTAAGAAACAATTGGACGCAAAAGGTTTGTAATGTTATCTTGAATGATCTTTTTAGTTTAGTATAAAATCAATCAGCCCATTTTCATTATAGTTGGAGATGTACTTTTCAAAATTTTTCTGATAACTTTTCACTTTAATCTTAGATATATGATGTTTAATTTTATACCAATTTGAATAATCATAACACATCCCTACTTTGTTCTTTTCTAAAAATTGTGCAGTAGCAGTAAGATTGTTCGGAGCTATATATAAAATTCCGGCCATTATTGAGTCAAGAATCTTAAATCCAAAAGCACTTTTTTGCCAAGCGACGGGGGTGTTTTTGTAATCAACAATGCTTATTGAAAAGTCATACATCCCCATTTTTTTAATAAGCTCTCTATGGTTCACGAAACCTTCATAATGAAAATATTTGTTATTTTTTTCTGTTTCTTTAAGTTTGTTTATAATATGTCGAGGTTGCCTTGAATAAACATGGAAGTGAATTTTCTGATCAGTAATTTTCGGAATGAATTTCCAAAAAGACGGCATATCGGGACCATCATCAACATTAAGACCTCCAACATAAACGACATGAATCTCTTTATCACTTTTTGACAGCTTTTTACTTGGGCCAAATTTCTGGATTAATGATTTATCCAGCATGTCTCTGAACAAGTAATGTGGCTTATTTTTAATTTTATTATAGAATTTTAACATCTTTAATTCATCATAAAAGCCTTTATGAATGAATTTATGTGATGAAAGAAAGCAAAATTTTTCTAAAACAATAATTAAGTAACGTATAAATTTTTTTATAAAACCTTTTGGAAATAACCTAAAATTTTCAATATCGTATCTAAAAAAGATTATTTCTGTTTTCTTCTTAAACAACTTAATCAAAAAAACAAAAAGCCATACTGAAATTAAAGAGCCACCGCAAACCAACACTTTATCTGGGTTGAGAGTTCTAAAAGTCCCATTAAAGTATTTAATTACTTTTATCCATCGTGATAAGAGAAATGGCGGCTTATCAGGATTCTGCACTATATAAAACTCATTAACGGTCATATGCTTATTTAATATAACTGAAAATCTATGGTATACCTCTCGTTCCTTTTCAGCTATGATTAATAATCGTCCTTTATTCATTATAAATCATGCCACAATTTGTATAGGTAAAACTAACAGATATCAATTTAAATATGTTTCTAATTTACTATTTCACTTTAAAAACAACAACCTTTTTAAAATAAAGTTTTTTAGCTTAGATCATGAGCATGGTCACTATCTTGTTATTCTTTGTATATTGCTATGGATTAGGGTTCACTATTTCCTCATTTGTAAAAAATTCTGAGAACTTTCTTGAAAGGAATTTAATGAGATTTGGTTTTGGCCTCGCTTTGCTGCCATTTTTGGCCCTTGTTCTCAATATAATGAAGATACCTGCTGATTGGAGGATAATCCTGGCATTGAGTTTGATATACCCAACATACTATTTGTTTAGGAACTATAGTAAATTTTATTTTTCCTTTAAGCTAACCAAGACAGACATAAGCATTTTTGGCATGCTGGCTATTTTTGCAGCCAGCTTTTATGTTTATGGAACTGGTGCATTTAATTACCCTTATTTGGAGGATGATGATCCTTGGGGGCATTCTCAGACTGCAAAATTTTATTCTGTAGAAAAGAATGCATTTTCTGATATAGCCAGGCCTATAAGGTATATGACTCCCTATCCGCCGGCGTATGCCGTTGTAATGGGTATATTGCACCAAACTAACGATTCTATTTACTGGACTCTTAAATTCTTCAATGCACTGATCGTCTCCTTAAGCGTAATATTCTTTTATTTCTTTGTTAAGGAATTCAGTGGAAGCAGAAACAAGGCGTTATTTGCAGCTTTTGCCCTATTCTCTATTCCTGCTTTTATGTCACATTTCATATGGGCGATATCTCTGTCAGTTCCGCTCTATTTTGTTGTCTTTTACGCTTTTGAGAGGATAAAACATGATAAAAAATGGTGGATTTTAACCGGCTTGGTGATGGTTGCGGCTTTAACTTCATCTCCTACTCATAGCACCTACTTTGGATTGCTTTTTGTATCATATGCTTTGATAAAGATGATCTTAGAAAAGAAAATATTAGTTAATCATGCCCTTGCAGGTATTTTTGGGCTAATTCTTTCTTTTGCATTTTGGTGGATCCCTATGATTATGAAATACAGTCTTTCTGGAACTCTGAAAGGTTTGGGTATCCAAGTAGGAACTGGAGCTGCTGCATTAAGTGTAGGTGGTACTGGAGATAGAGTTTATACCTTTAGTGATTTCTTTTTTGCACAAAAGCAGAATGCTATAAATAATCCCATAGGCATTGGAATTGTTTTGTCTATACTTCTTGTTATTGCTTTGGTTTATATTCTTTTTAAATATAAAGATTCTTTAAAGAAAAACAAAATTATTATTCTGACTTCTTTCTTTATTTTAACCTCTGCTATGGTTTTTTTATTCTTTTCTACATACACTAAGGCCGTGTGGGTTGATGGCGAAAAGCAAGATATACCGTTTAGTGTTTTTGTTTCTGACCAGCTCTTCCTGCTCATCATTTCAATTTTCAGCATCATTGTATTATCTGTTTTGGTTGTTGCTAATTTTACAACTAAAGATTTTAAGGATCGATACCTCATCATCACTGTTGCTTGGTTCATTTTTCTTTTTTATGCAGTCAATGCAGCTCCTTTCCAGTTCAAATTGTCTCCTTTTAGGTCCTGGATGGTGCTTGCTATACCAGTCTGTATTTTAGCAACAGAAGGTGCTTTTTCGCTAATGCACTTGACAAGAAAATCTGTTGGAAATATAGGCAAACTCGTTGTATTAATACTCTTGCTGACAGGAGTATACTTTACTTCAACACAGCAGAAAATAGCAGTAAACACGGCAATA
>CEPX01194456.1_pt1 | contig 22085 bp, 24 predicted proteins | sample 361361 | NCBI WGS metagenome assembly CEPX01 (sample SAMEA2619974, study PRJEB7988) | marine metagenome | biome: marine biome (ENVO:00000447); feature: mesopelagic zone (ENVO:00000213) & marine oxygen minimum zone (ENVO:01000065); material: "saline water (ENVO:00002010), including plankton...
CTACAACTTGGGCTAAAGCCCAAGGTATCCTTTAGATGTAATGAGAAAAATAATTCCTATATTGGGTTTAGCAGGGTTAGTAACCTTGGGTTCTTTAGCTAGTTGTGAATTTGCTATAGGTTTACCTAATGATGGAGATACTGATTTACCAAATGACACAGGTTTACCAGATGATGGAGATATTGGCTTACCTGGTGAGAGAGGCGATAAAAGAAATAGGAATATTTATCGAGTTTCTATTGAAGGTTATGGTGTTTTCAGTTTTAAAAATAGTGAAAATTCATATTCAACAATAGGAGCTGATGGTTTGGTGGTTGTAAATACTCCTGATGTTCCTTTTTCTAGTGAACTTGAAGCAAGATTGGAAGAGGTAAGAAAAAGGTATCCTTCAAATAATATAGGTTTGATTTCAATTGAAGATATGATTCTTGGTTGTTATGCAAATCCAGAAGAAAGTAGTAATACTGTAAAAAGTGATTGGCTAATGTATATAGTAAATGGTGTTAAACCGATTGAACCTGGAGATCCTTTACCAGGAGAACAGGTGGAAGCATCAAAGTTTTTTCTAGATACCTTAGATGTTGAATATACGCCTGAAGTTAAGGCAAGACTTGAAGAGGTAAGAGAAAAGTATTGGGATTTAGTAATAGACCCAGTATTTGACCCTGAAAATGAAAGTTTGCTTACAGGGTTTGATGTTGGCGCAAGAGTTATGGGCGCAGGCAACAGTTTTATGGATAACTGGATAAGATATATTGCAGATGGAGTAGAACCGTCTAATTCATCTTTGATTAATATTAAACTTATAACTGGAACTGGTGAAGTTATAATCCCAGACACGCCGGAAGATCCACTTGAGGTGGATGTGTCAGAACAATTTACTGTTTATAAAGATACTATAGATATAGAATATAGTATAGATGTTGAAGCGAAACTTGAGGAAGTTAGGGGAATATATTGGGACCTAGAAATTGATCCAGTGTTTGACCCCCTAAATGAAAGATTATTAATGGGTTTTGATGTAAGTCCATTAGTCTATAAAGCTGGTGATAAACATTTGGATAACTGGCTAGAGTATATTGTTGGAAATGATAGGCCTTCAGAAGAAAGAGGAGACTGGCCTGCACCACCAGAAGAAAGATTGAAAACCACTTATTTTTCTGACACTGATAATGTAGAATATACTCCAGAAGTACAGGAAAGAGAAGAAGAAATAAAAGAACTCATGCCTCTTTTAACATTAGAGCCAGTGTTTAATCCTGAAAATATCCTCATAGGATATAATGTGACTTCACCTTTCTATGGTGGAAGAAACCTGTCAAAACCAACTCTTATTGATTATATAGCAACAGGGGAATTTATGAATAATATGCATCCTTAGAAATCTTTTATTTCTTTGAGTTAAGTAAATGATATAAAGCTGTTAAAAACAATAATATTTATATTCTTAATAATTTACTTACTTAATAAAGGAGGTAAAAAAATGGAACCTAAGAAGAGTTTTACAGAAGAAGAGGCTAAAGAGGTTGGGGAGGAGATTGGGATTAACTGGGATAAGTTTGATGTTGATCAGTTTAGGAGAGGAATGGATGTTGAGCTGGAGCATGGATTGATAGATCCTAGTACTAATGTTAGCAATGATGACCCTATTATTACTGGGAAGATTGCTCTGGCGCATTTGAACGAGCTGCCTGATTACTATGACAGATTGGAGAAGATGGAGGAAGAGGGTGAGAGAGCCTTAGGGAAAGACTAACCTTTATAAATCAAATTATATTTTTCTTTTTTTATGGATACTAAGGAGACATTGAAGAGGTATAAGAGAGATATTGACAGTGAATTAAGAAGGTTCTTTGACTCCAGGATTAATAGAGTAGAGAGTATAGACAGTTCTGCATCTGAATTGATTAATAATTTAAAAGATTTCACTATGAACGGCGGCAAGAGGATTAGGCCGATTCTTTTAATTTTTGGTTATAAAGCAGTAGGAGGCATAGATGAAAAAGAAATCATAAAAGCTTCATTATGCGTTGAGTTGATGCAGTCTTTTCTTTTGATCCATGATGATATTATTGACGATGATGACCTGAGAAGAGGCAATCCCACAGTGCATAAGGTCTATGAGAACATGTATAAAAGAGCTCCTGTTGACAGCAAAAAGCTTGGCAGGGATATGGGGATCATAACAGGCGATATTGTCTCAGTACTTGGCTCAGAAGCTATTATGAACACTGATTTTCCTCCGGAGTTAAAGGTTAAGGCTTTGGATAAGTTTAATAGGGTGATTATTAATACATGCTTTGGCCAGATGCTTGACGTGCTTTCAGAAACAAGCACTGATATTAAAGAAGAAGATATTGCCAAGATTCATAAATTAAAGTCTGCAATATATACAATAGAAGGGCCTTTGCATATTGGCGCAATTCTTGGGGAAGCGAATGAAAACCAGCTAAATGTTCTAACTGAATTTGCTATTTCATTAGGCCAGGCGTTCCAACTCCAGGATGATATCCTTGGCATGTTTGGAACAGCTGAAACTACAGGGAAACAGGTTGGGAATGATTTAAGGGAAGGCAAGAAGACGTTGCTGATTAAGAAGGCATTAGATAAGGCTAATAATAAGGATAAGAAGGTTATTATGAAATGTTTGGGGAATAAAAATATTTTAAAGAAAGATATAGAGAAGGTTAAGGAGATTATAGTTAAGACTGGCTCTCTGGATTATAGTAAGGAGCTTGCAAAGGAGATGGTGATGGAAGCAAAATCCTGCTTAGTTAATGGAGATTTTAAGAAGGAAGGTAAAGATTTCTTGTTAGGATTGGCTGATTATGTTGTTGAGAGGGAGTATTAAGTCTTGATATCTCTGTAAACTGGGTCCATTCTCTGCAATGAGTAGTGGAAATAGATATTAGTTACAATTTTCTCGAAAAATTATAAGAAAGTATTAAATATAGGTAATGAGTATAAAGTTACATGAAGAAAAAAAATAAAACTGAATTAATTGTACTAATCCCCGTAATAATATTAATTGTTAGTGTGGGAACATTTACAAATTATAATTTGATCTATACTACCATAGCTGGTGCTGTAGGTGGATTTATTGGATACTTATTAAAACTTGTTCTTAAGAAATAATTTTCGTCCTGCGTCATACTTCTCTCGCCATACTTACTTCATAGAGTAAAGCTATTTAACACCCATTAAAGCAAAACATTTATATTCTATTTAAGCTGTGGTTATTGCATGGTCTATGATATTATTCTTGGAAGGAATGAGAAAGATAGGGTGAAGTATGGTAAAAAGGGAGCAGTGCTTCTTGGCAGGCATTATGTTAAGATGGGCCAGGTTACCTCGCTTTCTAATAATATTTATATGGATGTTACAAATTCTCATATTGTGTTTGTCTGCGGTAAGAGAGGCGGCGGGAAGTGTCTTGATGGTGATACTTTAATAACGCTAAATGATGGTAGTACTATTCCCATTAAAGACCTTGAATATGATGACCATGATATTTTAAGCCTTAATAAGGAACTTAAGATAAATAAAGCCCAGAAATCTGGTTTCTTTAAAAGAAATGTTAATGAACTCTTACATATAAAACTAAGGAGTGGAAAGGAGATAAAACTAACTCCTGAGCATCCTCTTTTAACAATTAATGGTTGGATTCCAGCTGAAGAGCTAAACGCAGGTTCAAGGATTGCTACACCAAGGATAATAAGTGCATTTGGAGAAGATAGTCTTGAAGAGCATAAGATAAAGCTCCTAGCTTATCTTATTGCTGAAGGCCATTTAGGAAATAGATTTGTATTATTCACAAACAAAGATAAGATAATCATAGACGATTTTAATAGAGCTGTGAACGATTTTGACTCTAATCTAACAATTAAACAACATAGCAATGAATTCTGCTTCAGAATATCTGCAAACAACAAAAGGAGCACAGAAAAAGCTATAAGAAACGAAAAAGGACAATTTGAAAAGGGCAGTAAATTCCACCATAAAAGTTCTCTAAGGCTATGGCTAGATAAAACAGGTATTTATGGATTAAAATCTAAAGAAAAGATTATTCCAAAGATTATGTTTAAATCCTCAAAGTCCAATATGAAGTTATTCTTAAACAGGTTATTTAGTTGTGATGGCTCTTTATACTTTGAAAAAGATAGTAGATCCTGGAGAATTTCCTATTGCTCTTCTTCAAGAGAACTTATCCATCAAGTACAGCATTTATTATTACGATTTGAGGTTTTATCCAAAATAAGAACTAAAACTATGAAACTAAATAAAAAAAGTTTTAGTACTTACGAAATTAAAATCAAAGGGGAGAAAGTGTATAAATTCATACAAGAGATAGGATTCTTCGGAGAGAAGGAAGAAAGACAAAATAAAGCTTTAAGAGAAACCGAATCGAGTAAAAGAAATCCTAACATAGACACAGTCCCTAAGGAATTATGGGATTCTTATAGACCTGAAAGCTGGGTAAAAGTTGGTAAAGGATTAGGATACTCCAGCCCAAAAGCTGCTAGAAGTAGCATTAACTATGCTCCTTCAAGGCAAAAACTTCTCCAGATGGCTATTACTGATAATAACACTTTCATTAAGAATCTAGCAGCATCTGACATATTCTGGGATGAGATAGTTTATATGGAGAAATTGCAAGGAAACTTCACTGTTTACGACATATCTGTCCCAGAAAACCATAATTTTGTTGCGAATGACATTATCGTGCATAATAGCTACACCATGGGCGTCATAGCAGAAGGCATGACAGACCTCCCAAAGGAAATCTCAAATAATCTTTCTATAATATTACTGGATACAATGGGCATCTACTGGACTATGAAGTATCCTAATATGAAGGATAAGGAGCTTTTGAATGAATGGGGCTTAAAGCCTAAAGGGCTTAATATCCAGATTTATACACCTACTGGGTATTATAAGAAGTATAAAGAGCAGGGCATTCCCACAGATTTTCCCTTTTCCATCAAGCCTTCTGAGTTGAATCCTGAGGACTGGTGGCTGACCTTTGAGTTGAAATCCACTGACCCTTTAGGTGTGTTTATTGAAAGAATTATTCTGGACCTGAAAAAGAAAAAGAAGAATTTTTCCATGGATGATATTCTTGATGTTATCAGGAAGGATACTAAAGTGGAGAAGGCTGTTAAGGATGCTGCTGAGAACAGGTTTGAGGCCACAAAAGACTGGGGAGTTTTTAGCGAGAAAGGCACAGAAATTAGTGAGCTTGCTGCCCCTGGCCAGGTTACTGTGCTTGATGTGAGCTGTTATGCAACAGCCCCTGGAGGATGGAAGGTAAAAGCATTGGTTATTGGGATCGTAGCCCAGAAACTGTTTATACAAAGGATGGTTGCAAGAAAGAAGGAAGAGTATGGCGCTGTTTCCACAGCAACAGAGTATTTTGCTGAAGAGAAAGAGGAAAAGCAGGAGATGCCTTTGGTATGGATGGCTATTGATGAAGCGCATGAGTTTGCGCCTTTGAAGGGCAAGACAGCTGCAACTGATGCTATTGTTACAATTCTTAGAGAAGGTAGGCAACCTGGTGTTTCTTTAATCCTGGCAACACAGCAGCCTGGCAAGATACATACAGATGTTATGACGCAGTCAGATGTTATCCTTAGCCATAGGATCACCGCAAAGCTTGACACCGAAGCATTGGGAATGCTGATGCAGAGCTATATGAGGGAAGGTTTAGACAAACAGCTTGATAACCTGCCAAGGGTTAAAGGCTCAGCTATTGCTATAGATGACATGAATGAAAGAATGTATGCAATGAGGGTTAGGCCAAGGTTTACATGGCATGGAGGCCAGGCTCCTACCGCAATGAAAGATAAGAAGAAGGTAGAGCTTTGATTCTTTAGGTTTTGTATATCTTAATTATAATAGAAGCTATATTAATCTATTAAAAGAGAAAAGCTTATATACAAGTTAATAACCACAGTCATTATATGGTACAAGAAAGTTTGTTATTAACTAAAAGAGAAACTGAAGTAATAAACAAGAAACTAAGTAGCGCTAAGCTTACGCAGCAGGATTCAAACTATCTAAGCAGATTTGTAAGGCCTAAGCTAAGGGAAATGAACTCGATAGATAGCAGAGGCTTGTTAAATAAGCTGGATTATAATCCAAAAGCCAAGGCAATTGAGAAAAGGCTAAAGCAGCTTGTATTAAAGAATCTAAGGAATGTAAGTTCGATTACCATCTATGGCTCTGTTGTCTATAACAACTATCATGATTATAATGATATAGATGTCTTGGTTATTGTTAAAAAGAAGTTCTGGAAGAAACTGGCTGAGAAATATCAGAGAATCGTTCAGATTAAGAAGGAAGCTAAAAGGCATGGCTTGAATCTGGATTTAGAGGTATATGATGAGAAAACATTCTGCAACTCTTATCCTATAAATATATCTTTAGTGTATCAATTAAAGAACAGGAAGACAATATATGGTGCTCTAAAGCTTCCTTCAAAGGTTAATATTCCAAGGTTAGAGTTAAGAATGAAGGTTGATTTCAGTATAGTTGATGAGGAGGATTTGTCTGGGTTAGAGCTCTATAGAGCTATTAGAAACTCATGGCTGGTAAACCTGGCTTTGGATGGAATAATTGATAATATAAAATTGAATAAGATTATTGAGGATGAGTTAGGAATAAATTTAGTGAACAGGCTTAGATCAAATAATTATTCCAGGACTGATAAAAAAATTGGATTATTATATCTGGAGCAGTTATTGAAGGATACATTAAAAAGAATAAAGCAAGCAAGATGGGCAAAAATAAGTATATCAAATCCCTAGGCAAATGTATAGGAAACATAGTTCTGCATAAGATATTAGTTAAACATACAAACAAGCCTGAATCTGAGAAGCATCTTAGCGATGAGATAAGAGATTACAGCGCAGATGTGTTTGAGAAAGCCCAGGAGTTTACATGGACTGATGAGGAGAAGGAAGAGATTAAAGATAAAGCGGTTAATAGAGTTAAGCATCTTATTAAGAACTATCCGGAGTTCAGTTTTAGTGAGAAAGAGGTTCTGAAGCTTATTGAGGAGAGTATGGATGAGATGTTGTTGTGAGGATTAGGTCAAGGTTTACTTGGCATGGAGGCCAGGCTCCAACTGCAATGAAAGAGAAGAAGAAGGTAGAGCTTTGATTCTTTCTAAAATTAAAAGAAAATAAATAAAAAAGAAAATTAAGCTGTTTTAGCATAATCATCCCTGAAATCAGCTCTTGTTTTATGTGCCTTTGCCTTATGCTCGCCTTTTGCTACTGCTTCTATGTGCCTAAAATAGCGTCCTCTGTCAAGGGTTGTCTTCAGTTTAATGCCCTCTTCGCCATATTTTCCAACAGCAAAATCCTTAGCAGCCTCATGGTAATGAGCAAGCTTCAGGACAGGTTCCTTTTCAGTCATCTTATCAGTTACTGTAGCTCCTATATTTGTCTGGTAACTATTCCAGGCATCAAACTGGTCAAAAGCATCCGGATGGCTTGCTATGTGCTGTATCAGCTCAAAACTGTCTCTTATTTCACCTCTAGTTGCGCCACGAACATGTTTACTAAACATATTCAGGATTTCATCTTCTGATTTGCCATCAAGACCTTTAACTCCTTCATAATCTTTTAAGAATTTCTTAGCATGCTCCAAGACCATGTTATAGGCATGCTGGGAAGCATCATCGCCGCTTTCTTTGATTTTATCTTCTGCATCTTTGGTTATTGCATCAAGATCCCTTTGGGCGCCCTTCCTATCCTTCTCTTTTTTTTTGACTACCTTTTTATCAGAATAATATTCTTCCATTTCTGCAAAATGCTCTTCAAAAGATTTATCAGCTTCAGTCATTTTTAAATCACCTTCTTGTTTTATTTTAAAAATATTTATTTACATACTCATTCACTACTACATTATAAACATTTCTATTTTTCATTAATTACTTTACACCATATCAATCTTTGTTAAGATTTACCCTCAGCATTAGCAAACCCATGCTTTGGTCCCCATTCTGAAGGTGCTTTGTTCCATTCTAAGGCAACTTTTAATTCATCTTCGTTAAGATGATTCATCTCTTTTGCAACATTCGCTAAGGTTGAGAAATTGGTGAGAAAGACTGCTTTGCAGCCAGCTTCTTCAAAGCTTTTCCTGGCTTTTTCGAATTCATAGGTAAATATTGCAACCATTGCAATAACTTCCGCTCCAGCCCCTTTACAGGCGTTTACAGCATTCAGGCTGCTTCCTCCAGTGCTTACAAGGTCCTCAATTACAACAACCCTCTTTCCGTTTACATCCCCACCTTCAATAAGCTTCTCTTTTCCATAGTCTTTGGTCTTTTTTCTGATATAAACCATTGGCTTGCTCAGTCTTTGGCTGACCCAGGCAGCCCATGATATTGCTGAGCTGGCTGTCCCGGCTATAACATCCGGCTCAAGCCCTTCAACAATTTCGTTAAAAGCATTGGAGATCATTTTCCTTTGTTCAGGAAAAAAGGTCATAACCCTGTTATCGCAATAAATAGGGCTTCTTATGCCTGATACATAAGTATAAGGCTCTTTGGTGTTTAATGTAACTGCTTTCTTCTCAAGCAGAATCTTTGCAATTTCTTTTTCTTTTGCCATTTTATTTTACCCCCTATTCATCCATATATTCTACCTCTTTTCCCTTTTCCTCATCATAAACCTGCCCTGAATCAAATACAAGGTTCCCGTTGATGATTGTGGTGATGGGCCAGCCTTTAAGAATCTTGCCATGGAAAGGGCTCCAGCCGCATTTGCTGTTAAGCTGCTCATTGTTAACCTCTTTCTCAAGCTCCATGTCAAGAATAACCAAATCTGCATCATAGTTGGGCTTTATGAAGCCCTTGTCTTTGAGCCTGAATATACTGGCTGGGTTGTTTGCTGTGAGCCTTACAACATCATCAAGCTCCAGCTTTCCTTTGTTCACAGCGTCCAGTAATAAGGGAAGCATTGTGCTGACCCCGGGAACGCCTGAAGGCGCTTTCCAGTAAGACTGCTCTTTTTCCTTTTTGAGGTGAGGAGCATGGTCGGTTGCGATTGTGTCTATCCAGCCTTTTCTTAAGCCGTTCCATAGGGCAGTCTGGTCCTGCCTTGACCTCAAAGGAGGGTTCATTTTGCCATAGTTGCCTAAATCTTTAACATCTTCGTTTGTTAAGAACAAATGATGAGGGGTTACCTCACAGCTAAGGTTCAGCCTTTCGTTCTTTGCCTTTATGATCTGGTCAAGGCCTTCTTTTGTGCTTACATGGCAGATGTGCAGGCTGTTGCCTAGATGCCTTGAGAATAGGATTATTTTTGTGATGGCAAGCTCTTCGCATAGGTTTGTCCTTACCTCATGATGTATCTCGGGATTGTCTTCATCCCTGTTTTGTTCTGAGAAATGTTTTATAAGGAAATCATCTTCTGCATGCACTGTTATCAGCTTGTCAAGGTGGGATAATGTCTCAAACAGCTCTCTGCTTTTGTTTATTAATAGCGATCCTGTTGAGGAGCCCATGAAGATCTTTGCAGAGGCTATCTCTTTCTCAAGCTCTTTAATGGCGTCTACATTGTTTGTTGTTGCTCCGAAATGGAACCCATAGTTCACAAGACTATTAGAGGCAAGTTTTCTCTTCTTTTTCAGGTCTTTTAGAGATATAGTGGGGGGTGAGGTGTTTGGCATGTCCAGCACTGTTGTGATCCCTGCTGAAGCAGCATTTACAGAGCCAGTTTTCCAGTCTTCTTTATGAGCCATGCCAGGCTCTCTGAAGTGCACATGAGAGTCAATCAGGCCGGGGATAACTATCTTCCCGTTAGCGTCTATGTTTTTGTCTGCATCAACAAAGCTGCCTATATGGTTTATTTTCCCGTCATCGATATAGATATTAGTGTCAACTAAACGCCCTGCCTGGAGAATTTTACAGTTTTTTATTGATAGGCTCATTAAAATGATGGGTAAGAGGAGATGTTATTTTAATGTTTTTGTTTTATGGCAGAAAAAATGCGGGGATAGGGACTTTCATCAACTTCCTCAGTTGTTTTGAACCCTAGTAGGCACTAAGCCAATAGATGGCTCACGAGCAATTCATTGGTCTTTTGTGAGACCTCATAACTCAAATGACTTGAGTGTGGATATTTAGTACCTCTGTGACTAAACTCTATCCCGTTTGGCCACTCCGGCATCCCCGCGTATCAAATAGAACTGAGAAAAGAAACAGTCTTTTAAATATTTTCCTAAATCAGAGCTTTATAATAATTACTTCTTTAATCTTATTCTTTCAGCTGTTAAGCTGTTTTGTTCCAAAACAGCCTTACTAATCTTAGGATGATTCATTTCAGCAAAGAAGTTTTTTATAAAAAATTCTTTTTCAGCCAGAATGTGCAGATAACAGAAACAGATAATTATTATTTAAACCAAACCCTTCAGCTTTGACTCAATGTCACCTAACTCTTCCTCCAGCATTTCAAGCTGGTTTGCTTTTCCGGCTCCAATAACCTTAGAAGATCCCCCTGCCTTTCTGCTGGGCACACTAACCTTTGGCATCTCTAACCTTAACTGCATGTTCAGCTTTGACAATTCCAGGAGAACACCTTTGAGCTGCATTACCCTTTCTATCTTTTCTTCTCTTATGCTCTTTATCTGCTCATGCCTTTGCAATAATTGGATAACGCCTTTTAAATAGCCTAAAATATTCCTTCTGAATTCAAGATTATCTCTAATCCTTATATAACTGAACTCACCTCCTTCTTCTTTCATTTTCAGCCCTCTTGTTCAAACAAAGCTCTCTCTATAGAATCCATCTTTCCTTCTACGTCCTCTAATATAGAATTCCATCTGTCAATCTCTGCATCCTCATCGGTTTTTAAGCTGTAAATTCGGTTTAATATAGATTTTGCCTGGTCCAGCTTTTTCTTGACCACTCTCATTATATCCTGTATATCCTCATACTCATCTATCCTTATAAACATTGGGGGCTTGGAAACATTTTCTTGCATTTTGTTCACCTGAAATTCATTTTTCATACAATGCCTTATCAACATATATCAATTTTCTTTGTATGTCTTCTAAACTGGCTCTCCATTTCTCAAACTCTTTATCCTTGCTATTCTTAATATTGTTAAGGTTTAAAACCAGATCATCTGATTCTTTTAGCTTATTCCTGATTATAGAAACACCTTCCAGGATGGCTTTATAGGAATCCTGCTTTACGAATAATGGGCCTTTGATATCCTTTTTAATCATCTCTTCTTCCCTTGTTCTCACAGGAGGCACAAAAGGGCTGGCTTCCCTGTGCCTTGGAGGCGGTGGCATTTGCCTTGGTGGTGGGGGCATATGTCTTGGCGGCGGCGCATGCCTTGGCGCAGCCTGTTTCTTGAACGCTTCTGGTATCTTAAATCCCTGCCTTGGATGCATTTGCAGTTTTCCTGCCCTGGGCTTTATACCTGGTGGAGGAAATCTTGGAGCCTCGAATTCAGGGGTCTGCTCAAATGCAGGAGGCCCTGGAGGCTTAGGCATCTCATGAACCTCTCTTGGCTTATGCTTTTCATGTTTTAAGGTAATAGGCTCTAATGGCGGTAAAGGAGGCAGTTCTATCTCCTTTCCTTTTTTTCCTTTGACTGACGGCATAGAAGGAAGTGGCGGAGGGGGTGGTATATCTACCTCCTGCTTAGGTTTCGCCTCTTTTTTCCCAAAGACATTTAAAAATCCCATTAAACACCCCCTTTTAGAATTCATAAATTAAACTACTTGTATATTATAAACTTTTTGTAGGATTGGAGAATAGTAACAAACTAAAAAAAATGTAGGGTAGGAATAAGCCACCTTCTGTCAGGCCCTTTTGTGCAACAGATGTTGCGATAGCCTGCCTTAGCATTTAACTAAGCGTTGCAATGAACTTGCACAGACCAGGTCCCATGTTTCATCCTTTCTTACTAAAACGTCAGCTGGTTAACTCGCCCCAAGTCGCCTCAAGGCTTCGCAGCATCATACTCTTAATAAGTGGTTTATTTTCTGAATGGGTTGCCTTCCCTCTCAGGAACTCTTTCTCAAGAGTGGCTCTTTTCAGCTGAAAACAGCTGTGTGGGTGGACTTTCCTCACATTAGATGCGAAAGCTAAGTTCTTGCCCTACATTATAGAAAAAAGTGGGTTTTGTTTATAAAGGTTACTCTAAATTGGGATATAGACCTTACATAAATGGAGTTAATGTGATTTTTGAGTTGAGGATTTGTCTTTTTAATCACAGGAAAATCTTAAGTTTTTTGGATATATATTGATGAAGGAAAATGTTTTTTGGGATACTCAAATGTTTTACATTCTTCGTTGCAAAGCCCATCAAGATCTGACTGGGAGTTATACTCCGGAAATACTTGTTTTAAGACGCTCTTACGATCATAATGCAAATGACTTAAACAGAACAAAATTTTTACTTTTTTATTAAAAATAAGAAAAGCTCTTAAGAGAGAAGTCTCATTCCAGTCCCAGAAAGATTTCAGTACAAACCTATTATAATCATAAGGGAGATATATATCATGAAAATGGATTATTACTCCTTTATTTAACCTAGGAAGTATTTCTAGGATAATATAATTTACATCGCTTCCGGATTTTACAACATGAGAAGAGTCGATAAAAAGTAGATCCCCTTTTTTTAACCTTTTAAAGAATTCAAAAGGTATTTCTTGCACTTTTTTACATATTAGTTTTATTTCCTTTGAATTTTTAAGCTGGTATGAGGGGTGCGGTTCAATACATACAATTTCCTGTTTTATATTTTCTTCTTTAAAATTTAACTTAATGGATGCTAAACTACAAGAAGTAGAAACTCCAGATCCAACTTCAATAATTTTCTTTGGTTTGAAATAGCGAATGACTGAATGAAGAGCCTGAACCTCAATATAACCCTAGCCTGGACCCCATTTAGATTTAACACTATCTAAATAGACTTTATTACTTAGGTATTCCTTCTGGAATGGTAAGCATACACTTTTTAGATTTCTAATCTGTTTATCCAAATCTATTTGAACACCTGGCATTTCAGATCTTTTTGACCAAGTAGGTTTAGTTGCTTCAAGTTCCAAAATATTACAAGCGGAAGAATAAAAATGGGTTGGAAGAATACATATACCTATCCGTAAACCTAATTTATGAATTCTAAAGAAAATTCTTTTAAACATATTTTTGATATCTCTTAACATCGAAGATCTAATAATTATTGCCACATATATATAGTTTATGGTTAGATAGAACATAACACAAAAAGAGAGAATTAATATTTCACTATTCGTTCTCAACCCTTGGCGCCAGTATAAAAGCCAGCTGCAGTTTGTCAACCACTGTGTACTCTAATTTAAGCGGATAATCCTTGTCAAACTGTAAAGTAACTTCATTAGCCAGTTTTGAGGCGTTTATCATCTTTTTAAGGTATTCTATGGAATATTTTGATTTTACAGTGTCAGAGCCTGCGGTTATCTTTGTGTCTTCTCCTTCAGGAACCTCTATCTTAGCCTGGCTGAGGTCTCCTTCTGCCAAAACAATAAATTTCTTTGGCTCTGTCTGGAATGTTACTGATTCTGCAACAATGTCAACATCCTCAATTGTATCATTTAAAAGTGCTGCTGTTGTTTTTATGTTCACAGGGAATTTCAGCTCAGGAACCTTCTGCTCCTTTTCTTCTAAATCAATTATAGGCAATGAGAATGTTCTGGTTGTGTTGCTTTTCAACTGGATTTTAAGCTTATTTTCCTCTAACTCGAGCGTTAGTATATCTTCCGGCTTTGCTCTCCTGAGAATTTGTTTAAAGTTGCTTAGATTTATTGCTAAATTCTGCTCTTTTTGAACATTATATTCTGTGAAACTTGAAGATAATAGCTTAAATACAACCATTGCAACATTTGCAGGATCCATGGCAACGAGCTCAATTGCGTCAGGGGTTACCTTGAACCTTGCTTCGCTTACTAAGTCAGAAATTATAGAAATACTCTCTTTTAGGTATGTTGGTTCTGCTAAAGACAATTTCATTTTTTACCCCCTAAAAAGAGGGAAGCTAAACAGGTATTTAAAATCTTCGATTTGATTATAAAAACCTTTATAAAACAAATAATCATCTATAACATAATGAGCAAGAACATCATAATCTTTTGCGCGCATAATGATGATAACCTGTTTGGGGCAGGGGGCACTATGATAAAATACGCAGGAGAAGGCCTGAATATTATTACGGTTATATTTTGTTATGGGGAAAGCAGCCATCCATGGCTGAAGAAGCATGTTACTAAAGAGATGAGAAAAAAGGAATGCAAAGAGGCTAATAAGATTATAGGCGGCGGAGAGATTATCTATTTAGGGCTCAAGGATCCAGGGATGAGAGATGATATTGAAAAGAATAAAAAAACATTAAAGAATAAAATAAGACAAACAATCAGAAAATATAAGCCTGTTAAGATATTTACACATTCCAGCAAAGACCCTCATCCTGACCATAAGGCTGTTACTAATGTTTTACTGGAGGTTTTAGACAAGAATGAGATGAAATATGATGTGTATTCCTATGGTGTCTGGAACCCTATTGATATAGAACAAGGTAAATTACCTAAGCTTGTTGTTGATATAAGCAGGGAATATGACACTAAGCTCAGGGCATTAAGGTGCCATAAGAGCCAGAAGATAACCATGGTTTCATTGTTATGGAATGTTATAAGGAAGGATTTTTCCAATGGGTTGAAGAATAACTGCAGGTTTGCTGAGGTTTTTTGCAAGATAAGATGAAGAAACTGCTTATTGCATCTGATTGTTTCCTCCCAAGATGGGACGGGATAGCAAGGTTTTTGTCAGAGGTAATACCATCTTTAAGCAATGATTATGATATAACAGTTTTAGCGCCAAGGTTTAAGGGGGCATCTCCTGAATATAGAGGTGTAAAGGTTATCAGGTTCCCTTTGTTGAAGATTATCAGGTTTGGAGATACATACCCATGCATCCCAAAGATAAAAGAGATTGAAAAGGAGGTGAGAGAAGCGGATATTGTATGGACGCATACGATAGGACCAATAGTATGGTTCGTGAACCATTATGCAGTTAAGCATAAGAAGCCATTGGTTGCCTATGTGCATTCCCTAGAAGGAGAGCTTGCAAAGAAAGCCTTAAAAAACTTTTTTAAAAGAAGTATTGTTTATTATCTAACCAGAACATTAGGAATTTCTCTTTATAATAAGTGCAATCTGTTGCTGATTCCTTCCAAAGATGTGGGTAAAAAACTGAATGAGAAAGGAGTAAAGACCAGGAAAAGGGTGGTTCATCTTGGTGTGGACACAGGCAAGTTTGTCCCTTCAGAAGATAAGTCAGCCTCAAAGCTTAAGATAGGTATTAAGCCAAAAACTAAGGTAATCGGATTTAGCGGCAGGATTGGCAGGGAAAAGGATTTAATGACTTTGTATAAGGCTTTTTTAAGGCTGAAGAAAGAGTATTCCAACTTAATTTTGCTGATTGCAGGAAAGGGCATAAGAGAACAGGAAAGAATTCTTAAGAAGGATAAGAATGTTAAGCTTATAGGCGCGGTGGATAATATAGTTCCTTATCTTCAGGCAATGGATATCTATGTTCTGCCTTCTTTAACAGAGACCAGTTCATTGTCAACAATGGAGGCAATGTCATGCGGTGTCCCTCCTGTGGTCACAAGGATAGGCTATCCTAAGAAGTATATCAAAGATAAGGTAAATGGCTGTTTCTTTCCTGTGAAGAATGCTTATGTTTTAAGTATAAAGCTGGATTCTTTGCTGAAGGATGATGGGTTTAGAGAAGGAATGGGAGAGCAGGCAAGAAAGACAATAAAGGAAAGGTTTCCCTGGGAGAAGACTGTTAAGGAGATAAGGGAAGTGTTGAAGAGTTTTTGAGTTTAAAAGGCATTTATGCAACATCAGGTAATTTCTCGCATATTTTCCCAAGTACCATATCTGCGAATTCTTGTGATTCCTTATTATATCTTCCTTTTGTATTTTTTAGTTCAGGAAAAAGCAAAGTATGTTTTTTATAATCTCCAGAGTAAGATTGTGGATAAAGAGTTACTTCTAAATAATTTAAATCAGATTCTGGGTCATCTGATTTAATAAATAAATTAGCTCTATTTATAGCTGTATAAGGAACACCATCAATTTCTATTTCAGTTGTATATGTGTATATCACATGTAGGAGAAAAGAATCTTTCTGAGCCATTTTCTAGTGCCCCCCTTGCTATTCTTGCGGAATAAGTATCTTGATTGAGTAATTGGTAGTTATATGCCAGGACGTCTTCTATTCTGTCTGGTTGAACTTCTTTGAAATATCCAATTGTTGTGCCTCCTCTAGAAGAACCCCATACTGTTATTTCAGATGCATAAACAGGAATACCAAGAACATCTGCAAGAGCCTCTGCAAATGTATTATGACCTTTTTCATAATCTTCCCCAACTTCGCAACAATGCAAGAGAATTCTTGAATTCTCATCAAACTTGCTTCTAATTAGTTCTTTGTCCTCTTCAGATAAATTAAGAAGTTCTTCTATTGATAAGTATTCATTCGGACTATCTTCAATGTCAACTCCTATATCCTCTCTTCTTCCATGAACCTCGACAAAAAGATAGTCGATTCTGCCATCAAATTCTTTAATCTTTTCTAAGATACCATCTGGATCTGATAATTTATAAGGATAAATATTATCTCTTTCAAATGAAAGCTCTTCATCTTTCCATGCAATTTGTTCTTTCCGATTACTTTCATCTCTTAACCATGCCTGCTTCGCTTCAAAAAGCAAAAGCCTTGCTTCATCTAGATACTCTTGTTTGCTTACATTCCATATTTCTGCATTCAAGGTTTTTTCTACAACTATGTCCTTAATCGATTCCCAGTCTTGTGCATAAGATTTTGCATATCTTTGAGCGATGTCATCTCCCGCAATCCATAATACATTTCTAGGCTCTCTTGGAGGCTCTAGTTCAATAGGAGGCTCATCAGAACCGTCCTCTTCCCCTTCAACAAGTTCAGGTATATTTGGACCAAATCCAAGATCACAATTGCTTAATACTACAGGCGCTATTGGCACCATTGGGCCAAGAACGAGTTTTGCAACTACTATAGGAACAGAGAAATGTTTAATAATATCCTGTAAGTGCTGCTTATTATTTGAATTATTATCCATAATAGTAAACTAGATAATATTAAGGCTTTATAAAGCTTTCGGTTTTGTTACTACTGATTAGATATAAAATCATAGAAATTAAGAAAATATAAACCTTACATCATCCCAGGCATTCCGCCACCCATTCCCATGCCAGGAGGCATAGCCGGCGCTTCTTCTTTATCTTCTTTGATGTCTGTTACCAATGCTTCAGTTGTGAGAACCATGCCTGCAATGCTTGCAGCGTTCTGTAATGCGATTCTTGTTACCTTGGTTGGGTCAATAACGCCTGCTTCAACCAAATCTTCAAATTTATCAGTTTTTGCATTATAGCCTAGATTACCATTTTCTTTCCTAAGCCTTTCAACAATAACACTGCCTTCTTTGCCTGCATTCAGCGCTATCTGTTTTGTTGGCTCTTCCAAAGCTTTCTTTAGGATTTCAAGCCCAACCATCTGGTCATTCTCCAGCTCTAAAGATTCCAGCTCAGGCACTGCCCTTAACAATGTAACTCCTCCACCAACAACAACACCCTCTTCAACAGCTGCTCTGGTTGCGTTCAGGGCATCATCTACTCTTGCCTTCTTTTCTTTCATTTCTGTTTCGGTTGCAGCTCCTACATTGATAACAGCAACACCGCCAGCAAGTTTAGCTAACCTTTTCTGAAGGTCTTCTTTATCCATATCTGACTCTGTTTTCTCCAGCTGAGCCTTTATCTGGCTAACTCTTGCATCAATCTTTGCCTTGTCTCCGGAGCCTTCAACAACAGTGGTCTTATCCTTATCAACCTTAATCCTCTTAGCCTGCCCTAAATCTTCAAGCTGAACTTCCTCAAGCTTCATCCCCTTATCTTCGCTTATAACCTTGCCGCCAGTAAGGATTGCAATATCTTCCAGCAGATCTTTCTGCTCATCGCCAAAGCCCGGCACTTTAATAGCAACAGCCTTGATAGAGCCTCTAATCAAATTAAGGATTATTGTTGCCAAAGCCTCGCCTTCAACCTCTTCTGAGATTATCAGTAAAGGCTTGCTCTGGCCAGCCACCATCTCAAGTATTTTTACCAATTCTTTCATAGAGCCAATCTTTTTATCATAAATCAAAACATAAGCATCTTCAAGTAAGGCTTCCATCTTTTCAGTATCTGTTACCATGTAAGGCGAAAGATATCCCCTGTCAAACTGCATTCCTTCTACAACATCAAGGCTGGTTTCCATTGATTTGGCTTCTTCTACAGTTATAACTCCTGTATGTCCAACCTTTTTCATAGCATCTGATATTAGTTTGCCTACTTCTTCATCATTGTTTGCAGAAATAGTGGCAACCTGCTTGATTTTCTCTTCATCTTTGATGTCTATGCTGTTCTTTTTAATAAACTCTACAATCTTTGAGGTTGTCTTGTCAATGCCTCTCTTGATTTCTATCGGGTTAGCTCCGGCAGCAACGTTCTTTAAACCTTCTCTTACTATAGCCTGAGCCAATACACAAGCTGTTGTTGTTCCATCCCCAGCAATATCTTGGGTTTTTGTTGCAACCTCTTTAACAAGCTGAGCTCCCATGTTCTCAAATGGCTCTTTTAGGTCAATCTCTTTTGCTATTGTTACGCCATCATTGGATATTGTTGGCGAGCCAACACCATCATCAAGAACAACATTCCTGCCTTTTGGGCCTAATGTTACTTTAACTGTATCTGCTAACTGGTTAACTCCATCTAATAAAGACTTCCTTGCTTTTTCATTGAATATTATTTGTTTTGCCATTGTAATCACCTTGTTTAGTTATTCTATCTTAGCTAATATGTCCTTGATATTCATTATAACATGCCTTTTGCTGTTAACTTTCAGTTCTGTGCAGCCAACATCTTCAAACAGCACTTTGTCTCCCGGCTTTAAAGTGACCTCAGAACTGTCTCCTACTGCTATGACTTCTCCTTCCTGTATCTTGTCTTCTCTTGCAGAATCTGGCACATATATGCCGCCTTCTGTTTTTTCTTCAACCTCTTTTGGCTTTATGAGCACTCTGTCTTTTAATGGCTTTATCATCATTTTCTAATCCCCCCGTTCATGCTATTATCAGAATGATTAATCTAAGAAAAGGGGAATATCAGGTTATATTTAAAGGTTATTGTGGTTTATATATCCAAATTCTTTACTTCCTTAGCATGCTTCTCTATAAAGTTCCTTCTAAGCTCTACCTCATCTCCCATGAGGATGGTAAATATCCTGTCAGCTTCAACAGCATCCTCTAATGTAACCTGTAGGATTGTCCTATGGTCAGGGTTCATTGTTGTTTCCCATAACTGGTCAGGGTTCATCTCTCCAAGGCCTTTATATCTCTGTATACCAATACTTTCCTTGCCTATCTTGTTTAATAAAAGCTTTAACTTTTCCTCATTATAAACATAAAATACATGATTTCTCTTCTTGACTTTATACAAAGGCGGCTGGGCAATGTAGAGATAACCAGCCTCTATAATCTGCTTGAGATATCTATAAAAAAGTGTAAGCAGAAGGCAGGATATATGGCTGCCATCAACATCTGCATCAGTGGTGATAATAACCTTATGGTATCTTAACTTATTAATATCAAACTCTTCACCTACACTTGTGCCAAGAGCTGTGATTAAATTAGTTATTTCCTTTGAGTTCATTATTTTATCAAGCCTTGCTTTCTCCACATTAAGGATTTTTCCCCTTAAAGGCAGTATTGCCTGGAAGTTTCTGTTCCTTCCCATTTTACAACTGCCCCCAGCGCTGTCACCTTCCACAAGGTAAAGCTCGCATTGAGCAGGATCTTTGTTGGAGCAGTCAGCTAACTTGCCAGGTAAAGAGCTTGCGAATAGTGCATTCTTTCTTCTTACAAGGTCTTTTGCCTTCCTTGCAGCTTCTCTTGCCCTTGCAGCAGAGATTAGCTTCAGGATAATTGTTTTTGCAACGCCAGGATTTTCTTCCATGAAATCATTCAGATTGTCATAAACAACAGAATCAACTATTCCCTTTACTTCAGAGTTGCCCAGCTTTGACTTTGTCTGGCCTTCAAACTGCGGCTCTTTAACTTTAACAGATATAACTGCTGTAAGACCTTCTCTTGTGTCATCGCTTGTGAGCTTGCCTTCACTCATCTTGCTCTTTTCTCCATAATTGTTCATTACTCTTGTAAGAGCTGATTTGAACCCTGACAAATGAGTTCCGCCTTCTATTGTGTTTATGTTATTAACAAAAGAGAACACAGATTCATTATAACTTTCATTATACTGCAGCGCAATCTCAACATTCGTGGAATTCTTTTCTTTTGAGAAATATATCACATTATGAACAGGAGCTTTGTTCTTGTTAAGATATTCTACAAAAGATTTTATGCCTCCTTTATAGAAGAAATCATGGCTTTTGCCTGTTCTTTCATCTTTGATTATTATCCTAAGTCCTTTGTTTAAGAATGCAAGCTCTCTAAGCCTGCTTGAGAGGATATCAAAATCAAATATCACACTGCTGAATATACCCTTATCAGGCATGAAGGTTATCTTTGTGCCTATCTTATTTGCGCTGCCTTTAACTGTTAGTTTGGTTGTTGGCTTGCCATAAGCATATTTTTGGGAATAAATCTTGCCATCCCTGCTGATTTCAACCTCCAGCTGCTCAGATAAAGCATTTGTAACAGAAATGCCCACACCATGCAAACCGCCTGATACCTTGTATGTGCTCTTTTCAAACTTTGCGCCGGCATGCAGCTTGGTTAAAACAACTTCAACGCTTGGTATTTTTAACTTTGGGTGCATGTCTACAGGAATTCCCCTGCCATTATCTTCAACAGTTGCAGTGCCATCCTTGTTAATAGTAATAGTTATTAGATTGCAATGGCCTGCTAAGGCTTCGTCAACGCTGTTGTCTACAGCTTCATATACCAAATGGTGGAGCCCCCTGACAGCAGTGTCGCCAATATACATGCCAGGCCTTTTTCTAACTCCTTCTAAGCCTGTTAATACCTGTATGTCGTTGGCGCCATATTCTCCAGACTCCTTAGAATCTTTAGCTTTATTCTCTTCTTCCGCTTTTTCTTCCTCTGCCATTTTTAGCCCCTAAAATCATAAGAAAATCAGCTTATTTCCATTAAAAAATAATGGTAAAAACTATATAAAGGTTTCGATTGTAAAATGGGGTTACAGGCCCTCTACCATTAAAATTTTGGTATTTGAAGGTTAAGAATTTTAGGGTTTTAAAGCTTGAAGAACGGTTAAAGAATTTTTTACTTTTTAACTTTGCAGTAATTGAAAAAAATCGGGGGTTCAACCCTATTTTTGAGCAAATAAGAACGAGCATTCACCCTGCTTTTAAATAGTGGGTGAATGCCCGTTTTATTTAAGAGAAAAAGTTTAAAAAAAGAACCTACTTCCCTAGTCACTTTATGGCAATATTTCTCAACAACAAAAAAGCATCCGCAGCTATTGTTATGCTGTCAACCTTCTTGATAGTTGTTGTGGTGTTTGTGGCTATGAGCTATCTTTCAAGGGAATGTAATACAGATGCTGACTGCGGTGAGGGATTCTATTGCGGCTCTGATTTCAAGTGCCATGAGATAAAGGTTATGGAGAAAGTGGTTGTTAAGAACGAGCTTATGGGCCCTTCTTTAATTATAATGATAGGGATAGTTTCAGCCTCAGTAATATTTAACATAGATAAGATAAAAGGGCTTGAGCTTAACAAGAAAATACCAGAGATGATGAGAAAGCTAAAGGAGTTTTTTGAAAACAAATTCTTTAGAAAAGAGGATTTCCCTGAGAGAAAGCTTAAGGATAATTATACTGATATTGCTAATCCTAAAGAGTTTGGAGAGTATAAGTGAACTGCTTCTTGTTGGTCATGCCTCAATACCCAAGAAAGCTAACAGAAATCTAGTATTCTCCGATGATAAAATCTTATTTTCATATCCACATAAAGATTCCATTTC
>CEPX01029887.1_pt1 | contig 22069 bp, 23 predicted proteins | sample 361361 | NCBI WGS metagenome assembly CEPX01 (sample SAMEA2619974, study PRJEB7988) | marine metagenome | biome: marine biome (ENVO:00000447); feature: mesopelagic zone (ENVO:00000213) & marine oxygen minimum zone (ENVO:01000065); material: "saline water (ENVO:00002010), including plankton...
AGCTTGTTAGTATCCGGAGGTGCATACTTTCAGGGTAATGTGGGAGTTGGGGTTGAGGAACCGACAGAGACATTGGATATAAGTGGAGGAATAAAGGTTGGAAATACATCAAGTGCAAATGCCGGCACAATCAGATGGACAGGAGCTGACTTTCAAGGATATATGGGAGGAGATTGGGTGTCACTAACAGGTGCAGGGCTAGTTTGTACGTCGTTTACATATTCTGCGTGGGGAGAGTGTCAATCAAATAGTACGCAGACAAGAATAGTAACATCGTCTTCTCCAAGTGGATGTGTTGGAGGTAATCCTATAACAACACAATCTTGTACATATACTGAACCAATGTCTACACAATGTATAAATGCTGGTGGTAGTTGGGAAAATACACAGAACACATGTTATTTTTCTGGTACGAGTTGTCTATCTGGGTGGAGTCCAAATGCAAGTCATAGTAGTACTATACAATCTACTTGTACAGGTGGACGCGGACAATGTTGGTTATCACCTCCTACTTGTACCACAGCAGATCATTATAGATCAAACATTGCTAGAGAAACATGTTCTTATTCCGCAGGTTACTATTCACAAAACCGTGGTCGGTGTAAAAAGCTGCCAAAAAAAACTTGTACAGCCTTTCAAACTGAAATCGGCTGTACCAAAAATTAAATGCAAAAAATGCAAAAACACATCACCAAATTCTTAATTCTAACAATCATTCTAACCGCAGCACTTTCTGTTAACTATCTCTTTGCTGCATGGGTAGGACCAACTCAATCACCACCGGGGGGTAATACTTCCACGCCGATTCATGTTGGTTCAACTGATCAAGTGAAGGATGGGGGATTGTCAGTAGATGCACTTTCTGTATTCGGAGGTGGATACTTTCAGGGGAATGTGGGGGTTGGGGTGGTGACGCCGACAGAGGCATTGGATATTAGTGGAGGAGTAAAAGTTGGAAATACAACAAATACAAATGCCGGCACAATCAGATGGACAGGAGCTGATTTGGAAGTATACAACGGAAGCGCATGGGTTTCTCTGACAAGTGAAGAAGCGGCTCCGGCAGTACCGGCAGTACCGGCAGCAGCTCCAAAATATACTGACTGTATTAATGTTGGAGGAAGTTATGTTGGAGGTATGTGTTATGTTGGAGGCTCAAGCTGTCCATCTGGATGGAGTCCAAACGCAAGTTATAGTAGTACTGTACCAAATTCAGGATCTACTAATAAATCTAGTTGTGGTAGAGGAAACAAATCGACTCCACCTCAATGTACAACAGGAAGTCACAACAGAGCAAATGCTGGTGTTGAAAGTTGTGTCTATGGATATTCTTATGGTTATAGAAATTGGGGTTGTTCAAAAACAAGAGTATCTGCCACCCAAACCGAAATCGGTTGCGTGAAGAATTAATAGAATTAGTCGAATAAGATTAAAGAACTTGTTCTCATATGCGGACAAGTTCTTTTTTGTATTTAAGTTCGTTTGATATAATAAAACTAATGCACATTCAGACAAAACAGCTGAAAGATTTTATCCTTGACTCAGGACTTATCTCCCGCGCTGATTTTGAAAAGACTGAAAAAGAATTCTCCAAAAAGGCGGGCAAGGAAACCCAAGAGAATTTTGGAAAACTTCTTGTCAGCCACGGGCTTATAACAGAAGATAATTTAAGGCGAATGCAGGCGTATGTGCTCGGTATTCCTTTCATCAGTCTCAAAGGAAAGAAAATAAATTTTGACATACTATCTCTTATTCCAGAGCCGATTGCGCGGAATAACAACATTGTTGCATTCAAAAAAAGCAAAGACGGTTTGGAAGTTGCTATGCTTGATACTGATGACTTGGCCGCTATTGATTTTGTTAAGAAAAAAGTGAAACTCAAAATCCTGCCGCGCTTGACTGACAACGATTCACTAAAAGAAGTTCTTCTTCAGTACCAGAAGACACTTAAAGATGAATTTGGCGACATTATCAAACGAGAATCAGAAACACTTAAAAATGTTTCAGAGAGCAACGAGGACGCAAAAGAATCAGAAAATGAGCTTAAAAAGCTCGCGGAAGATTTGCCAGTTGTGCGCATTGTGGATTCTCTTCTGCGTCATGCGATTATTCAAAATGCATCTGATATTCACATTGAACCGATGGAGCAAGAAGTCCTTGTACGCTATCGTATTGACGGAATTCTTCATGATGCAATGACTCTTCCGAAAAGCGCCGCATCAAGTATTACAGCGAGGATAAAAGTGCTTGCAAAACTAAAACTTGATGAAAAGAGGCTTCCGCAGGATGGAAGGTTTAAAGTTGAAGTAAATAATGAAAAGGTCTCGTTTAGGGTTTCTGTATTGCCGACTTATTTTGGCGAAAAGACAGTAATGCGCCTTCTTAAGGAAAATATCTCGGGATTTTCGCTCGAGGGTTTGGGTTTCCACGGGGAAGGGTTGGAGCGGATTCACGCTGCCACTAGGCTCAAAACAGGAATGATTCTTACCACTGGCCCCACTGGCTCCGGAAAGACGACAACACTTTACACCGTGCTTGATATTTTAAATACTCCGGACGTAAATATTTCAACAGTTGAAGACCCTGTTGAATACCAAATGCCGAGAATAAATCAAACACAGGTCAAGCCGTCTATCGGATTTACTTTCTCATCCGGGCTTCGCTCGCTTGTGCGCCAAGACCCAGATATAATTATGGTGGGGGAGATTCGAGATGAAGAAACGGCATCACTTGCGATAAATGCGGCGCTAACCGGACATCTTGTCTTCTCCACTCTCCACACCAATTCCTCCTCAGGAGCTGTACCGCGCCTTCTTGATATGGAAGCCGAACCGTTTCTTCTCGTCTCAACTGTGAATGTCATTATTGCCCAGCGTCTTGTAAGAAAATTATGCTCAGCGAGAAAAAAATATTTTTTGACTGAAGCGGAAATTGAGACACTTAGAGAATCTGTTGACCTTGATAGAGTGCTCACAGCGCTAAAAGAAGAAAATATTGTTAAAAAAGATACGGAGTGGAAAAAGATTCCATTTTATAAAGCAACAGAAACCCCAGAGTGTGAAGATGGTTTCAGCGGCCGGATGGGCATTTACGAAGTGCTGAAAATATCACAAACAATAAAAGAACTTATAATGAAGGGAGCGACGACCGAAAAGATTGAAGAGCAGGCAAAAAAGGAAGGAATGCTCACAATACTCGAGGACGGCATCTTTAAAGCCGCACAAGGGGTGACGACTATTGAGGAGGTATTAAGGGTCGTCTCTGAATAAGTTTAATATGTCCAAATTTCACTATAAAGCAACAAAGAACGGAGAGGAGTATGAAAATACGGTGGATATGCCGGACAGATTTGCCGTGTACAGGAGCATAAGAAAAGAGGGAGGTACGGTAATTTCAGTTGAAAAAGAAGATAAAAAGCTTCCAGGAAAAATAAATTTTATTAACAATCTGCTTGGCGTAGTGAAAATCAACGATAAAATAATGTTTACGAGAAATCTGGCTGTAATGATAAAAGCAGGACTCTCGCTCTCACGCGCGCTCTCTGTTTTGGAGAGACAGTCCAAAAACAAAAAATTCAAAAAGATAATAGGAAAAATAAATACTGACATCAAAAAAGGGTCAAATCTTCACGACGCGCTTTCCAAGTTTCCGAAAGTTTTCTCTCCGCTTTTTATCTCTATGATAAAGGCGGGAGAGGAGAGCGGAGGACTTTCTGACGCGCTTGGAGTAATAGGGAAACAGATGGAGCTCGCTCACAATCTGAAGAAAAAAATAAGAGGTGCATTAATTTATCCATCAATCATTGTTATTGCAATGTTTATTATAGGAGCCATTATGCTTGTATATGTTGTCCCCACTCTTACACAGACTTTTGAAGAGCTTGGTGTTGAATTGCCGACAAGCACACAGTTTGTGATATCCATAAGCAAGTTTCTGACAGACAATACTATTGCCGCAGTCATACTCATCATCTTTTTAGGACTTGCAGCATTTGCAGGATTTCGTTCAAAGAAGGGCAGGCGTATGTTTGAGTTTATTCTCTTGCGCACGCCTATTGTCTCAGGACTTGTAAGGCAGACGAACTCTGCAAGAACTACACGCACTCTCTCTTCTCTTCTTTCCTCCGGAGTGGAAATTGTAAACGCCCTTTCAATTACTGGGGAGGTAATTCAAAACTCTTATTACAAAAAAATTCTCAAACAATCTGAAAAAAATATACAAAAAGGTCTCCCACTTTCAAAAGTATTTATGGAAAATGAAAAATTTTATCCCGTTCTCGTCGGAGAGATGATTGCAGTCGGCGAAGAAACAGGAAAACTCTCGGATATGCTTTTTCAGACAGCAGAGTTTTATGAAGATGAAATTGAGCAGAAGACAAAAAATATGTCTACGATTATCGAGCCATTTCTCATGATTTTAATAGGTGCAGTCGTGGGATTTTTTGCAATCTCAATGATTTCTCCTATTTACTCAATCTCAAGCGGAATCAGCTAGAATGTGTAAAAATACACACAATATTTTCTAAAAAACGCCGATTTTCTGCTACAATTAGATAATGAAGAAAGGTTTTTCATTAATAGAAACCGTTGTTGTCATTGCGATATTTGCGGTGCTGTTTACTCTGACATCTACTGTATTTTCCAGATTTAGTAACAACCAGGCGCTTAACCGCTCGGCAAGTGAAGTAAACTCCATATTGAACGAAGCACGCGCGCTTACACTTGCATCATATGATAATACTGTGTACGGAGTGCATCTTCTCCCCGACAGAGCGACCCTTTTTAAGGGGAATACATTTTCATCCTCTGATCCAGACAACAAAGTCAATGTAATCTCTTCAAGGGTCTCCATATCAAACATTGTGCTTTCAGGAGGTGGGAATGATATTATTTTTCAAAGATTAACAGGAAAGACTGGCCAAAACGGCACTATAACTTTATCGCTGATCTCCGATCCGTCAAAATCAAAAACAATAACTATTCAAGTATCTGGAATAATTGAATTATAAAATATTAAGATGCAAAATATTTTAACAAAACATAAAAATATACACCATCATTACTCCAGCGGATTCGGACTTATAGAGATTATTATTGGCGTATCGATTATTTCTCTGTCTCTTGTTGGGATAGTAACCGCATTCAATTTGTTTATGCGTACGGGGCTCACAAATACGGAGAAGATTCAGGCGACATATATATTGGAAGAGGGTGTAGAAGCATTTCGACATATTAGGGACAGCGGATGGTTATCAAACATAGATACGCTTGCAAGAGGGATACCATACTACATGGTTTTTGACGGTTCGGGATGGGAGGCAACCACAACTCAGTCACTAATAGACAATATATTTGACAGAACTGTGACAATTGAAGATGTATATCGGCGCGATTCCGATAATGACATTGTCGCTTCAACATCTCTGGACTCCAATACATTGGATCCAAATACAAAACAAATTACCGCTAAAGTTCTGTGGGACGGGAAAAAAGTGAATATGACAACATATTTTACGAACATTTTTAATAACTAATATGATTAAATTCCAACATAGCAAAAAAGCAGGCTTTTCTCTTATAGAGTTATTGGTCTACATCGCTATTATTGCCGCTATGATGACACTTGTTATTAATATTCTTTTGTCATCCTCAAAATCATACAATGACCTCAAACTCTCAAGGAATATAAACAATTCAGCGATAACCTCACTTGAACGGATGACGCGTGAAATCAAAGCATCGGACTATATTGATATATCAAACAGTGTATTTGATGCCAATCCGGGGAGACTTACTGTAAAAAACGCTACCACGACATCGGAATTCTACCTTGACGGAAACACACTTAAGGTAAAAGAAAACGGCATTCATGCGGGTGCTCTGACACACAATGAAGCATCTGTTGATAATCTTGTGTTTCGTACGGCAGACAATGGCACATCAAAGGGAGTTAAGATTGAGATGACATTATCCAGCTCATACCGCAATCTTTCAAAGACTAAGAAGTTTTATTCCTTTGGAGTGCTGAGAAATTCTTATTAAATTTATGAAAGTCTTATCTATGAAAAACAAAAAACAATGCGGAATGCAGACAAATGGCGGACAGGCTATGATAATTGCTGTCATGTTTTTTCTGGCGGGTAGTCTTATGATTTTGACAGGCGTGTCATCTCCGGTGCTGAAGGATATAAAGATTATCCGTAACTTGGAGAAGTCAAAACAGAGTGTATCTTTATCGGAGGGTGCGGTTGAGGATGTGGTGTATCGCATTAAAAATGGATTTAATTTTTCTGATACCGAAAGTATCACGTTAAATGGTGTTACGGCGACGGCAACAACTGCGGTTATTTCTGGTAAAAAAGAGATAACCGCAGTTGGGGGCAAGAATAATATTATAAGGGCAATAAAGGCTGTTCTTACACAAGAAAGCGAGGCATCATTTAACTATGGCATCCAGGCAGGCGATGGAGGGGTTGTTCTTAGAGATTCTGCATTCATTTCCGGCAATGTTTATTCAAATGGTTCGGTCACAGGTTCGAATTCAAATATAGTTAGTGGTGACGTTATATCGGCAGGTCCATCTGGTCTTATAGATGGTGTGCATGCAACCAGTTCTGGATATGCACACACAATTACCGACTCCACACTTGATGTAAATGCCTATTATCAGAGTATTTCAAATACAACAGTTGGTGGGACCTCATTTCCCGGCAGTGCTGACCAGCCGACCAATACAATGCCAATTTCTGATTCGTTGATAACCCAGTGGGAGACTAACGCACAAGCCGGCGGTGTCATAAATTCGCCTTGTCCTTATAAAATAGAGTCTGATGAGACCATTGGTCCGGTGAAGATTAATTGTGATTTGAAAATAAGTGGAAGTCCTGTTGTCACTCTCTCCGGCACCATCTGGGTTGCAGGTGATATTGAAATTGAGGATTCCCCAACAATTCGTGTTTCTCCATCACTGGGAGGAAATAGTGTAGCGATGATTGCCGACAATCCGTCAGACAGAATTGAGAGTAGTGAAGTGAAAATAAAAAACAACAGTACTTTTTTGAGTTCAGGGTTTGATGGTTCATATATCCTGGTCATTTCTCAAAACAATGATGCGGAAAACGGCGGCAGCGGGAAAGCAATTGAAGTTCAGAACGAGGCTATTGGAGATTTACTTGTATACGCTTCTCACGGCAAGATTTTGATTCATAATAATGTCAACCTAAAAGAGGTAACAGGCTATAAAATTGAAGCTAGAAATAATGCAAAGGTGATTTATGAAACCGGAGTATCAAACCTGCTGTTCACAAGCGATTTAAGTAGCGGATTCAACATAAACAACTGGCTTGAGATCTAGTGGAAAGAGAATTAGCAAATTATGATAATATATAGATTATGTCTAAAAATAAAAAACTAATAATAGCCAATTGGAAAATGAACCCGGCTACTTTAGCAAAAGCCAAGAAACTTTTTTTAATGATTAAAAAAGTTGCAAGCGGGGCAAAAAATGTGCAGAGCATTATATGTCCGCCTTTCATATTTCTCTCCGAACTCAATGAACTTTATTCCGGACACAGAATAGTACTTGGCGCACAGGATGTGTTTTGGGAAAAGGGTGGTGCTTATACAGGCGAGATTTCACCGGAAGAGATTAAAAGTGTCGGAGCAAAATATGTTATTTTGGGGCATTCGGAGCGTAGAGCTCTTGGTGAGACAAATGAAATTGTAAATGAAAAAGTAATTGCATCTTTGAAAGCTGGACTAAATGTAATTTTATGCATCGGCGAGAGCAATAGAGATTCGTATGCGCTGTATCTGAAGTTCTTGAGAGAAGAGCTTGAGAGTGCACTTTTGGATGTTCCAAAAAAGGAGCTAAATAATCTCATTGTTGCGTATGAACCGATATGGGCCATAGGAAAAAGAGCGAAAGACGCAATGTCACCTCATAAGATGCATGAAATGTCCATTTTTATAAAAAAGATACTTACTGAAACTTTTGATAAAAAATCAGCATCTAAAGTCCCCGTCCTTTATGGCGGTTCTGTCGAACCTGAAAATGCGGAAGGACTGCTTGCGCTTGGAGAGATTGACGGGTTTCTTTTGGGGCATGCTTCTCTTGATGCGGGCCAGTTCAATGAGATTTTAAGAATCGCAAGTAAGCTGAAATGAAATTAAAAAATATACAGGATGTCAAAGATTTAAAAGGGAAAAGAGTGCTCCTCCGAGCAACTCTTAATGTGCCCGTAAAGGAAGGTAAAGTTACGAATGATTTTCGCCTGCGACGCACATTAAAGACAATCCGATTTCTTCAAGAAGAGAGTGCAAAAATTATAATGATAGGTCATATAGGAAGAGACGCGTCGCTCTCTCTTTATCCTGTGTATGAATATTTCAAAAAATATCTTCCAATTTCATTTGCGCATGAGATTTTTGGAGAAAAGACCAATATCGCACTTAATAAAATAAAAAACGGAGAAGTTGTCCTTCTTGAGAATCTGCGTACAAATGAAGGAGAGCGTGGCAATAATAAAGAGTTTGCAAAAAAACTCGCATCAATGGCTGATATTTACGTAAACGATGCATTCTCTGTGTCGCACAGAGAGCATGCATCTGTAGTGAGCATTCCGCAATATCTGTCAAGCTATGCAGGGTTTCTTCTTCAGGAGGAAGTTGAGGAGCTCTCACATGCTCTAAATCCGCCATCGTCGTCACTTTGTATTTTAGGCGGTGCTAAATTCATAACGAAAGAGTCTCTTATTGAAAAACTTCTTGGGGTGTATGGCAAAGTATATATCTCCGGTGCGCTTGCGCATGATTTCTTTAAAATGCACGGCTATAATATAGGGAAATCGTTGATATCCAACATAGATGTTGACCTTAAGGCGCTAGTTTCCAATAAGAAGATTATGATTCCTCTCGATGTTGCTGTTGAAAATGCAGATGGAGTTTTTATAAAAAAGCCCGAAGAAGTCTCAAGCGAAGACAATATCGCTGACGCTGGGCCAGAGACAGCTGAGCAGCTTGAAAAACTTGTGCAGGATTCCAAATTTGTCTTGTGGAATGGCCCTCTTGGAGAATATGAGCGCGGTTTTATAAAACCGACAGAAAAGCTTGCATACGCAATTGCAAAAAGCCCAATCAAGAGTGTGATTGGAGGAGGAGACACAATGGCATCAATTGCGCATCTCGGGCTTGAAGACAAGTTTTCTTTCGTCTCAACGGGAGGCGGAGCAATGCTCCGGTTTCTTCTCGACGGCACGCTTGTCGGAATAGAAAAGCTTAAAAATAATAAATAATTTACAACTTAGCTCGGATTTTTTGGGCATTTTCTTCAAAATCATTTTTATTCCCCTTGGCTTCGCCCGGATACGGAAAAATCCAAGTGTGGGCGTGGGGGACTTCATCGCCTATAATTTTTGACCATACAGCATCTGTGCCGAATGTTCCCTGGATAACTTTTGCAATTTTTTGTACTACCGCTACATAATCACAATAATTTGGAGAAGCCTTGTCGCACTCAGGCAAATCCCATACCCACCTGAAATGTTTTTTTGGAATTATCTGTGTATGTCCGGGCGATTGGGGATTAATGTCCAAAAAGGCAAGAAAGTGTTCGTCTTCATATATCTTATGCGACGGAATCTCTCCTTTTATAATTTTGCAAAATAGACAATCATTCATGTACTCTATTATATGCTAAAATAGACTGATGTCTAAATATTCTATCAGAGAAAATGTAACAGAAAATGATACAGGCGAGTTGAAAGAGTATTCTGAACTGATGCAAGAACTTCTTTTTCATCGTGGGTTAAAGACCGCCAAGCAAGCAGAAGTTTTTCTCAACCCCGATTATGACAATCACACTCACGATCCATTTCTCCTTAAAGATATGAAAAAGGTGGTGTCGCGAATTCTCAATGCAATTGACGAAAAACAAAAAATTGTAATTTACAGCGATTATGATTGTGATGGCATTCCGGGAGGAGTGATATTGCATGATTTCTTCAAGAAGATCGGGTATAAAAATTTTTCAAACTACATTCCACATCGCCACGAAGAAGGATATGGACTTAACGCTGACGCACTTGAACAGTTTGCAAAAGATAAAGTCAGACTCGTCATAACCGTTGATTGCGGTATATCCGATGCATCGCATATAAAGAGAGCAAAAGAGCTTGGAATTGATGTCATTATTACAGACCACCATCTTCCAAGTGGAAAGCTCCCCCAAGCTTACGCGATTTTGAATCCAAAGCAAAAGAGCGATAAATATCCGTATAAGGAGATATCGGGCGCAAATATAGCGTTTAAGCTTGTACAGGCCCTTATAAAAAAGGGAGATTTTGAGATTAAAGAAGGATGGGAAAAGTGGCTTTTGGATATGGCCGGTCTTGCGACCATTGCCGACATGGTGCCTTTACTTGACGAGAACAGGGTATTTGCATATTACGGGATGAAAGTTCTTAGAAAATCTCCCAGGCCGGGACTTATGAAATTGTGCAGAAAAATGAAGATTGACCAGAGATATCTCAATGAGGATGATATTGGTTTTATGCTCGTGCCTCGCATTAATGCCGCATCCCGCATGGATGTTCCGGATGATGCGTTTGAACTTCTTGCAACGGAAGATGAGGTAGAGGCAGATCGTCTTTCTGCTCATTTGAATAAAATAAACAATGAACGCAAAGGAATAGTTGCGGGGATTGTGAAAGAGATAAAAAAGAAGATTACAAAACTCGATACGCTTCGCAGTGTAATAGTAATGGGAGATCCTCGATGGAAGCCCGCGCTTTTAGGACTTGTCGCAAATACTGTTGTTGATGAATACAAAAGACCTGTATTTCTGTGGGGGCGGGACAATGGGAGTAATCTGAAGGGCTCCTGCCGCTCAGACGGAAGCGTGAACTTGGTTGAGCTTATGTCTTCAGCTGGTAAAACACTTATTGAATACGGCGGACATGTATTCTCCGGCGGCTTTTCTGTATCTGTGGAGAATGTGCATAATCTTGAAGATGTATTGTGCGGTTCATATGAGAAAATGAAAATAAATAATTCTGAAGACATCAAAGAATTTATAGACAAAAAACTTTTAATTGATGATGTTAACTGGGATACTTATAAAATAATTGAACAACTCGCTCCGTTTGGGATTGGTAATCCAAAACCACTGTTTTTGTTTGAGAATATTGAAATTACAGAAGTTAGGCATTTTGGCAGAGAAGAAGGACATCTTCAGCTTAGTTTTGAAAATAGCAACGGAAAGAAGATCAACGCAATTGGGTTTTTTGTAAAAAGCAATAGTTTTGGCGCAAATCTGGATAAGGGGCGAAAAATTAATCTGATTGCCACAATGGAAAAATCAACATTCAGAAATTTTCCAGAATTGCGTTTGAGAATTGTTGATGTAATATAGATTTAATTATGCAAAAAGAAAAAATAATTCTTTTCACAGACGGTGGAGCAAGGGGAAATCCCGGTCCTGCCGGCATCGGCATTGTCATTGCCGATGACAAAGGAAACATTTTGAAAGAAGTTTCAAAGTTCTTAGGCGATACGACAAATAATTTCGCAGAATATGAAGCGGTGATTGAAGGGTTGAGAGCGCTTAAGAGAGTGTTTGGAACAGAGAAACTGAAGGATTTTGACATTGAAGTAAAGCTTGACAGTGAGCTTGTGGCAAACCAGCTCTCCGGCACGTATCAGATAAAAGAAGAATCTCTTTTCCCGCAGTTTATAAGAATTCACAATATGCAGGTTAAAGATTTCCCTAAAATAAAATTCTCCCATATTCCCCGTGAGAAAAATAAAGAGGCAGACCGTCTTGCAAATGAAGCAATGGACGCCGCTTAGATTGACTTGAATATAGATTTAACATCCAGAACTCTTCCCAACGATTCAGCATCTCCTATCATGGCGAAAGTTGGAATTCCCAAATAGCAATTTTTATCTTGGAGTATCGCACCTCCTCCGGAATTTCCAGATTCTATCTTTGCCGATGTAATGTAATAATTATTTTCGTACCCAGAGATAATTCCATCTGTCACAGTTATATCTGTACTGGAGCCTATTTTAGGGTAGCCGATTACGATAATTTTATCACCAATTTTTGCCTTATCACTGCAAAGGGGAGCTTTGTAATTTTCAGTTAAATTAACTATGTGGCTGTGAGGCTGAGATATTTTCAGCTTTCCTACATCAGCTGTTTCTCCCCAGTAAATTTCTCCCTCATCAATTTTTGCAATTAAAGATTCATTAATGCCTGGAACGTCTATCCTGCAGAAATCCGGGGTATATTTATTATCTTTTGATACTATATGCTTATTGGTTATAACCTCTATGCCGCTTACAGTCTCTATGATAATACCCGATCCCTTTATTACTGCGGAGGGTTTCCCGTTTGTGTAAAAGAAATGACAGCTGACTTTTACGGTTATTGGTCTCCATTGAACAACTACATCATTGATACTGACCGTTTCTCTTTGCAAGTCGGCCACATTACTTTCTAGAGTCCCTAGTTTTTTTTCAGATTCCCGGTCTTTTAACTCCACTTTTGTTTTCAAAACATTTATTTCTTTTACAGCTATATCCAAAGCTTTTTTTTGAGAATAGACCAAAGCTGACAGCTCTTTTTCCAAAGCCTCTTTTTTATTCGTTCGATCTTGATATTTTTTATGCAAAAATGCTCCTGCACCGCCAATTATGACTATTGCCACTATAAGCATAAAACCGGTCAATAATTTTATATGTTTTTTTGCCTCATTCATGTTGAATTTTTAACACAAAGAACCATACTACTATTCCAACTATCTGTCAATACCCTATCTGTCATGTCGGCCAGCTTTCCTGTTATACTCTTTAAATGAAGCAAAATTCTCTCTATATTTTTATTGGAGGATTTGTTGCCGGAATTTTGTTTCGTTCTTTTGTTAATCTTGGGTTTTCATTTTCAATATTTCTAATCGCACTCTCAGGTGCGATTTTCCTTGCCACACTTCGCGAAGCGAGGCGGGTTTCTATTGCATTTTTTATTTTGGCGGCGGGGTTTGGTGTTCTGCGATTTGATATTGCGGATTTGAATAAAGGAAACATTGTTTTGGATGAAGTTGTGAGACAGGAAATTATTGCAGAGGGGATTTTGGTTGATGAGCCAGATGAGCGTGAAAATCACACAAAATTAATTATTCTTCTTGACACCATTCTTGTTCCCACCAAAAGTGCTGTGGAAGATAAGATAATTGTCACTGCAGACATTCACCCGAGATTTTCATATGGGGACAAATTACGTATTAAAGGGGAACTTAAAAAACCTAAGAATTTTGCAGGAGATGACGGACAGATTTTCGATTATGTCTCATTCTTAGAGAAAGACGATATTTTTTATCAAATATTTTATCCGGAACTTGAACTTGTCTCAAGTGGTAACGGCAATGTTCTCAAGCACACGCTCTTTGCATTCAAAAAAAGTTTTCTTGAAAAAGTCAGCAGGGTAATTCCTGATCCGCAGGTATCTTTACTTGGAGGTCTTGTAGTCGGCGCAAAGCAATCTCTCGGAGAGAAACTGCAAGATGATTTCAGAAAAACCGGCATCATACACATCGTGGTGCTCTCCGGCTACAATGTGACAATTGTCGCAGAGGCAATAATGAGATTTTTCTCATTTCTTCCGTATGTATTCGGTGTTTTAATCGGCGCGATTGCAATAATATTTTTTGCGATTATGACGGGAGCTTCAGCAACAATTGTTCGTGCTTCTATGATGGCGCTTCTTGTGCTTGCCGCGCGTGCAAGCGCGCGCAAATATCTAATTACAAGAGCATTATTTCTTGCTGGATTTTTAATGCTCCTTCATAATCCGAAAATTCTTGTCTTTGACTCTTCTTTCCAGCTTTCTTTTATGGCGACAATCGGACTTATTTATCTTGCACCCAAAATTGAAAAGCATTTTCATCTTATGCCTACAAAATGGCAACTGCGGGAGTTCGCAGTTGCCACAGTTGCAACACAAATTTTTGTTTTGCCTATGATTTTATACAAAATGGGAATGTTGTCTTTAGTTGCACTTCCTGTAAACTTACTTATTTTGATGTTTATTCCACTGACTATGCTTCTTGGGTTTTTGACAGGAATGATAGGTTTTGCAAGCACACTCCTTTCATTCCCGTTTGCATTTATAACAAACGCACTCCTTATGTATCAGCTTAAAGTGGTTGATATTTTTGCATCACTCCCATTTTCTGCAATAGAAATAGACTACTTCCCGCTCTGGGCGGCAGTTTTTGTGTATATAATCTATGGATTATTTATACTAAAACTCAACAAACCTGATTCTTTACAATAATCACTTGATTGCATCTATAACGCCACGTCATAAATGGAGGCTATTGGGGGACAGAATTAAGAGATGGTACAATAAATAGTATTATAAAAACGCTATTATTAAATTCATGGAAAATTTTGAAAAACCAAAACAGCCGTCACAAGAGGATATAGCAAAAATAGAGAAGGACAAAGAATCCACTGAAGATAATGAGAGTAGTGGTTTAGATAAAAGATGGAATGAACTCGGTGACTTTGTTTCATCAAAACTTGAAAGAAAAAAAGATATAACAGAAAAAGATAACAAGGAAGTAAACAAATTGGATATCGAAGATCTTGAGAAGTTTAACTTAAGATTAAGTGAATCTTTTGACAACTTAAAAATAGATCAAGAGATATTAAGTGGAAAAACAGATGTTAGTAAAGAAGAGTACAAAGAAGCAGTACTTGATCTCTATAGAATACAAACAGAATTAGGTGATTTAACAGAGGAGTATGGTATAGAAAGTAAAAACTTTCTACTTAATGCGGTTGAAAAAATATACTTGGAAAAGACCTCTTTATTAGTACAAGAAGAAATAAACTCTGTATTACAAGGTCAGGAGCTTGAGGTAAAAGGAACCCTAAAAGATTTTCTTAAAGAACAGAGAAAGCATCAGGCACAGGGCTATTCACTAATAAGTAAAAGAGTACGAGACAGAATTGAAAAAGCAACATCAGAATTGCTAAAAGGAACGATAGAGACATTAAAAAAAGTATCACCTGGCGAAAGAGTACAGGAGTTTTTAGAAAATATTGATACTAAAAAAATCAGCGGCAAAATAGCAATTGGCTCATCAGCAATCTTGTTAGGCAGTTTAAGTTTATATGCAGTATTTAATCCAGAAATTGCAGAAGCAGAAGAGGAAGAGTTTGAGCAAAAATTTACAGAGCTTGTTGAGGAAATAAATCGCGCAAAAAATGAGATAGAAGTAATCAACACAAGAGTAGAAAGATATTCTGAAACAAGAGAAAAAACTCATATATTGGAAGGAGTTGCAAAAACGCATTACAATATACAAGAAGGTACTATTGAGGTCAGTAAAGGAAACCTAGTTTTAACATTTAATTCTTTAGAGAAATTTGGTAAAACTTTAACTGATGAAGAAATTACTAATGAACATTTTGAAAAATTTATAGAAAAAGCTGAAATGCGGAGAGATTATAACCGTAATATTGAAGATGAAACAAAATTTAATAATTTTATAAAAGATAGAGCAGAGGCAATAATTCAAGAAGAAAATTTCTCAGCATTGGATAAACTAACTCCGCGCGAATGGATGTTTGTAACTTCAAAAATTGTTCAAGATAACATAACATATGAATATGAAGCACTTACAAGTAATATGGGGAAAATTATTGATGGGAAAGAACGAACCAAGATGGATATTCTTAGAGAGAATATTAAATTAGATTCAATGCCACTAGACGAAGTGTTAATTGAGCATAAAAAAGGTGTATGTCGCCAATATTCTGCTTTGACTGAAGAGGTTGGAGAAAGGTTGAAGGAAGTAAGTAATTCCGATTTTCTAAAGAATGTTTATGTTGACGAAGTTGGTGGTCTAATAGCTGGAAATATGAGACATGCTTGGAATATTGTCTATGAGGTTAAAAGTGTAGAAAATACTGATAAAGTTGCCGTAGATATGTATTTTATTGATAATACAGCAGATGATAAAGTGGGAGAGGAAGAAGGGGATGTTTTGGGCAGTCAAATAGATGCTTATAATGGTCATATTAATTTAAAACAATTTTTAATAGATCGATCTGCAGAAGAAAGCCCTGGATATATTAAAGATAAAGGGATTGAAAAAGCAAAAGGTGCAACATTTAAGCCAGCTAACGCTATTTTTTCAGAAAAAGAAGTACTGGATATATGCAATGTCATTATTGATAACGCAGAAAAAAACGACTACGAGACACATATAGCAGAAACCATGAGCGCAGTTCTATTATTGAAAGAATATTATAATTACAACGAAGCAATAGAAGAAATTAAAGCTACAGAAGGAGGATATCCAGCTTCACCATCTTATGAATGGTATGTATTACAAGAAAGAATAAAGCCATTTATCGATGTCTTTATTAAGGAAACTAAAAAAGAAAACACACCATTTATTGTGGGTGACCTTACCGAAAATGATAAAAAAATGGTTAAAATTGAAGCAGATCTTAACCATTTAAGTAAACAATTAGAAGATACAGAGGGTGAGAAGGAGAGACAAAAGATAACTGATAAAATACAAAAAACAATAGAAGTTGGGAAGATATTTATTGAAGAAGAGAAGCAGAAAATCGTTAAAGAAAAAAAAGCACTAAATATTACAGATGAGAGTCCTATAATTAATAATACAAAAGATGAAGAACTCCAGACAGTAGAAAAGGAAAAGAGTGAATTTAGTGATTGGACATTAGGTAATATTAAAAACAAAATGTTAGAACTTCAAAATCTGAGATATGAAAGAACACTTACTTTAGAAGAGACAAATCAAAGAACTAATCTAGGAACTGTATTACAGGAAAAATTAACAAATGAATTTTCTGAAGAACAAATGAATGAAAGATTATACAAAATACAAGAAGAAAAGAACAGTTTAATCAAAGATATTGGAGATTCATTTAATGACCAACGATGGGATAAAGTTGCCATATTAGGTTTTGAAGAGAAAGCATTGAATAAAATAAAAGAGATAAAATAGATATATTAAGTAGAAATTGAATTGTTCTGCAATAGCATTTTCATACTTAATAAGAAAATTTGGTGTTTCCTCTATATTGAATTGATTTCTAAGTGTGTTTGAAATACCAATGTTTTTAGTACCAAGTGTCTCCCATAAATCAAAAATGATTACTTTTAAGTTCGTAGACTAAACTACAGCAAATTCAAAGAAGTTAGTAAGAATCTCTAATTCTAACCTTATAACCTTCCAATTCACAGTTCTAAACTTGCCTATCAAATAGAGAAGTATATACTATATACTAAGCTTAATTTAATAAAAACAACATAAAAATATGGAAAAAGGAGCAAAATTTGAAAAACACACACCTGAAGAACAAATTGAAATTCAAAAAGAAAGAACTATAAAAGATGCAGAATATCTTAAAGAAGGTGCAGAATATGTAATTGATGAAAGAGGAGGATTTCAGAAAAACCGGTATCATACACATCGTGGTACTCTCTGGCTACAATGTGACGTTCATGGAGCTGTATATAATAGACATAAACAACAAAAGGCGGATGAAACTTTACCTTTTATTGTAAAATTTATCCGCCTCCTTTCTTTTTAATTAACAGCAACCACAGTCATTAACAGTAACCTGTAGTATTTCGTCTACCCAAGAGATTACAATGAGAATAGCTTTTCCTTCTTTAGTAACATAAAAACAATCCCAGCGATCGTTAATTACCTTACATCCCTTATTCTCATAATAACCAGTAATAACTCTGGAAACTTCCGAATCAGGAGTAGCCTTCACTAGACTTAATTCAAAATTTTCCTTTATTCCTTTTTGTAAACCTGTTTTCACCGATAGTGCTATTTGAAGACCTCTAACTTCCAAGTCGAGCTTGTCCGTTAATTCTTTTGTCTCTACAAAATACGGTCTTAATTCCTTACTCATATATAGCTCCAAGGTGTCCCCTTCTTTGAGTATTAAATCTTTAAGATATTTCTCTATGGCTTTTTTTTCATCACCTGTAAGTTTAGGGAAAATCCCAATCGCAGATTTTGCTATCTCATGTAGTTCCAATATATCAGGTTTTTTGACATCCTCTCTTTTCAAGAGCATTTTTCTCATATCATCAAGAATATAAAGACTCTTAATGATGTAGTCACCTAATTCCCTGATTTCCAACAGCTTTAACAACACCTTTACTACTTCGTCTTTAAACTGTGGGTAAGTAGACAAACCTGTGTCTACCCTTTCTTTAATATAAGTTACATTAAAATTCTTCACGATATACCTTCCTTTCAAACAATTTTTTAGACGGGGTTATAGTTTTTATTGTATGGTACTCCAATTCAACCAACAGTATAGCATACTCTACATTATCTGTCAAGCTTTCATAATCCTCTTATTTTGCTTGATTACAGGCGATATAGGTATTTCCACTTCCAGTATTACTTGATTGCATCTATAACGCCACGATTGTCGCAGAAGCGACAATTAGATTAAGCATTTTTAAATCTTTCCTCCGCTACACTCCAGTTTATATTATTTAAAAATGCATCAATATATTTACCTTTCTCTGTGGGGAGATAATCAACCATAAATGCATGCTCCCACACATCCATAGCCAAGATGATTGGAAGTCCGGCAAGTGCACCAAGCTCATGGTCACTTGTCCATACAACGTGAGGGGTTTTACCTTTAGGATCCCAGTATAAAGTAGTCCAGCCGATGCCACGACTTTTGCCGACTGCCCTGAAATGCTCAATGAATCCGTCCCATGAACCGTATTTTTCAGACACAACCTTCACGAGTTCTGAATCTTTATTTCCTTCTTTAACATTTCCTTCCAACTGCTCAAAATAATATTCATGCATTCGCATACCGTCAAATTCAAAACTAAAACGTCTTCGAAGCTCTGCTACAACATAATCATCACCTTTAAGCTCCTGAATCTTCTCGCGAATAAGATTCACATGCTTTACATATCCTGAATAAAGCCCCAGATGCACTTCAATCTGCTTTTCAGAGATTCCATTTAGCGCAGGAATATCAAATTTTTGTTCTTTGTATGTCATTTGAACACATTATATAATTTATTAATGTTAGGCGCAAAAAAGAATCTTAAACTTTATCTTTTGGCAGGACTTTTTATAATCAATTTCTTTATTTGGTCTGTTATTTTTACACAGGAAAAAGATATTTTAACTGTTGCATTTCTTAATGTCGGACAGGGAGATGCGATTTTCATAGAGGCGCCCAATGGCAATCAGATATTGATTGACGGCGGGCCGAACAAATCTATTCTACGGCAGTTGAGCAAAATGATGCCTTTCTATGACCGCTCTATTGATGTAGTTTTAGCTACGCATCCGGACAGAGACCATATCGGAGGATTGCCAGATATATTGCAAAGATATAAAGTTGATTTTATTTTGGATTCTGGCAAAGTTGGCGAAAGTGCAGCGTACGAGGAACTGGTTCGATTGACCGAACTAGAAGAAATAGAATACATTGAAGCAAAAAGAGGAATGGTTGTGGTTTTAGATAATGATGTACATTTAAATATTTTATTTCCTGATAGAGATGTCTCTGAAGTTGAAAGCAATACTTCATCAGTCATAACGCAGCTTGTTTACGGTGAAACGGAGTTTATGCTGACAGGGGACTCGCCAAAATCAATTGAAGAATATTTGGTGATGTTGGATGGTGCGAATTTAGAGAGTGATGTTCTAAAAGTGGGGCATCATGGCTCCAAAACTTCAAGCTCTGAGATATTTTTAGGATATGTTGTACCAAAATATTCTGTAATCTCTGCAGGAAAAGATAATCGCTACGGGCATCCACATGAGGAGATAACCAAACTGCTTGAGCGGTTTGGCACAACAATACTGGGTACGCAAGAAGGGATAATTATTTTTGAGTCGGATGGAGAAAATATAATAGTTAAATAACCCCTGCTTCTTTTAGGGTCGCGTAAGCGCCTTTCTTTTTGATGGTTTTAACCGCTTTTGCGGAAAGCAGAAGGGTGATGCTTTTTTTGAGCTCTGGAATGTAGATTTTCTTTTTCTGAAAATTTGCTTTTCTTCGCACTTTCCCAACTGGATTAAATTGGGTAGCACGAACACGGTTGCTATATCCGCCTGCAACTTTTGATGATTTATGAGTAATTGGGCATATCTTTGCCATAATTTTTAATTTTTTATTCCTAATTCGCAATTTTTATGATATTATCATAAAAATCGCTTTATGCAACCTGATTTCATTTTCATCATTTTAATACTTATATTCTCTATCGTAATACACGAAGTTTCTCACGGCTATGCCGCAAACTCACTTGGCGATCCTACGGCGCGCCTTGCGGGCAGGCTCACTCTTAACCCGCTTAAACATTTGGACTTGATGGGCTCTATTATAGTTCCTGCAATTTTAATTCTAACGAGTGCAGGATTTATATTCGGATGGGCAAAGCCTGTTCCTTATAATCCTTACAATCTCCGAAATCAAAGATGGGGAGAAGCGATTGTTGGGGGCGCGGGACCTGCGGTAAATATTCTCATCGCAATTATTTTTGGTCTTTTGATAAGATTCGGTATGGAGTTTGGCTTTGTTACGGCATCGTTTATTCAAATCGCAGGAATCGTCGTTTTTGTAAATATTTTACTTGGACTTTTCAATTTGATTCCATTTCCGCCACTTGACGGCTCAAAAGTTTTTGCGTCAATTTTGCCGTATAGGGCGGCGGAGAGCTACAGGAGATTTATGAATTTAACGATGCGACATGGCCTCATTGTAATTTTCGGTTTTCTGTTTCTCTTCATCTTTATATTCGGTCCTATTTTCATTCGCCTAATTTCTTTCATCTCCTTCCTTATTACAGGCATACATGTCTTTTAATTTCTTGCATTTTAAGCTATTTAATAGTAGAGTATTGGGTAACTTGCACCAAGCGAGTTTTTTTGTAGAAAAATGTCCACAATAAATCAATTGGTAAAAAAGAAGAGAAAAAAGACATCCACAAAGTCAAAGACTGTGGCCCTGGGGCGTGGTTTCAACACTCTTAAAAATAGACCCGCAATGTATGCATCTCCGTTTAAAAGAGGGGTGTGCATCAAAGTTATGACAAAAACACCCAAAAAGCCGAACTCAGCTGTTAGAAAAGTTGCGAGAGTTCGCCTTACAAACGGCATGGAGGTTACAGCTTATATTCCGGGAATGGGGCACAATCTTCAGGAGCACTCTGTTGTGATTTTGCGCGGAGGACGCGTAAAGGATATTGGACTTCGCTACACTATTGTACGTGGAAAGCTTGACACTGAAGGCGTTGCAAACAGAAAAAGAGGAAGAAGTATGTATGGCTCTAAGAAACCTAAATAATGCGAAGGAAAGTTAAAAGAAGAAAAGAAGTTGAAAAGGACTCTGTACACGAGTCTGTTAAAGTTGCAAAGTTTATCAACTATGTAATGAAAGACGGCAAGAAAAATACTGCGCGAAAAGTGGTGTACGCTACACTTGATGAAATCAAAACTAAAGAAAAGACAGACAAGCCAGCAGTGCTTTTTGAAACCGCGCTTGATAATGTAGGTCCTACTATGGAGGTGCGCTCACGGAGAGTAGGAGGCGCAAACTATCAGGTGCCAAGAGAGGTACGGCCAGAGAGACGTAATTTGCTTTCAATGCGCTGGATTATTGACGCGGCAAAAGCGAAAAAAGGTTCCCCAATGTACAAACGGCTTGCAGATGAACTTATTCTTGCAAGCAAAAATGAGGGCGAGGCTGTCAAGAAGAAAGAAAATATGCACAAGATGGCAGAGTCCAACAAAGCATTCGCGCATTTTGCTTGGTAAATTTCTCGACCCATTTAGTTAATGTGGACAATATTAGTTATGTGGTTACATACAGCATGATATTATAGAGTTATAAACAACTTGCATGCTATGTCCAAATATCTCGCTAAGTTTCTAATACTAACAATTATTTTGACTGCAGCACTTTCTGTGAACTATCTCTTCGCTGCATGGACAGGACCGACTCAAGCACCGCCGGGA
>CEPX01162408.1_pt1 | contig 22014 bp, 21 predicted proteins | sample 361361 | NCBI WGS metagenome assembly CEPX01 (sample SAMEA2619974, study PRJEB7988) | marine metagenome | biome: marine biome (ENVO:00000447); feature: mesopelagic zone (ENVO:00000213) & marine oxygen minimum zone (ENVO:01000065); material: "saline water (ENVO:00002010), including plankton...
TTTCCACGTACGCTAGATGTTGAAAAAGAATTCTTAATTATACATTCTCCACCTCCACTACCGCACTGTCCAACTATCCCCCCAACTATATTTGGACTATACACTCCTCCCGTCGTATATGTATTTTCTATTATACCTTCACTTTTTTCACCAACTAAACCACCCACATAACTTGAAGAGTCACTTGATGCAATAGAACCACTTTTTGAATATGTGTCCTTTATTGTTCCAAGACTATAACCAGCTAATGCTCCGACAGCATACTTTCCACTTATACCTATATTTTTCAAACCAAGATTTTTAACAATAGCACCTTCTCCAAGAGAAGCAAATATACCCACATAACTTTCATCAGGTCTAGATATAATCATATTGGATATTTCATATCCTTTACCATCTAATACACCTGTAAAACCAGGATATGTTGTACTAGTATCCCCTATTGGATCAAAACCAGACCTACTATCCCATGAATATGTTTCAGAACAATCTATATCATTCATTAATTCATAACTTGCAGTCAAATCATATTTTATGTTTTGAAGTTCATCACAATTTGAAATTTCAGAATCAATTTCATAAATTCCACCAGGACAGCCATCATAATTAATAGTGCAGTCTTCATTACAATATAAATAACCACTATATTCATCATCACAAATATAATCTCCTAATTCAGAACCATCACATTCTTCTGGCTCATCAATTACATTATTACCGCATAATTCACATTCATAAGTACAATTTTCAGTTCCAGAATCGTCCCAATTAAAAGTTATATCACAGGTATTCTCATCTCCTGAGTTGGTGTCCATATCTTTAATATCTTTTTCACCATTAAAACATACAACATTTTTGTTTAATTCAATATCATTTGAATCAGAAGTAAAATAAACCCCTATAAATGTATTATCATTAGCAGTGTTAGATTCTAAACTATTGTCATCTGAGTTAGAGACAAGATAAATTCCAATTTCCGTGTTTTTGTTTGCTGTATTTTCATCCATTGTGTTAAGGGAACTTGAATCAAGATAAATTCCATAATCATTTTCATTAGCTATATTAGATACTAATTCGTTGTTATTTGAACTAGACTCAAGAAGTATTCCCTTTTTATTATTATTTTTTGCTGTATTTTGATCTAAAAGATTATTCTTACTAGAAAATAAAGAAATCCCACTGGCAAGATTACTATTTGCTGTATTGGAGGTTAATTCGTTGTTATTTGATCCTAAAGTTAGATAGATCCCATATAAAGCGTTACTATTTGCTGTATTGGAGGTTAATTCATTATAATTTGAATCTGATTTAAGAATAATTCCATGCTGCCCATTATAATTTACAACATTATTTCTTAGGGTGTTATCTGGACTTAAATACAAATTTATACCATTTTCTTCATTTGAACTTACTTTGTTATTAGAAATTATATTAAATGAACCTGAAGATACTTTTATACCATCCCTCCCATTTCCATTTACTATATTATTTATTAACTCATTCTTATCTGAATTAAGTTCTAGATAAATGCCTTTGCCAATGTTGTCAATTATTCTATTATCAATAAGCTCATTATCATTACTATTTGAAATATAAACACCTTCAATCCTATTTTCATCTATAAGATTATTCTTCAAAATATTATGCGAACTATTCTCAATAGTAATTGCCCCATTTAAAAAAGACCATAGAAAAGTACCATAAATATGATTATCATATATACTGTTATAACTAGCTTCCCTAATACGAATAACTTCCCTATGATTATATGGAAATATATTGCTATAAATCTTATTATAAATACCTCCATCTATTATATTTATACCCATAGCAAGATTATTTGATAGTGTATTATTCCAAATATCATTATAAGAGCATGAACTTAGTGTTAAACCATAATTATTAGACTCAAAACTGTTATTATGAATCACAGAATCCTCTACATCAACAAAAACAACACCTGTACTAGCCAATATAATATTACAATTCCTAATATCAATATTCTCTTTATTCTCTGCAAGTATTGGGCAATTAGCGATTGTATGGCCTTGACAATCAAGAGTTACATTATCATCATCCAAAATTATATATTCAGAACCATTTCCGATTATATTAGAGCTTAAGAAAAGATCAGTTACAAGATTAATACCACATCCACCTCCAAGAGATACCAGCATCCTATCTTCACTCTCTTCACCATTAGAATCAGTTACAACTAACCTTAAGACATAATTTCCAAAAGGAAGTCCAGTAGTATCCCAAGAACCAAGCTCGCCATTATCCACTGATGTTGTTGAAGAAACAATAGTATCCCAACTCAAAGGATATGGACTTAATGGGGAAGTGGCATCAGCATAAAACAACTCATAACTACTAAAACTTCCAGAAGCACTACTTTTTGCACTGCCCATCACTTCAATTACATCCCCGGATTCATAAAACTCTCCATCTATGATACTATGATCAAACTGTGCAATTACAATAGAATCAACTTGTAAAGCTTCATAAGCATTTATTCGTCCAATACCTATATATTTATCTGAATTAACAGGTCTATCTACCTTACTTCTGATTATTTGTCTAACCTCTTCTGCAGTAAAACTAGGATTTTTCGATATAATAAGACCTGCAAGACCTGCAACTAATGGTGCTGCCATGGAAGTTCCTGACCAACTAATATAGTCATTTGGAGGGATAGTGCTTAAAATATCTTGACCTGGAGCTGCAACATCTATCCATGCACCACTATCGAGCATCCAATCACCATATTTCGAAAATGGGGCCCGTGCATCTGTTTGTTCAGTTGCTGCTACACCTATTACATTATCAAATGCGGCAGGATACTCTTTAATATAATTATTAGCATTCCCTGCAGCAGCTATTACAACAATATCGCTATTATAGGCGCTTGTTACATTATCTATTAATGAAGAAGGGGTAGATCCACCAAAACTCATGCTTATTACCCTTGCGCCATTATTTACAGAATAATCTATTGCTTTTCCTATTTCACTTACAGTAAGTGCGGATTTACCTGCCATTAACATACAATTCCAGCATAATCCTGAAATTCCTAAAGAATTATTACTTTTAGCAGCAGCTATACCTGCACAATGTGTCCCATGTCCATTTAAATCTGAGATATTCCCACTCATTAAAGCAAAATCACATCCATTTATATCATCGGTACAATTATTATTATCATCATCAATTGAGTTTGCAGGAGTTTCTCCAGGATTAGTCCATAAATTATCTATAAGATCTGTATGGTTAGTATCAATTCCAGTATCAATAATAGCAATGATAACAGAAGGGTCCCCAGTTTCAATACCCCATGCAACTTCTGCCGAGATCATAGGTAATGCCCATTGAGAAGAATAATCAGTATCACTAGGAATTACACTGGATGTATAAATATAATTAGGCTCAACCCAATCAACATATTCACTTAATTGAAATGCTTCAACTGTTAAAGGAATATTTGCATTATCACTTAAAGTTATTTTTCTCATCATATCAAATTGGGGACTTATAAGAGCTTTTTCAATTTTGATTACACCAAATTCTGAAGCTAATTCATCTAATGAATTAACTCCAAATGATGAATCTGTTATTTTGGATAAATCAATATTCTTTAAGCTGACCAATATTTCTCCAGCTACGAACTCTGGTTCTTCGGGGGAGGATTTATTAAAACAGGCATTGGCATAACGCTCTGATTTATTGCATACCGATTCTTGCTCGTCAGAGTCACCGTCGCAAACTTCATCAATAAACACGTATCCTTCTCCACAGCCATTAGATGGGACAAAACTAAAATCTATTATTTCTTCTTCTTCCTCTTCCTCCTCCTCCTCTTCAACATCATCATCTCCTCCAATTCCATCATCCAGCCCCTCGTAAACACAAGCATTAAACTCCTCGTCATCTATGGGGTGTGCTATTTTGCAAACAATCCTAACAATAAATTTCTTAAAAGAGTTAGCTTCATCAAGAATATCTGCTAGCCCTATACATTCTCCAGCGGAACATAAGTTACTCTCACATTCATAACTATTTTGACAAGAAGCCCACTCTCCTTGGGAATCCACTGTCCTTTGTTCTTTCATCTCATTGTCAATATCACAATAACTTGGAACTCCATCAACTTCTAATCTTATTCCGAAAGGATAACACTGCTCATTGTAAATACATCCACTGCATGATTCGGACTCTTCCTCTTCAATGGTTTCGTTCAAAGGCTCTTCAATTGTTTCCTCATCCTCGGAGGTTTCATTTGTACCTAAAGTGTCATTTATAATTTCATCATCGACCTTTAAAGTTGTATTGCCTTCTCCAAGGGTTTCATTCAAGGACTCTTCAATTATTTCTTCATCAGCTAGAGTATCATTTACGGTTTCGTCGTCAATTATTTCATCTCTAGCAACCCCATCATAAATCTCTTGCACCTCGCTAGCACTTAAAGCCCTATCATAAATAGCAACATCATCCATCGTGCCTCTGAAATATCTTTGTGCATGTCCCAACGTTATTTTTGAGGCAACGTTTGAGCTATCAACTCCAGATGTAACTTTTTCTTGCTTTAAATTTCCATCCTTATACAAAGAGAGCATTTGTGTACTTGAATTGTATGTTCCTACAATATGTACCCAGGTGTCTGCTTCACACCCATAGAACCTGGCAACAGGTGTAGAAGGCAGAGTTTGAACATACCAATAACTATTCTCATCATTTTGATTATAAATCAAGCCAAGTCTCAACCTGCTCCCGCTAGCCAATGCAATACCGCCATAATGTGAAGCCTCACAATCTTCCACCTTAAACCAAGAAGCAATGGAGAAACTAGCAGTTTCATTTCCCGTAAAATCAAAATCAGGATTACTATTATATAGGTTATAGCTTCCATCCAAGTACAAGCCTTCATCTTTTATCCCATCAGCAAAAGAACCAGAACCCGACAAGGCATTCCCGCCATAAGAATCCTCGCCATTTCCATCAAGAGAATAATAAGCGACCAAACCTTCATCGACGCTAACAGCATTTCCAGTTATTCCGAATAAATCGCTCCAAAATCCGGCGCTAACGACGCTAAAGCATAAAACTAAAACTAAAAAAGTTATACCACCAAGCTTTTTATTCATATCTCTTTTATAAAAACGTCATTTATAAAACTTGCCTAATCAAGCAAAAACATAATCCTGAAAAACATATAGTAAAACCAACGCTAAAACAATAAAACCAAGTGCAATCAATAAGCCAATTATCAATCCCTTGTGCCCCTTTTTCTTTTCAACAAGACGCGGAGAGGTAGGTAGCTTATTCCCAGAAGAAACCGGAGATACTACTGCCTGTTTAACAACAGCCCCTGCCTCATTAACTTTTCTAGAAGCTAATTCAACCTCCTGAGGAGTATAGCCAGCATTCAAAAAAGATTGCATTGCATCTGACAACCCCTCTCCTCTCTCTAAAGCATTCTTCAACCCACCAACTAACTCATCCTCTCGAGATTCCATATTTGGATTAGTTATATCTACAATTTTAAAATACCTCCATCAGCCATTATGTGCACATTCTTTCCTCTTTTGTACCCAAGTTCATTTGCCAAGCTAATCATAGGCACCGTCTTATCTGGCCCACCGTGAGAGGGAATAACATGCTTTGCCTTAACAATCTTGAGAATATCTCTTAAGTCTTCTCTCCCAGGATGGCCGGAAACATGAGCATCCCTGAAAATCCTAGGCTGGCTCTTCTTCAATCTAGCCTCCATCTTAGCAAACTGTTCTATATTGCCTTCTACTGGAATAACAGAAGATGAAAAGATCAAATTATCCTCTTTGTTAATTCTAAAAGGTAATTGATGCCTACTTAATCTCTCTAAAATACTTCCAGGTTCACCCTGATGTCCTGTGCAGACCACCAAATATTTCTTACGATTCTTCTCAACCTTATGCAACATCTTCTCAACCTGTCTACGATATTTTGAAATATTAATATCTGTTAGAAAAGGCGCAATCCCTGCATTTTTTGCAGCGTTAGAATATTTATCCAAACTACGTCCCAAGAAAACAACTTCTCTATTCAACTTTTTACCAAATTCCACAATAGATTTTAATCGAGCAATATGTGAAGAAAATGTCGTGACGATCATTCCAGAACCACGATTTTGAACCGTCAACATAACTTCTTCTAATAAAGCACGAGCAATCTTCTCACTCGGAGTCTTCTTTTCACTTCCTGAATACAATGCATCAACAACAAAACACAAAACACCTTCCTCGGCGATTTCTCTTAAAACTTTATAATTTGGAGGCTTGCCCAAAACAGGAGTATCATCCATCTTAAAATCATTACCGTAGAGGATAACACCCTCTGGGGTGTGTAATGCAATTAAAACACATTGTGCTGTTGAATGTGTAATGTTAATGAAGTCAACCTTATATTTTCTGTTTTTACCCTGGACAAAGAATGATGTATTCGGCTTGACAGAATATTGTTTGTTCCTTAGGCTCAACTCATTGTCGGCTAATAACGACTTCAAAACTTCCATTGTGAATGGCGTTCCGTATATTGGCGCCTTATATTTGTCAGATAAAAATGGAATTGCTCCAACATGATCCAAATGGGCATGGCTCACGAATTGTGCACACACTTTATCTCTAATATGGTTAATAACAGAATCCTCTGGGACTGCCCCAAGCCTCTTTAAGTTCCTCTCAGTCATTATACGATCTTTCTCTTCCATTTTCACAATCGCAGGCAAGAAAAATCCACAATCAAAGATAAAGGCATCTTCTTTATACTCGACAACAGTCATGTTTTTGGTAACTTCAGAAACACCACCCACTGTATATATTTTCACCATCTTATTACTTTAGTGATGTCGAAAGGGTATTTAAATTATTCGGAGAGATACGGCTGGCTGATCTCTTTATCTGGATAAATAGTGCTAAGAGATTGCATGATATCTTCAGAAATATGAGCTCTTTTATCTCTAGCAAATGCTATGGCCGGTTCAGGCAAATCAAGAGACTCTGCAATATCGGAATCTCCAAGACTTGTCAAATCTTGTGCCTCATAAACCTCGCTGAGAACACCCCTTGAAAGATAAAACCCACCCTTCCCCCTTTTGGAATAAGAAGCAACAACGCTCCTAGCTTTCCCGGTTCTCTTTTTTGATCTTCTAAAGATTGAGTGAATCGTAGAAATTGGTGCTCCAACAAAATAAGATATATCTGGAACAGAGAAGTTAACGTCGTAAGACCTATCGATAGCCCCTAGTTGTTCTGACGTTGCACGAAATGTTGTCCAATGCAGAGACCTCAGGCCAACCCTATCAAGAATTGTCATAACCTCTGTGGCATTGGTAAAAAGCCCTTTTCCCAATTCCCTATAAGAAGCCTTAGTTTATAACTATTTTCATTAACGATCTGTGTTATTGAGAACAATAATCCTTATAAAGAAAAAACTTCAACTAAGTTTATGATAACAACGGAAGAGAAGAGATGAAAAGAGCATCAGTTCGTGTTGGTCAAAAAAACATCTCAATCAGCGAAAGTTTAATCAGTTGGTACGAAGGAAACCCGGACAGATTATCACAAACATCTATTGGACACCTAAGAGAGATACGGGAAAGTGGAACGATAGCAACGGATGGCCATAAAAAGTCCTACGAAAAAGCTTTGGACGAATATGAAGCATCTATAGGAACACGTTGAACATAACTCTAAGACTGACATGGGGATCGAGCCCACGACCTCTACATTACCAATATAGAGTACCTTTTAGTAAATGATTATTATGATTTCAAAGCCTGTGCCGAGATTCGAACTCGGGATCTCTACATTACCAATGTAGTGCTATACCAACTAAGCCACACAGGCGATTCTGTCTAAATGCCTCTTATTTGAAAACCCCACGAGAGACATCCATTTTTTTAATTGGTTATGCCCATATACTTCAAGGATACCAATCTTCCTTAATTTATTCTCCTTTTTAGACATATTAAAGTCTTTTGCTAAGTGATCATATATCTGCCCTATAAGCCCCTTGCTACACATCTGAAGGCAAATCCTTGGATAAGGTTTTTTGTAACCTTTTCTTCGATCAAAAAATACACAACCATCTGTATCAAAAATCCCCCTGATTGTAGAATTAACAAAGTCCTCATTTCCGGAGCTAAGAATTCTCGAGGGAATTAAAACAGTGTGAGTCTTCACCCCGGGAGTAAAGCCAAAATAATCTTTTAATAATAAAAATAAAGCCTTCGAGTAAAAAACTATCCTTATAGAATTCTTGTTCTTTACTTTCAAGATATGGGCTCTAATCTCGGGAAAAACCGATTTAACCACAGGGATTATTACATTTTGATAATAGGGCAAATCGTATCTGCTATCTCCTGCGAATTCTATTTGATAAGTTCTATTGTTATATGAATTGAAAAACCCATCCCCGATAAAGGCGCCGACAAATTCGCACAGACCCTCAGTTAATACTACTTTTGATAAGTCAACCTTCATTTTAGAAAGACCCTGCAAGTGATATTTTCGGATTGCCTCAATTCCTTTTTTCCTCCCCAGATCAAAAGCCAGAATATTCTTTCTATAGGCACTTTTACCCCCCTTAATTTGGCCAAGATGGTCTCCTACTTTTAAAACTAGATTATTAAATCTGCTTTGATTATTTTTATTTAAAAAGAAAATTAATTTATTAAATAAATCTTCGGGAATAGAGGTTTTGCCAGATTTATAACAATCAAACATTTGCCTCTTAATATAAAATTCATCTCCTAATTCTTTCCAAGTTTTGCCAGAGTTCAATCTTATTAGTTGAAAAAATTCATTTCTTATGTTAGAATCTTCAATTATCACCCTCATAACAATTCTAAGATGAATAACTATTTAAGCTTTGTGCCTTCTGTAGTAATCAGGCACAATATCCCCTAAAACCTTAAACTTATAAACTTAATTCTCACCGAATTTCTATGGAAGATGAAAAAACAGCACAGGAAAAATATGAAAGTTTAAGTTTTGAACTCCCGACATTCAAACAAGTAGCAGAAGACTTTGATATTGAAAAAGTATTCGAAAAAGACTCTAGCTTTGCTCTAAGAGACATCAGGCATGCAATTGTAGAAAAAATCACTGCCTACTCCCAGTTATTTGAAACATTCCAAAATCCAGGATCATCACCAATGTTTATTTTAACACTTTTAAGAAACACAAAAGAACAAGACAAAGAAATAATTTCAGAAATATACAAAAAACTAGCTAAGATTCAAATAGACTCAATCAAATTAGATACAATCTACAAAGAGAAAAACGAAGCCATTTTCATCAAAGAAACAGTTGAAGAATGGCAGGAAACAAAAACAAAAATATTAGAACTAATCGAAAGACTCGAAAAAGAAACTGATAAAAAGTCCTCTACAAAGACAAGCGGATACTTTGGTTAAATCAATCCTTCCAAATCAATCTCCAGAGCAACCGCTGGCATCTTAATCTTCCAATTTTTCAAAACTCTAGGATTAACTTCTCCGATATAACCAATACTCTTGCCATTAACAACAACCTCACCACACCTTCCATCTATAAACCCAACATGAGAACCGTCTTTTATCTCATATTCAACTTCGAGCATCTTAAACAAATAATCTAAAATCTGCTTTAAATCTGTAAAATTAACCTTCTCATCGCTTAAGACAACAGATAACTTCTCATTCTCAATGACGCCAGCTTCTTGACTAGTGTCTTTAGAAAAAACACGACCAACCTCAAAAATCTTATGTGGATAACTAGCATCTGAGTTCTCATAAAGTATTTGCATCATATTAGTCAATAGATCAACTCTCAACACATCACGACCTGTTTTTGAATCCTCTAATTCAATAAAATCCGTAAGACCATAATGAATTTTCTTCACGTCTTTCTTAGTATTGATATGAAAACTATTAACTTCCAGCAATCCAAGTCCGGCCAAAACATTGCTAATAACTTTTTTACTCTTCGATTTTGGATCTTCCTCTGCAATTGTAGAAATCTCGGGAAGAATGGGTTCAAAGTTATCATAGCCATGAGCAATTGCAACTTCTTCTGCTAGATCAACCCAATGTAAAATATCTGTTCTATATGCTGGGACAATTGCCTTACATTTAGGCCCCTTGGGGTCATCCCCTGTGGATTCAACACCAATTCCCATCCTGGACAAATACTCCTTAACCTTCTTCTCGCTAAAGTCTACACCTAACATCTTATTTATATCCTCAACTTTAAAATCCATCTTTTCTCCGGATAAATCAGGAGCAGAAATAACTTTCCCATCTTGCTGTTTGCAATCTATAGAATAGATCTGCCCGCCCATTGCTGCTAAGGAAATAGCAATTATATTGAAAGCCTTCTTAAGAGCATGGAGATTAGTTCCGGTAGCCTCCAAAAAGATATCCTTAGTCGTTTCATCAATCTTTCCAACATCATGTGAGTTGATTATAGGCGGCATAGACATAATAGTTCCAGCATTGTCAACAAAAATTGGAAAGACATCCCAATCCTGACAGATGTGTGCATAATCTCTTCCGGTAGGATGTTGCCCTAAAATCTGCCTTCCGTTAATCACCCTCGGAAACTCAAGTGGTTTAAACTTGATATCCTCTGGCTTCTTCCCAACAAACTTTATAGGAAACTCGATCTTCTCCAGTGGATAAAGACCAATTCCGCCCTTTTTTCTCTTTCTTAGGATACCCATTCCAAGCTTTTCTTGTATATCTATAACTTCCTTAATTCGTTCATCGTCAAACTTTACTCCTTTAATGATGCAAGCTATTGCATAGGGCCATTCCTTTGGTAAAGACTTATCAACAATCAATTTTTCTCCAGAAGATTTAACATTGAAATTGGCTAGCTTGCCTTTCCCACGATACTGATTAACGGCTCTTGCAAAATTCTGTAAACTCAAAAGGTCTGGTCTGTTTGGAAACACCTCAACTGCAACTTCTTCATCATTTACGTATTCAATTGGAGTTCCCATGTCTGTAATAGATTTTTCCATAGCTTCGTCTACTTTTCCTATTGCTTTCTCAAGAGCTTTTCTGTTCATACTTAGTATTGTCATTTTATATCTCCTTTCTCAATCAAAAATTTAATATTGGGACCAACTTTATGTTCTCCATTCTTTATCTCTTGTATGTCCAACCATTTAACTTCTTTTATTGGATCAATTGGCTTAATCTCACTCTCGTTTAAAAGTTCTGCCAAATAATGTATTAAAATAATCTTCATCTTTTCACCTGTCTGCGGATTTTCCCAAAGAATCATAGGGCTAAGTGCCTTAATTATTTTGACAGAGACATTATTCTCTCTCTTCGTCGCATTAATACAAGCTTCCTCAAATCCCTCTCCATCTCTAATAGTTCCACCAGGCAGCTTATAGAAATCGTCTTTCTCATCGTGATTAACCAACAACTTTCCACCTTTAACAATTACCGGACCAGATGCTATTATTACTTTTTCTTCCATTTTATTCTAACCCGATCTCTCCTTTAATTTCTTTTATGGCATTCATAGATAATTCCAAAAACTCTCCAACTTCTAGTCCGGCCTTCTCGATCTCTCTAACTAGATCCCTATTGCAATTCTGAGCAAAGGCCTTGTCTTTAAACTTTTTCTTTATCCCTTTCAATGCCATTGTGGAAATGTTCTTTCCCCTCATCAAAGCATAAGCATAAATTATCCCAGTGAGAGTTTCCGAAGCAATTAAAGCATGCTGAATTCTTTTACTCCTCTCTTTATCCTTGAATACCGGAATCTCGTCATAGCCATAAGCATGCGACTGCACATTCTCAATAAACTCGTCATCAAAACCTTTTTCTTTTAACATCTCGACACACTTAACACAATGCTCCGTCCAATCCTCTCTCGTTAATGACCAGTCTACATCATGCAACAGCCCCAGCATTCCCCAATATTCAACATCTTCTCCAAGTTTCTCAGCAAGAGCCTTCATAATTGCCTCGCTCTCCAGATAATGATTCATATCTGAAGGCAATTGTGGCATACTCTTGAGTAATTCGAGCGCCTGATCGCGAGTTAATGGTAAGTTGGTCATTTTATATCTCCTTCAAGAACTAGATCGTATTCCATAAGCCCCATTTTTTTATAAAATTTTATTGCTGCCTCATTAGATGATGAAACAAGCACCTTGGATCGCCCAACCCCCTTCAATCTGGCAAAATCTAAAAGCTTTTCTACCATCTCTTTGCCAATACCCATCCTACGATATTCTTCAATAACAAAAGTATTGCCTATCTCTAAGATATTTTGGATATTTCTGTAATCTCCAGCCTCTTTAATACCGCCGATTAGATAGCCTATAATATTATCACCGTCAACGGCAACTAAAACAAGACCGTTTTCATCGTTGATTGCGTCCTCGAAATATTTCTTATTGTTAGCTGGCCATTCGCCGTCTAAAGTATCATCGAAGTTAGAAATCTCATTGTTAAACAATTGCTGATTTAGATCCTGGATTGCATTGACATCTCCAATTTCTGATTTTCTTATAGTCAATCCCTCTTTCATCCTAATCTTTCCTCCAAAACTTCATTTCACGAAGCTGATTTATATCATTCTTATACATATTCCTCAAGTCAGTTATCTTAAAGTAATCCATAATAATCCTATCAAATCCTGGGCCCCAAGCTAAAACTGGGATATGCCTTCCAAACATTGGAATAGTAACCTCTGGTCTAAACATCCCCGCCCCACCAAGCTCCAACCACTTTTTATGCACTGGATGAAAAACATCAATCTCTAAACTTGGCTCAGTATACGCAAAATATGCCGGTCTGATTCTGATCTTATCATATCCCATTTTCTTAAAAAACTGTGTCAAATAACCAAGCAATTGCCTAAAGTTGGCATTCTCATCTATTACAATTCCTTCTGTTTGATTAAACTCAAAACCATGCGACCAGTCAACAGTTTCATTTCTAAAACACCTACCTAAAGCAAAATACTTTGCAGGAACATTCTCTTTCAAATTTTTCCCAATTTCCATTAATGCCCTTGAAGACAAACATGTAGTGTGTGGCCTCAACAAAGTCTTCTTCGCGTCTTCTTCTTTCCATTCTTGACTCCAACCTTTAGACCCATCAACTCCACCCTCATGAGATTTCTTCACTCCTTCAACAATTTTCTTTTCTGGAAGCTTAGCCTTAATGTCCTTTAAATAAAAAGTGTCTTGCATCTCTCTAACTGGATGATCCTGTGCCGTGAATAAACTATCAAAAACCCAAAAACCACTATCCACAAGATCTCCAGACATTTCCTTGAAGCCCATTTCTAACCATATAGATTTGGCATGATCAACAGCTTGATTAACAAAATGTCTTTTCCCACCATAAATCCTTGGTACTCCTGCAGTCAAATCGTATCGTCTGAACTTTTTATTCTTAAATCCATTACTCTTCAGCATCTGTGGAGTCAGCTGCTCTATAAGATCGACGTCTAACTTCTCTTTTTGGATTTCTAAGCCGTTCTTAGTTAGCTTAACCGCAATCTCTTTTGTCTGTAAAACCTCAACAAGATCTTTTCTCTTCTTCAAATTCTCCAAAGCAAACTTTTCTTCAGGAGCAAGACTTGAAAGCTCTCTAGGCAAAGACTCCAAAAACAATTCTTCAACAAATTTCTTAGAGACTTCATCTGATTTAGCATTCAAAACTAAATTTCCTTGCTTAAGATCAACAAGAGCCTTCTTTTTCAAAGTACCTAGTGCAACCTTCGCTTCGTTATCATTTAGGCCAGTAGCTTTCTTTATATCTTTTATAGCAAGTTCCTTTTTGTCGTGTAATGCTATTAGAAGTGCTCTTTCTGGGAGGTGATTCTTTCTATAATGCACTCCAAGGATTCCAAGATCAACAATCTCCTCCTCTTTCTCTTCTGTTTCAGCCAGGTCCTTCTTCTTTAAGAACTCAGCAGCCCTAAGAATTGTCGTCTTATCTAGATCTTCATTAGCAAGCTCATCAACAGAAACAGGCTCTCCACTAAGAAGAGGAATTAGCTTCCTTTCTATAGGAGAAAGCGACTCAATAATCACCTTAATGTCCATACAGAATATCTAGGAGTGTTGGGTTTTTAAGAGTTTTCAATCCTCACCAATATGCCAGAAACTCATTACTTCACGATCATGTGTTGGACTTTCTTCCACCCGAGCAATCTTATACTTATCCGATAAATCATCCCAAACATATTCAACATCATCCATATTAATAATCACCCTCTTCCCAATCTTATCAACATAATATTTCTTAGTGATTCTTGAAATATCTCTAGCAATCCTCCTTAAACTTTTCCCATTAGAATAAATCGCAAAATAAATCACTGTTCCTTCATCTGTTCTATTCCCGTAAGGTAAAATCTTCCTCCTCATCAATCTCTTAAAATACTGGTGAGAATTCTTTGTCCTAGCTGTGCATAGGTGCATATTCAAGTCAGACCCACCCTTCTTAACTTGCTTAAGAATCCAAAGACCGGCCTTTAAAGAACCATTTATTGTATATGTATCTCCATTAAGCTTATATTTCTTAGTAACAATCTTAAAATTAGTATCACTAATCTCAAATTCATTCAGGTTAACAAAAGAGACTAGGTCCTTAACTTTATCGATAAAGGCAAACATCTCCTTCTCTAATCCAGGGATTACAGGCATTTCGATACCCATCCTTTTACGACCTATAATAGAATTAACAAGCTTGAGTTTCTTAACATCCTCTGAAGCCCTCTTTATGTCTATTAGGAAACCTGGGTGAAATCTAAACTCATCAACATACTTGGCCAGTCTCCTGATCTTTTTTTCATCAACCAATGGAAATGGCAAATAAATATGGATATGAAATCTTTTTCCGAATTTCTTCCTTAGGGCCTTCACATATTTCATTGTTTGTTTAAAGTAATATAGTGGGTCACCTCCTGTAATTCCGCACCCAAGAGAACGAGAACTAACTGCCTCATCTATCAGGTCTTTGACCCTCTTAACAGATCGCTCATTGGCAAAACACTTGGGAGAATTCTTTCTATTGTTGCTCAGCGAGCAATACCAGCAAGCCCTTGGGCACTTTCCACCAACAAACAAGACCAACTTCTTACCCTCTACACATTGCCTACATCCTTCAGGCAAACAGCCATGACAATGTGAATCGAATTTTGTTTTGTCCGATAAGGACACGCGACCTTGTGCCATACGTATAAAAAGTGAATAAAGTATTTAAAAAGATTGGTGTTGGAAGATTAATACAACACCTTATGTATCTCTTTCAAAAATTCTAGATGTTTTTTCTTCTCTCTTTTGAGAATCTTTTTATCAGAATGCATAATAGATGTAACCTTTTCTCCTGCAATGACTTTTGGCGTAATCACATAATCAGCACCTGCATTATACATGTCAATTGTCTCGCTGATTCGAGCACCTGTTAAAACCACATCTGCTTTGGGGTTAACTGCCTTAACTTTCTTCAGCACATGTATATTATCTTCATAGTCTGGAGAAGTAGAAATCACCATCTTAAGATCATGTAAATCAATCTTGTTCAACACATCTGGGCTCATAACTGTTCCATAAATAGACGCCACCTTCTTCCGGGCAAGTGCCGAAATTATTTCTGGGTTTTGATCCATAACCAATATGTGATCTCTCATTTTCTTTCTAAGCAACTCGTTTAAAACAACGCTACCAACCCTATGTGCCCCAATCAACAATATCGTTTTCTTCTTCGCATCATGATAAGCAATGTTCTCTTTTATCGGCAAATGTGTTTTGCCCTCCATCCATGTCGCCATATATCTATAAACAAAATCCTTCTTACTGATGAGATAAGGAGTAAATGACATTGTAATTACCGTGGCCAATATAACCGTAGAGAGAAGAGATTCTGTAAGAACTCCCAAGCTCAAGCCCAGTATACCTATAATTAAAGAGAATTCTGACAATTGTGCAAGAGAAGCAGATGTTTGGAAACTAGTTTTCTGCTGATATCCTCCAAATCTAAACAAGAAATAAAGAATAACTGGCTTGAAAACCATTGCGCCGACAATCAAGAATAGCAATAAAACAAAGTGCTGCTGAATTCCATTAAAAACTATCTGCATCCCAAGTGAGATAAAGAACAAGATGGAGAAGAAATCTTTTATCGGGGAAATCCTAGATTCTAATTCTGTCTTAAATGGAGAATTCGCCAAAGAAACACCTGCAATAAATGCACCAATCGCGATTGAAATCTCACTTACATATGAAAGAACAATGAATAAAAACAACACACCCAGGGAAGCGATAAACAATAATTCAGTTGAACGAGCAGCATACCTAAAAGCTTTTTGTAAAACATATTTTTGCATAAAAACAGCAATACCCATAATTATGGCCAACCTGATAAGTGTGAAAATCACCGGTCCAACTGCAAAACTGCCAGTTGTAAAAAGTGCAATTGCTATAATAGCTACGAGGTCTTGTAATAGCAAAATTCCAAGGACAAGACGACCATGGAGTGTAACCAATTCCCCACTGTCAGATAACAGTTTAATATCTACCATAGTTGAGGAGAATGCAAGAATAATACCCAAATAAACAGCCTGAGCAGAGCTAACATTCAGAAAAGATCTAGAAAGGAAAACAATGAGAAATATCAAGATCACCTGTATTAATCCTATAGTCAGGATTTTCTTCAGATTAGCTTCTTTAATTTTTCTAATAGAAATCTCTAAACCGGCTGCAAATAATAAGAATACAATTCCTATCTCAAGGAAAGCAAGTATTAATTCCCTAGATTGAATCAAACCAAGAACAAGTGGACCAGCAATCAGACCAGTAATCACATAGGCCGGAATTAATGGTTGACGCAACATCCTCGCTAAAAATGCAAAAATCGAAGAAATCAATAAAACCGCAGCAACTCCAAAAATAGCCTGCTCAATGGCCGGCAAAGAGGTAACATTAAAACTAAGTTCCCCTAAAAAACCAATCATCGCCCCTGTTATTGCCATTTTTGTTTCTTCACCATTTTAATAATCTGACAAAAAGGGTTCTCGTGCCTCCTTGGTATCATAGTAATCTTTTATAGAATAAAGGTTTTATAAATGTTAGGAACTAAGCCGCCAGCTTCAATGTCTTCTTAACATTGCCAACTGCAACCATCACGGCATCAATAGGAGCACAAGTCAACCCCAAAACTCCACCACCAAAATAGCATGCCGACTCCTCAAAATCATCATCCCAAAAATTAGCTCCATTCTCGAAACACCTTTTCGCCCTCAGCCTTAAACCAGAATCAATTCCTTTTTTTGCAGAAAAGGGAGTTGCCGCCTGACAAAACCCTACAACAAATCTTTCCTTACAGTTTTTAAGTACCATGTTAATGTTTTTTCTGAGAAAGTCTGGAATGTATCTCAAAGTTTCTACGTGCCGTTTCAACGGCATTGCGATCTCGAGATTCCAATTGTGCAAACAAAACCCTTGCCTTATCAACCTTATTCATTTTTTCTTTTTTCCATTTAGTTTATTTTAGGCTTAAGCCTTCATTATAATCAATGAAGGTTCTCGTGCCCTCCTAGGGTGCCAAATTCACTCCTTTATCCTCCAAGAGACTTATAACAGCCTTATCAACAAGATTTTTCTTTGATGGAAACTCCGTTTTGTTTCTATTACTCTTCTCGACAAAGGTTTCTATCTCATCGCTAACCCACTTACTAATTTTCACGGTTGTCTCAGTTACCATTTGTATACAGAAAGTAACTTCCTATTTATAAATGTTTGTGTAAAAAACATTTAAGAAAAAGGTAGTGATCAAAAACTATATATCTCATCACCAGAATGCTTATAAGGAATTAACTTACATAATTTTAATGGCAAAAAGATCGCGTCGAAGTAGTGGCGATGATTTAGCACTAAAATTACTCGACAATAGTACAATTCACAAAGCAGAATATCATGGGCCAAGATCTTCTTCCGAAGGAGCAATAACAACTCCACATCAAAGAAAGGCTCTTGAAGCATTTTCAGATAAATACAGAAGAAGTTTATCGAATAAATGTATTCCACAAAGAACTGCATACATCATCAGCGAGCTGGAGAAAGCAGGATATAAAACACTTGAGGAAACTGACGGCATAAGCATAACAGAGTTCCTTAAAGATGATTTAGGGGAGTTCCATTACCCACCCGGAACAAAATTCTATCTAACATTTCAAGATGACGTTGTTATTGCTGCAAATATAGGGAAAAAGTCAATGCAAGAAGGAGTGCAATTTGGATTTGCACATACAGACTCACCATACCTCTTGGGTACTGGAAGGTTTATGCAAAGGGATGGGTTAGTATATATGGCTACAGAACCCTTTGGGGGCATCAGGCCAGAAACATGGACGGATAGACAATTGAGTCTATTTTTTAAAGGAACAAGGAAAGGGAGAAACGGACGACGAGAAAGAGTAAGCTTTTCAATAGGAGATAACCCTGGAGATCCTAGCTTTACTATACCGAGGGAATGTTTTCATCTCGAAGATGAAGATGAAGAACTGATGAACGATCAATTAAAGGTCCTTTTGGGGAATACTCCATATAAGGGGAATTTTAGTGATCACACGAAAGCGGTTCTTTTAGAAACCATGAGGGTATTCAATGAAAAATATGGGCTGAGAGAACGGGATTTCAAGTTAGGACAAACACACATATTCCCATCAGAAGAAGCAAGATTTACAGGACAAGATGGATCAATGATCTCTGGATTTGGGCAAGACGATTGGGCGTGTGCAGCTGCCATGCTTGAAGGATTCGTAGAGACAAAAAATCCAACATACACCTCTGTTCTTCAGCTCCATCCCGGAGAAGAGGTGGGAGACAATGGAAGAGGTACGACTGGTGCCGGATTTTTAGGAGAAATTTTTACTCCTGCCTTGGGCCAAATGCAAGGAAACGACTTGGGAGAACATTACGAAGGATTGCTAGCATCTCAAAGCCTCTGGGCAGACGTAATAGAAGTAAGACATGACTTCTCACCAGAATTTCACGACGAAAATGATTCGGCTTTTTTGGGAGCAGGACCAATATTGATAAGACAAAATGGAGATGAAGCAAATTATAGTGGATGGAGATCATCACCAGACACATTATCTTACATAGATAGCTTTATGGAGGCGAATAACATCCCATACCAGGTTGCAACAATGGGCCATTCAGAGGAAAGAATACCTGGCGCCTCTGCAGAAATTCACCAAGCCGTATTCGCAGACGGAGTAGACTTAGCCATACCTATCGCAGGAATGCATAGTATGAATGAAACAGTTTCTGCAGCAGATGTATTTCTTTTTTCAAAAGCTGCTAAAGCTTATTTTTCAATAAAAAACCGAAAAAAACATATGCCAATAGACCCGAAATCCTAAAATATATCTCTACTACCAAGCAATAGTTTTCGGTTCTCTCCGAACATACTGGAACTCTTCCTGTAGCTCATAAACCTCTAAGCTCATCTCAACCTGATCATCAAAATACCGAAGCTGATACTCCCTATCATTGTCTGAATTGAAAAATTCAATAATCATCTCCTTAGTCTTGCCATGTTCCATAAAAACATATTGAGAATCAACTCTCATCTCCTTCCCGTTAATAAAAATCTTGTCACCCTTCTTTAGCTTTCCAAGTGCCTTACTCTGCTTCAAAATCTTTAATCCTTCAACTTCTTCTGCCATAGCTAAAAAAAGATGTCAGAATTTATAAAGTTAACCTCTTAAAAGAAAACTCTCCAAGCCCAAACAAGCATCAAGACCAAGAATGAATATGCTATCAACCACGTAATAAACTTATAAGCTCCCTTTGAAAACTTATCACTCTTCGTTATTCCCAATATGCTCACATAGAAAAACTGACCGCCGTCTAAAATCCCTAAAGGCAACATATTAAACAAGGCTACCAAGAAGTTAATAATTACAATCCACCAAAGTAGATTAAATAGAAACCCAAAGAACGAATAAACTGGTTGATAATCGACAGCCGAGCCCTTAAGATAAAGCAAAAGAGAATAAATGCTAAACTCACCAAGCCCCGCCTTTGGATCAAGACCGCCACCAACGATTCCCAAGAATCCAGTTTCATTATCGCCAGGATGCTCTGCAAGTGTGATTCCGTAATAATACTCTCTTCCGTCTTCAACAACAGTCTTTAAAATCAGTTGGTCACCTGGTTTAAGCCCGTCAAAAAATCCCTGGAACTGATCTCTGCCCGTAACCTTCTCCCCATTGAACAAGACAATATTTCCCTCAATCCCCTTATGAATAGCAGGAGAATCTAAATACAATTTAACGTAATCATCCTCAACATAAAAATCATAATCTTGCAGCCAGAAATAGTTTCCGAATGTAGTTTCAACCATGATCAACTCTTCTGAATAATTCTCCATACTTAATATAGAACCAACTGGAACCGCAGTATAAGCATAATCTGTTACAGTGTAACCATGTGAAACATATGCCACATTAAACAATCCCCACGCCAAAAATAAGAAGATTATCCCAGTGACCACGTTGGCAAAAACACCGGCCCCGAGAACACTTAATCGATTAAACTTTCCCTTGCCATCGAAACTCTTCTTATTTTCTTCCACAAAAGCACCAAGAATAGGCCCAAGAAAAACAATCCCTGTCGACTTAATCTTAATCTTAGCAAACTTCATAAAAATACCATGGCTAAACTCATGGACAAATGCGACTATAGCAATAGCTACTAGAAAGTATGTAAAATAGAAGTTGGGGAAAAACCCCTCCAGGCCAAACAGCTGAGGAAAATAAGGAATTAAAGGCGCAACGGGAGGAGCCTTTATCACATCTGTAATCCACGGTTCTCTGAGATACCTCACAACTGTTACCCCAAATAGGTACACAATTCCTGCCATCAAGAAATATCCAGTAATAACAATTACATATCTTAAATAACCAAGAGATTTTTTGTACTTTGTACCAATTTTATTGATTAGATTAATCCCCCCTTTGGTCCTATACATATACATCCAACCTTCTTTGTCTAGTGTCTTTTCATTTTTCTTTAAGAAATATAAAATCCAAGCTACGAATAAGGCCAAGAATACAACATCATATATCCAAAATTCTACCATCTTTAATATATGAGCTTAGAAGAGTCGGTTTATAAGGTTTCGGGAATCTGGTGCCTACAATAAAAAGTATTATAAAATTTCCATCAGCTACCTACTCGACTCTCTATATACTCCGCCAACTCACGGCAGTAGGGTTTTTCAAAAAAACAACCAAAATGCTCTCCTTCTCTAATATCTGCATCAGCCAGCCATTCCTTGTTTTGTGAGGAAGCAACAATAACCTCTGCACGAGAACTCATGTCCGCCATAAAGCTCCTTAGAGCCACCGCTTTCTGATCTGATTTTCTCCTATAATCTGGATGAGGCTCTACTATTAAGAATCCATACTCTCTTCCTTTAGAAAAATCTTCTGCTTCTCTCCTGTTGGCTACAACATCTACTTCAAATCCGCTTCTCGCCAATAGAGCCCTGGTGCCATCACAGCCCATAGGCTCCGCATCAAGCCACAATACTCGTTTTCCTTTTGGTGTTTGTCTTTCTTCCATTTTCTTCAGATCACCCATTTCTCCCTTTCAGAATTACTTCTTTCTAACCGGCCTAAAGTCTTTTGACTTACATTTCCTACACTTTGCCTTTCCAGATAAGATTTTCAAATTATCAAGTCTCATTCTATGCTTACATACTTTACATACAACAGCATTTTTCATTAATCTATTCTGTGCTGCTGGAATTTTCGTTGCCATAATAATTACTCAGAAATTCGATTTAAAAGACTTTCGCTTCCGCAAACAGCAACAGATCTAAACCCACCACCCTTTTGTGGAAAAATATTAAATTCTGTTGGTAACGGGACTCCGCCGCAAGCCAAATACGCGTTAAAAACCTTGTTCATCACAAAAGCCTTAAATTCTCTTGGAGACTCACAATACCCA
>CEPX01006643.1_pt1 | contig 21980 bp, 28 predicted proteins | sample 361361 | NCBI WGS metagenome assembly CEPX01 (sample SAMEA2619974, study PRJEB7988) | marine metagenome | biome: marine biome (ENVO:00000447); feature: mesopelagic zone (ENVO:00000213) & marine oxygen minimum zone (ENVO:01000065); material: "saline water (ENVO:00002010), including plankton...
GCAATACAGGCACAGCGTACACAGAAAGATGATTTAAGAGGTAGTTATGAAAGCAGTACCAACTAAACCGAAGGTGCATCATGGTGCAGGAGAACCTTATATAATCTGCTCCTGTGGTATGGCTTTGTGTAAGAGCTATGCTCTGAAAAGCAGTCACTGCATTCTGTGTGGTGCAGCTACCCCACAGGTAGACTGGAATGAAACAAAAAGAAAGCAACATGAACGCAAAAGATAATTAAGTGCTTGACAAACAATTGTGTCTTGATATATACTGGATTACTTCAGTGAGGTTTGCTTTTGTTTCAAGTGCAGAACATCGACGAAGCTCAAGCTAACCCACCAAGCCCTGTACAGTATATCGTAGGAGATGGCAACAGCGGTATTCTTCCTTATGAATCAAGGTGTGTCTTATTTGCTCCAATTAAGGAAGGGAAGTCTACGTTGCTGCAGTATATTGGACAGAGTGTTGCTGGGGGGTTACAGCTTTTCGGGAGGGCAGAGTATCCTACTGAAAAACACACAGTTATGTATGTGCAGGCAGAGATGTCGCAGTCTACATTGCATGAACGTATTATTCAGAGCGCCTTGTCTGGAGTTACAGAGGTGAAGCTGCGATTCCAACATGGTACTGCATTTGGTCTGTACCTTGATACCAAAGAAGCACAAAACCTGTTGGAGAGTGAGATTCAGCGCACCAAGCCTTCGCTCCTGCTGCTTGACCCTCTGTATAAACTGTCTGCAGGAGATATTATTACCAGCGAAGGCTTCGACCCTATCTCCAAGTATCTCGACTACCTTATTAACTCTTACCATCTGTCTGTTATCTTCTCTATTCAGGCTCGCAAGTCTATTGTTGTTAAGTCTGGGAAGATTGATATGGGCAGTCAGGAGATGCTGGGTACTGTGAATATCGGAGCATGGGTAGATTCTGTGATTGCAGTGAAGAACGCAGGGGAAACCAAGAGACATTTGTTCTTTACTCTGCGACATGGTAGAGAGTCTCACTTCAGCCTTGTTGTAGACTTCGACCCTACTCTCAAGACATATTCTTTGCTTGAACGGAGGCGTGTTTAGTGTCTATGAACCCAGAGATATTCAAAGAAGGGGATTTCAAGTATGCAGTGAATGAGCAGATTAAACTCTGCATGCAGGATAGCACTGACCTTGCAGCTGAAGCTGCGCTACTCAGTAGAATAGATGTCCGTGCTAAACTGCTGCAGATTCACGCCCGACATGCGTCTGCGATACTGCAAATCTTTAAGAAGGAGGTGATGCGAGAACTAAGAGCAACATCAGTAAAGGGGGTGACAAGATTATGAAGACAGTTGGTGAAGTAGCTAAACTCTGGGGAATATCTAAACGTTCAGTCTACAGGATGATTGAAGAGGGCACTCTGCAAGCGGTAGTAGCAGAACGACAAGTCCCGATAGAGGGTTATGCTGTAGCAGACCGTGTTGTAGATGACGTAAGGTTTCTCTTACTGTCAGAGGAAGAGTGTTCACCCCAAGCAGTCCGACGTTTGCTGCAGCGTCTACCGAAAAAAAAATAAAAAAAGGAGAGCTAAGTGATGGAAAGGATTAAGTCCAAACGAACTGCAGGTGGGGGTAGCTACTCTACTCCACTGCTAAAGTGGCGAGGGCTGCTCGAAAGTTTCGAGGTAGTCAACCGCCCAGAACAGATACGCAAGAGCGAAGACGACATCGACATCAGATGGCGTTGGTCGAATGTGCGTGAAGTGGTCGCAGACCCTGCATATCCCTATACTACTGCAGAGTTTGATGTGAAGTATTCCGACAGTGACCGCTCTGGTTGGGTCATGCTGGAAGACAGCATCGCTGCTGCATTGGGGATGGCTCAAACAGATGTCAGCATCAATGACCTTGTTGGTTGTGACTGCCTTATGGAAAAGATACAGCACAACTATGGCAAGAACAGAACGTCGGGTCAGGACATGGTCGGTTGGGTCTTTAAGTGTCTTGAAGCCACAAGGGTCTCTGGCTCAGCACCTACTGCTGCATCTGCCAAGTCTCCATTTGACACAGCTCTGGAACTGCTGGAAGGTAAAACCCGAACTGAGTTCATGGGCGCTGCTCCTACGAATGCAACTATCAAGAACGACGGTGACCTTATTAACGCTATCATGGGGGGAGCTTTCTTTGCAGATGACAGGGTCACTGCTGTCTATACAGAGGGTGCAGACAGTAAGTTTGTCAAGAAGTAGATTCTCTAAACCAAAGGTAGGGTGACGAGCCGAGGAAGGGTTAAGAGTAGGGTCAGTAGACCTTAAGGGAGGGCAACCCCAAGGGTTGCAAGCCGAAAGGCAAGTAGGCTTATCACCTTAGAAGGAAGGTAAGTAATGGATTTAATCAGACAAGAACCGCCAGAGGTACAGGAGATTATAAAAGCTGCAGCTGACAAGTATGGTTTGATGCAGAGCAGGGATGGTATCCATGCTACAGACTGCATCTACTGTTTGCGCAAAGCCTACTTCAGTAAGAAAGATTCCCTGCCCCCTACACAGATAGAGCTGTTCTTCTATCTGCTGGGTCTGGGGCTGCAAGATGCTTTGATTCCCCCTACTACAGGGGTCAGCAACGAAGTAGAGAAGGATGGTATCCTGCTGAACCCTGACTACTATAAGAACGGTGTCGTTGCAGAGTTAAAGACTACCCGAATGACCCAGAAGACTGTGGAAGAGAAGGGAATTCCTGATGGGTGGCTCAAGCAGATGATGTGCTATGCCTATGCTTTGGGTGTCAAGAGTGCGCTGCTTATTCTTATTCCTCTCATCAAGCCTGATATACTGTCCTATGTGCTGAAATTTGAGCATATGGAACTGGAGCGTAACTGGAACCATATTCTCGGTGCAGCTTCGGTGCTGAAGGTTGCTCTGGATGCAGAAAAACCCAAGGCATTACCACGTGGGCAGGAGTGGGAGTGTAGGAACTGCAGGTACAAGCTGCGCTGTGATACTATGGATACCCAACATGTAGTAACTCCAATATTATCTGCTAATTTACCTGCACAGACACTGGCAGAACTAAGAGAGCAGGAGAAACAAAATGTTTAGTTACGAATACGATGCCAACCAAGCTATCGGTTATGTACCAAACTCTGTGTTTGAGGACTGGGCAAGCTTACATCAGTGGCTAATGATAAGGGAGATTATCCGAGCGCCCGACAACAAAGTAGAGGTGACCTTGAGAACCTATGTGACCCCTACAGGGAAGATGTTGCAAGTAGAGATTGTAGGTGATAACATAACCTCTATCATCAATACTTCCTATCTCTTCCAAAGCACAGATGAGATACACAAATAAACACAACATAGCTCTGTAGAAGCAGTAATAATGGAGGGTTAGTTATGGACGCAATTAGTGCTATCGGAGAGAAGAAGACAGGAAAGACCACGTTTGCTTGCAGTGCCCCTAAACCAATCCATTTCTTTGATTTCGAGGGGGGTATCCGCAGGGTAGAACCAAGGTTTGTTCCTGAACCTAACAAGATTACAGTCAAAACTTACATCGGTGACTATCTTGAAGCCAAGGTCAAGAAGGGTGAGTCATATCTGGAGCTGTGGAACAGGATTATCTCTGACTATAATGCATCCCTAGAAGACCCCAACGTAGCCAGTATTGTTTTTGATACTGCAGCAACTGTCTGGGAGATACGCAGGAATGCAGAGTTGGTTACTGTTCAGAAGTTTGACCCAGATAGGAAGATTCTACAGCCCCCAGAGTACACACCTTGTAACACAGACATGAAGGTGCTTATTCAGCAGGCTGCTGTTCACAAGAAGAAGCTGGTTTTGGTTCACCACACCAAAGAGGAATGGAAGGCTGGTAAGCCCACTGGTGTTATGGTTGCCGATGGCTTCTCCTATACTGGTGACCACGTAGACTTAGAGCTACGCTTCAAACGTGGAATAGACGTGCAGTCTAAGAAGACTATACCTATTGCTACCATTGAGACTGCAGGGCTATCTATGGCTGCTTTCGGTGTAAGTATCAACGAACCTACGTGGGACAAGGTTGACCAACTGATTGAGAACTTCAGGAAGATACCATGAACATCTATGTAGATGCTAACCTGATGTATGTAGCTTCTACATTCTGCATGGATATAGGAGCTAAGATACCAAGGACTGCAATACTCCCTGCATCCAGAACTGGGACTCGTACCCTTGCAGAAGCAGAGGTAGAAGCTGTGCTGTGGGCACTGACGATGGCGCCCGCTGACATTGCTCTCGATATTTATACCCATTCACAGGATACTGTCAAGAAGCTCAAACAAGAATGGAAAACCAAACCTGAAGGAAGACTCCTTCTCTTGTTGCAGAAAGTCTGGAGCAGGAGTGAGGGAAGGCAGGTAAGGTTTCATTGGATACCCAAGAAGCAGAATCTCGCAGTAGGAATACTGAAGAGTACATGCTGAACATCGTGATGGATAGGTTCGGGTTCCCTCCCGAAGTTATAGAGCGTGTGAAGCAGAGCATCCCTGTCACTGAGACAGTGCTGGGGGGTACAGGCTGGCTTGATTCGTTCTGGACTGCACATGATAACCATTCTGTCACCTTGGAACGTAAGACAGTATCTGACCTGAGTAACCGAGTGGATGAATTAGAGACACAACTGAAGAATGCTTTAGTAAGAGCAGATGAAGTACTGCTCCTTATCGAGGGTATCATGGACTGCATTGAGAACTCTACTATCCTGTATAAGCAGAGCCAGCGGAATGGGATGTTCTACAGGGACAGGATTGTTAATCGCCCTCTGCAGTACTACCTTGGTTTCGTCTACAGGTTAGACAAGCTGGGCGTGACCACGTTCTGGACTCCCAGCAAGAAGGCTACCGCAACTGCAGTAGTGGAGTTCGTCAAGGCTAGTAACAAACCAGAGTTCAGTACCTTCAGAAGGTATATCAGACCAAAGCCTAAGATTCCCCAGCCTGACATCGTTGTGCAGAGGCTTATGGGTCTGGGTCTGGGAGAGAAGGTAGCTATTGCTCTGGCAGGTAAGTTCGGTTCTGTATGGAACGTACTGCATGCTTCACCACAAGAGCTGCAGCACATTGATGGTGTGGGCACCAAGACTGTGGATAAATTATTCAAGGAGATTGGAAAAACATGAGCCAAGAAGAAGAAATCAAAACGACGGAGACTACCCCTGTGAAACCAACGTGCTGCCCTATTCTACTAATGGCTGCAGGAATGCGGAGACCTATTGCTAGTATGAATCCTAATGAGAAGATTCAGGCTGGTACTTGTCTTCGGGATTTGTGTAAGATGTGGAATATGGCACTCAATGATTGTGGTATTACCATATTCCCCACTCAGTTGGCAATACTCACTGGTACTATCTCGGCTTTTATCTCCAATGCTGAGAAGAAATAGTGGCACAAGGGCTTGACAAGCCTTGAGTTGTGTGGTACTATGATATAGGGACTGGATGGTAGCTCGCAGTGACTGCAACCGCTGCGGAATAAGCTGGAAAGAGTTTACTGCTGTTTGCTTACAGTGAAGTTCTACCTGTTAATTCCAGTCCCTATCTTCTTCAAACAGCAGAGAGTAACAAATGTCTAGCAGAAAAAGCAAAGAACGCAATACACTAGGTAACAGAGTCTATATCTGCAAGCGCTGTAGTAACATAGGTGGCACTATGCAGAAGCTGAAGGATAGTAATGAATATGTTCATGAAGACTGTAGTAAAGGATTTCCCCCCGACAAGGGATATGCTCAAAAAGGTTATGGCAGATATAATTCAGGCATCACACTCCCCCGAAGAAGCAGTGGACTTGTGCTTCCGCCGAATCCCTGAACTAGAGCTACTGGACTTAAAGTGCTCGGTAACCTGCCCCCACTGCGAGAGAGAAATTGATGCTATACATTGTGTGCTGGAATGAAGTTATATAATGTAGAAATAGAAGGGATTGATATGAAGGATTACGGAGATTTTGCTGACGCATATATCACCTACGCAGAGACCGACGGAAAAGATGGAGAGCGTCGGGAGTTGACTGAAGAAGAAATTGAAAATCTTGACGCCACTTACGTCCAAGAGTATATCTGGGATTATCTTTACTAATGCAGGGCTATCTAAAGACAAAGTATCTATGATACTGGTACAGAGCAAACAGCAGTTCAATGCAGGAATCGAGGTCATCGAGTATTTAGAGTCCCAACAAACACTCGCTGTCGATGTCGAGACCTACTCTACAGAAGACACTAGACCTCTGGGGCTGGCAATAGCTTGGTCTCCACAGGATGCTATATTCTTCAGCACAGATGAGATACACAAAGCGCCACGTATTCTGTCCCTGCTGGAGCGCCCGATTCTCTATCACAACGCCCTGTTTGACCTAGAGGCACTGGTCAAGCACTTCCGTATTACACCACTCTGTAAAGATGATACTATGCTAATGGCTATGGCTGCTGGGTATCCTGCAGCGCTAAGAGACCTTGGTCTCAAGTTTGCTTTCGATTACATCCCTGTCATGTCCCTTATCACAGACCCTGCGACTAACAAGGTCAGGAACATACGTGACCCACTGTTGCCCAAGCTGAAGTCAGGTGGGGACAGAGTACGCCAGATGAACCTTGGAGACGCAGATATAGGTAGGATAGGAAACATCTGCCTTGACCATGCTAGAGGTACTTACAAGGTCTGGAAAGTTCTACAGGCTTCTACCTCTGCATCATATACCATAGACATGTGTTTACTGGATACCATTAGGACAATGCACCACAGAGGTTTCAGGATTGATACTGCAAAAGCTCTGGGTCGCTACCAAGGGATGAACACTCGTATCACAGAGATGCAGGAGCGTGGGTTAAAGGAGTTCAACATCAACATCGGGTCTACTGTCCAGCTGGCTGGAGCATTAGCAGAACGCTTCCTCTTCACAGCGTTTAACAAGAAGACTGGAAATATGATTACAGATAAGGAGCACCTGCTGCTCCATAAAGGACACCCGCTGGTTGATTTGGTTCTGGAGTTCCGTGCTTTAGAAAAGCTATGCTCTACCTTTGTCTTTCCTCTCTCTCAGGTAGACCGAGTGTATCCAAGGTACAGGATTGTCAGGACGGGACGGTTCTCTTCTTCGCCCAATGTGCAGAATATTCCTGAAGAACAGCGTGACCTCTATCTGCCTGATGAAGGAGACTTCCTTTGGTCTGCAGATGCTCATCAGATAGAGCCAAGGATTTCAGCAGTTCTTTCTGGTGACCCACAGATGCTGCAGGATTGTCTTACAGGAGATATATATCAACCTATTGCAGACCGTTATTATATAAGCAGGTATGTAGCTAAACAACTACTGCTTGCTGCGTCTTATCTTGCAGGAGCAGAACAGTTAGTAACTACTGCACAGAAGAAGGGTGAAGTTTTATCTCAAGCAGATGCAGAATCTTTGTATGCTGCACTGCGTAGAGACTACCCCAGATTTTTTCAGTGGAATGTAGAGAATCAGAATTTCCTACAAGAGAACGGATATGTACAAACAATTCTTGGCAGGAAGCGAACTATTGACTCGATGCTGGAAGGGGAAGATGATGGCTACCCAGCTGAGAAGAAGGCTACTAATACTATAGTGCAAGGTTCAGCTGCTGATATACTAAAGCTAGGGGTACTACGCTTGCAGAAAGAGAAGATAGCTGCTACAGTACATGATGATATAATATGTTCTGTCCGACAATGTCCGCCTTCGGACATTCTTGACAATCTGACGGAGGTACCAGTGGTATGGAAGATAAAGACAGGAAACAACTGGGGCAGTCTCCAGTAGGTTACTACGTGGGGATAGACTAGCGAAGTTGATTGATACACTGGAATAAAGGGACTTCACCCCTCAAAACAATTTACAACCCCTTAGATTTGGCTCTCAGTGCGTTACTTACTGGTAATCTGCTTGCATTTGCAAGGACATCATACGCCCCAGAGGTATCTCAGCTTTGACCCCTAATAAGTCAAAGAACTGTACTAGCCTATATTGCGCCAGTGTAAAGTAATTGGACGCAAGCTGTGAATACTTATCCCCAAAGGTTGTTTCAGCTTGGACTTTGTTTAACCACCCTGAGACTTCTTGTATCCTTCGAGTAGCTGTTTCGAGATACACCTTTGCTAACTCTATCTCGCTGTTAGCATAGCGATTGTAGTTCTCTGCTACATCCTTTCCTGTATTAGAAGTATTGATGACAGATAAACCCGAAGTCAAACGGGAACGAGCATTCGTAATAGGAGTAGCAACTGCTAAGTCTGCTGCAACATTGATGTCTGCAAGTGGTGTAGCCATAGATGCAGAAGTAGTATCTGCATCGCTATACTGCGTAGAGGACTGCTCTAAGAAGTATGAAGCCCTCTCGAACAGCAGGAATGCCTGTGCAGCCAGCATTGTTGCTTCATCCATATGTTCTGGATAGTCACTACCAGAACCACCTGGAATGTCCCAGATACCAGAGTACCACAGTCTGTATTTTGCGTTATGCCTCCACACATCCTCACCTAGTAGCTTAAGGTATGACCTGTTGACTATCTCATAGGGGGGTTGGTTGTAAGGCACCACTCCCAGAGGATACTCCAGAGACTCGATGCGCAGGTAAGTAGTCAACACTCCGCTGAAATCATGCAGCTGGTCATCTGTCTTGTAGGTTACTGTATAGGAACCATCAGGCAGGAGAGAAGATATCTCTGTGACTACACCTGTCAGGTAGTTGATACGGTAGTTGGTATCCCTTACCATTGTGGTACTAGCAGCATTGGTGATGGTCTCTGAGTGGTAGTCCACAGGCAGGTTTGCTAGAGTCCCTGTATTGGAAGAGATAGAGAGTGCCTCATCAGCAACAGTCTTAGTAATCCTACCCTCCACCAAAGTTTTCTTGGGGTAGTGTCTGCTGAGTAGCACTATAGCAGTAGTGATAGCACGTAGTATACTACTGTTAGAGTAATAGGTACCACCGTCACCCAGTGCTAATCTTAACTCTGTCCTCATGTTAGCTAACGTTAAACTAGCCATATCTCATCTCCCTATTCCAGCTCTGCAACCCTAGCCTCCAAAGCTTCAATCTTCTGAGCAGCCTGCTTTAGACCACCCAGTGCTAGACCGATAGCTTGGTTGGCAGGGATGAAGTGTTTAGAGATAAACTCAAACCTATTCTCCCACTGAGCCAGCTGAGCTTTTCTGTCATTACCAAGAGTGTTTAACTTCTGCTGAAGCACCCTTCTTTTAGTTTTGAGCTTATCTCGCCTAACAGTCAGATTTGTTTTCTTTCCTTCTAGAGTAGTCTTTTTGGTAGGTGACTCTAGTAGCTCTTTAGCAGTCATACTTTTTATCTCAAACTGGGTTTTGCTTCGCTCATCGTCCAGACCCTGCTCTATATTCTGTAGTCTTTCTATCCCTTCTTGGAATTTAACTTTGTTTCTCTCGTCCTTTTTGTCTAGTTTGGTTGTAACCTTTGTCATATACTTAACCTTATCATACTTCAAGATGTCGGGCAAGGATGACATATCCAGCTTAGAGGGGTCACTGATTGAGTTTCGCAGAGCTAGAATCAAAGCAAGGTCATCAAAGTCATCAGGTAAGCTCCCCCCATTATAGTGAATGGTATCGCAGTAGATGTCATCAAAGGCAGTTCCTGACCCAATGTCTACAGAGGTATCTTCACCATCTATGTCATCTGTTACCAATGGGTCGTATATCCTCACCCCTGTTGCTCCTGCAAGCTCCATCTTAGCTCCGGCTGATAGTAGAATATCATCAAGGGATGGAGATGGATTTACCCCACCACTGCCTATGGAAAATCTATCACCACAGAGAATCTCTCCCGTGTCACCAACAGTCACATCAAAATCATCAGTCGCATCGAGGAAGACATCAGCATCAGCTTCCAGTCTAAGGTCATTGGCTGTGGGAGTAGTGGGAGCAGAGCCAGCACCTACACTAATCCCTCCTCCAGCAGCAGTATGGATGTTAAGATTATCAGCTCCTGCTATAGCTAAAGTTGAAGCAGCATATCCATAAACATACCCAACTGTAACACCTGCATTTTTAAAAATAAGGACTTGACCATTAACAGTAATTCCATTACTATCAAGGATAACACCCCCACCACCAGCATAGAGCTTACCATCTGTGTCAGAATACCACTGTGGGTCAGAACCATCACTGGTATTAAAGCCACCCATCCTGCCTACATTAGCTTCTACCCATAATCTCCAACCAGTAAATGTCCCACCAGCAAGAGAACCTTCTCCTACTCTAATCTCACCAGCAGTAAGAAGTCCCATATCAGCAGCTATAGCAGATAGTTTATCAATGAATAGGTCTTCACCAACTGTACCAATCACAACCTTGGGGTCGTGGCTGGAAGACGCACCTCTCTTAAGGAAACCAACCAGTAACTTCTCTTGAGCTACAGTGTTGGTGAAAGTCTGCGTGTTGTCGAGGTCACCATCATTTGTATCTGTATCATAGTAGAGGTAGTAGACATTCCCATTCGCCATGTCTAGGCTACCTGAGTTGATAGTAAAGGAGTGCCCTGCAGCAGTCTTAATGGTACCTGAACCCCATGTAACAGTATTCCAGTCGGTAATAGAAAAGGCAATGTCTATAACAATGGGAAGGAAAGCAGGTGATGGAGTGAAGGGCAAACCCATCGGAGAAGGTTCAGGGTCATCTGACTTGCTTATCAGAGGTCTGCTACCAGAGGGGGTGTACCCACTAGCAGTACCACCAAGGTAGACAGTGATTTTGTAGATATCTTTGTTAGCTTCATACTCTCTAACCATCCTATGAACGAAGCCAGTAATGGTCTTTGTCCCAGAGTAGCGAGTGTCTGTGATAGTGATTTTATCCAGCAGCTCTAGGCTACAGTGCATTGGAGCTTCTAATGCACCCTGTGAGCGCTGTCCTTGAATCTTCAATATAGCAGCAGCTGCTAGACTATCAAGGGTTCCCTGCGATAAAATCAACTGTGCCTCTGTGTGACCATAATAGAAATGCTTATCTATGTTGATACCAATACGAGTAACAGAGGTGGAATCAGTAGCAGTAGCACTGAGGTCACCGACGGTAGTTGGAGGGTTACTGCTGCCATAGAAAATCACACGGTTGGGAATAGTAGCACCTGAACCTTCAGCATCAGTCCAGAAATGGTTGCTTGCAAGGGTAAAGGTATAGACACTAGACTCCTTCGAGGCTTGGCGTACATGGAAATCGTTGTCAGCTTCATAACGCAGGAAAGAGTCAGTTAGCTCCATGAGTTGGAAGACCCCAGTTCTTGCGTTGTCAATGCGAATGGGTGGCTTCAGCGTATCATAATAGTTATCATCGTGGTCTTTATCCAGAGCAAAGGTACCATTCAGTGCACTTTGGATAACACTGGTGATTATCTCTTCAATGGTCTTATCATAATGTGCAGCATCTGCATCTGGAAGTCCTGCAGCTTGGTCTGGGTAATTCCAGTACTGTGCCCCTACTGCAGCATTGACACGAACCATCAAACCCCAAGCGTCAATAATGGTCAGCTTCATCAGGAGCTTGCCTTCAATAGACTCGAACTCTTGAGTATCTATCCAGAGCTTGGGATACACAGAGCGGGTACCACCAGAGAAGCCAAGCTGCAGGTCTACATCGAAGCCCACATAGTCCTTGGCTGCAAGAGCAGAGTCAGCATTGTCCAGCCAGACCTCCCAGATACCACCGTACATCTGCTCGTCGAACTTGAACTTGGTTATACGGGAAGAGACATCTTCGGGGGAACCAGTTTGGATTTCAAGGTAGATGTCTGGGGTACTGGAAGGAACACTCTGAGTATCACCAGTACGCATGTGTTACCCTCCCAGCAGTGCTACAACCCTATCCAAACCAACACTGCCTCCAGTTAGCATGACGATAAGGATAAGTACCCAACGGATGAAGACTTTTCTTGGGATACAGCCCAGCATTGTACCAGTCTTACAGGGAAGCATTGCAGCTTCTTTTTTAGTGTCTGCAACGGCACCATTCATAACCCTCAAATGCTCCTTTATCGTAGAGATGTCACCCTCGTGACCCCACTTGTCACCATACAGATGGTCTTTCATCTCCTTCAGGAGCTTGTAGGTCTCTGCTGTTGTTACTTGTTTACCCATATTATACTCCGAAGTAAGCCCTTTCTGCAGCGTAGATTTTGTTGATAGCATCCTGTGACAGCTCATACAAGAAAGCCCTCACTAAGCTCAGCATCCCATCCAAGTAGGTGGTATCAACTAAACCTAAACGGAACGCAGACATGGTTACATCCGTGGTGGAAGTAACAGCCACGTGCTGCCACGCTGTGGTCATGGTATTAGTATCAACCCCATTGACAAAACAGTTGTCCCAACTACCATAGACCATGCTACTTGAGCTACAGGTAATACCAGTAGCTGCCAGCTCTTCAAGGATACTCTCAGTGGTAGAATCTGGCTTCAACCAGAACACAAGGGTACGGGCAGTACCTATATCACCGACAGTCACAAGTTCGTTGCTGGCAGCTACAAAGTCCATTACCCACAACCCAGAGGAGAGCTGAACCCAGTCTGGTGCTGTAGTGAAGGTTCCATCATTCCCAAACCTGCTAACATCTGGCAGACTATCAGGAGGTGCAGCTTTTCCTACAGGACTCCAGTACCTTTTCGCCTCAAAAACAATGCCTTTTGCTAAGCTCATACTCCAAACCACCCTCGCTCTTTTTGGAAGATGTTGTAGATTTGGTCAGCTGAAAGTTGAATGTTCAATATTCTCTGTCCCCACATATCACCTGTGAAAGGATATGAAGCACCAGCACTGGCTCCCCACCTAACAGCGTTGGTTCCTACAACTGGTGTCTTAGCTGAAGATACAGTCAAGAAATGCAAGCCGTTCTTATATGATAGTACATTTGTGTTTGCTAAGTCACGAACAATGGAAATAAATACCCAGTTATCGTCACCTACGGAGGTAAAGTAACCTGTGAAGTTCATGTCTTCACCACTCCCATCGCCATGATTGAATATCAATCTTTCATCGGAGTAAATATAAGCCCCATATTCTCTGGCAAGCTGCTTTTCAAATATAAATTGTGTTGTTGTGGTTGAAGTAGTTTTAATCCAAGCTAGAATGGTTAAGTTATTTATAATCTTGAGAGATAGAGCATCTGGGATAGATATATATTGTGTGCTACCACCAACAAAATTATTTACCCACAATCCAGTGGGGAGCCTTATCCAAGTCGGGGAATTGACAAAAGTCCCATCATTCTTATATCTAGACAAATCCTCTAAGCTACTAGGAGGTGAAGTATCCCCAGTATACAGCCTTGGTCTTAGCGCATACCCTGTAGTCTTCATCAGTTACCACTCCTGAATAGCTGTTTGGTTTTCTCGTAGTTGTTCAGAATCGCACCTGCTGATAACGCATAATTATACAGTAATGCTCTAGCTAACCAACCGTTATACCATCTGCTCGCACCGTCCCAACCTAAGTTAAGATTCTTTGTAGGCGTTCCAATGGTACCAGCATAATTACTTGAAGTTTTAGCAATAACTCCATCAAGGTAGAGGCGGATATAATTCCCATCATAAGTTATCACGACGTAATAAATCGTACCCCATGTGATAGCCTGACCACTGGTTGAACGTTCTGTACCATCTACATCTATAATGGCTGTAATAGTACTGGCATCCCTAGCAATCTCTATCTTAACCCCGCCTGCTTGCCATCCCTCATAATCAATTAACTCTACATTTGCAGCAGACGGTGCAGTAGCCTTAAACCAACATTCCATTGTGATGTAGTCAGAGGTATATTGCTCACCTTGGGTTATTAACACCTTGCTTGAGGAATCGTTGAACTCAGCTACCCAAACACCTGATGGCAACTGGGTATAGCTGACATTGGTATTAACCCCATTATTCTGATAACGGGATATATCCACAGTAGTAGCATCATCAGGGCTTAAATTAGTGCTTAGCTCTTGCTTAAATATAATACCATTACTCTTCATTATGGCACCTCAAACATCCATCTGGTGTTGTGGTAGCAGGCACGGATTTGAGCAGGTGTGCGAACATAGTTGTAAATACGAGCCAAAGCAATGATTCCAGTAAAGTCAAAGGCTAGATTTTGCACAACCCCTATATTGGCATCAACGGTTCCCTTGACTATAGCACCCGTGCCTGTAGCATCAGTATCATCAAGGACACCATCTATGTAAAGTCTGGCTGTGTTATCACTGCCATAAGTTGCACAAAGGTAATACCAGACACCTGCAGTGTACACATCAGTAGCAGGAAGGTTTATAGACCATACACCAGTTGCTTTAGCGTAGAAGTGGAACTTGTCATTAGAATCCACTACCAACTGCCAATCACCAGCAGCCCCAGAAGTGCAACCTTTGTGCATAATAGCTCTGTCTAGACCAGCCCCACCATCTACTCTTACCCAAGCCTCAGCACTAACATAATCATTGGCAAGACTGAGAGCATGGGAAATAGTAACATAGTCATTAGTACCATCGAAGTTCATTACCCACAACCCACTAGGAAGCTGAGTCCAAGTAACGTCGGTTATAGTACCATCATTCCCATGACGGCTCCAGTCCTTCAACGTGGCTGTCGAAGGAGAAGCACCACCGAGTTGGTTGGCAACGTCTAGTACAAGACCACGTGCTAAACCCAAGGTATCCTCCTACTGGTATAGGTAGAATATGTAGTTTTTTAACTTTCTATCATTTCCACCTTACAGTGACGGTGGTAAAACAGTAGGCTCTCCAACTTCCTTCACCAGCAGGTTGATGTCCGTCTGCAGTGCTGTGTTCTCTGCAGTCAGTGTAGCTATAGCAGCTTCATGCTCTGCGATGTGTACCAGATTTGATGCAATCCTAGCACGGCTCTGAGCATTCATACGCCCAGAAACAATAACCTTAGTTCTCTCACTTATCGCCATAATTATCCTCCTCTTACTCCGTCAATGAATCTGTGACTGACTACGTGGTAACCACCCCCCTCGGCATTCTGGATGATACCTACCCTGACACCAGAACCATCATTCCAAAAACCTACAGGGATGTTAAGCAACGCAGTCATAGCATGGTGAGGAATAGCTACTTCTAGTTGACCAGCAGCTGCAGCTAATTGGGTCATGTTCCATATGTTTACCCAGTTGGTGCCGTCAGTCTTGGTCTGGATATTTACATCTACTGTTTCACCACCAGCCCATCCTCCACTATCCCAAGACAGGATACCTCCTGCAAAGTAGAATGGGAAAGAAGATGTCTGTGAGTAGATGTATTGGATACTGCCAGTTAGAGTAGTAGGGCTAGCAATGGTCTGGACACGAGCGAAATCAGGCATAGCAAGGAACTCTTCAGCAAGGTCTTGGATGCTGTAGGCACCACCTTGCATTGCCAGCAGACGGACTACATCCACAGCCTGTTTGATTTGCTTAATCATTTCTAGCCTCCCTCGCCGTAGTAGTTGACCTCTAAGTTAGCAGTCCCACCATCATCGATACAGCGGAAGTTAGTCATGTCCCTAGCTCCCCAGATTTCTACAGAGCTGTCCTTTAACAGACGCATTCCTGCAGAACTGGTGGGAGCGCTGCCATCCACACGGAAGCGGATATTACCATCAATGGCTTGGATGACAGCAAACCTGACCTTGGTATCAGTAGCGGGAAGATAGGTAGAAGTAAAACCTACCGATGCTGTGAGGGAACTAACATTCTCTCGACCTCTGTGCATGTACTCCATTCTCATACCTCCCAGAGCAATGCAGGTGAAGGAGCTATCCTTCCCTGATAGCTCTCTTTCGTTTGAATGATTTATCTGTACGTTCTCTTGCCATGTTATGGCAGGCAACGACTACTCGCTTGTTATCCCAATCTGGGTGTTCGTCACTCATAGTTGATATACAGGAAGATATTGCAGCACTCACTGTATCTTTAGAACTCTCTGGTGTTAAATTCTCTATTGCTCTTATTGGCATCTTCTCTCTCACAGGAGGAAGGGTGGGGCAGGAGAGCAGACTAACTTCCCCACCCTTCCTACGTTGGTCTACCTATCCAGTGTTAGGAAGACTAACATGCTTTCGGTATCTGCAATACCTGCAGTATAAGGGTGACCGATGCAGACCTCAGTAGTTGCAGCAGCAGCGGGGTCAGCCTTACCAGCACTGGTTCCCACCACGACCTCAGTACCCTTTGCAATCGCAGCTTGTGCCACGACAGCAGCAACACCACCAGTCTGGCACCAGAACCAGTAGTTTGCAGTTACTGCAAACTGGGGAACACCCACAACGCAACCAGACACAACAGCAGCAGTGGCGATTACCTTGTAGTAAGGACTCCTCACCAAACCGAGCTGTGAGCTGGTAGTCAGGGCTATAGTCAGCTTGTCGTACAAGACAAACGTGGAATCTGCAGTCGTTGCAAACCCCTCATTCGACTTGATTTTCTTACACTGACCTTCCCCAGTTACGTCATTGACGATAAGGTAACCACTGCGAAAGTCGTTATCTTCATCGTTTGGCGAACCATCAAGGTTAGCAGTTGAGGTTATCTCAACCTCAGTGTCACCAATAGCAGCAGCAGCACCGCAGACGATGTCATCCTCCTGCTCGGCGTGAACCAGAGCAGCAGACTGCACAGGAGCAGCGATGTCCAGACCCGTACTTCCTGCCTTGCAGTATCGCCAGACTTGGTCGCCTCGGATACACTTTGTTCCCAGAGGGAACAGCTGATACGAAGTTTCAGCCAGTACATCAACGAGACCACGCCCAACGGCTGCATCAAACAGGTCGTCACGGGTAGTCATCACGATGAAGCCATCTTCAGTAGCCAGAAGCCCTGTTGAATGCCTCCCTTTTTGTGTGATTCTACTCACAGACCTTTACCTCCTTGTTAGCATTAACTCAAGAGCTACTAGGCAGCAACTGCCACAGTCTGGTCAATGCTGTGGATTCGGGAAATTGCTTTCGTTGAACCCAAAGCCAGAGCACAGAATGCATACAGACGGATACCAGCAGCAAGGTAATCTTCGAGAGCTTCAAGCTCTACCATCTTGAAAAACTCAACCCCTCCAGTGTCCCCACCGACAATCATACAGAGTCCACCGTCCTGCACCTGACCGAACCTGACAGCATACATGCTGACGAGGTCACCGCTTGCAAGGTAGCCACCAGTGTTGTCGTTCTCAGTAGACAGGAAATCGGAGCGCAGGATTGGAATACCATTGAAGTACTCCACCCGCATGCCGAACTGGTTCTGACCGTAGGAAACCAGACCAGTGTTGACATTGGCGTTGATACCCGTCCAGACAGCATTGGTAATCCTATTCGCAAGGGTATTGGTCATCAGGAGTACATCAGGCTTGGGCTTACACTGTGTAATCAGGTTCTGCATGATAGCAAAACTAACACCATTGGTAGCTCCACCTTGGTCGTAGTCTTGAGCAGTACCAAAGGTGGAACCGCCAGAGGCAGCACACAGCTTATCGAGACCATCAAACTCCTTGGTGTAGGTCGTCGCATCTCCGTAAACCATCTTATCTTCGAGGGTGCGCATGATGCCCTTACGGAGCTGGGACATAACAATGGAACGGTAGTCGTTGGGATTCTTGTAGGTCTTCATAATGTACTCGTCCAAGATATCCTGACGAGCGATAGTTTTGAGGGTGACTTCGACCTGAGTCGCATAGTCAACATCTGAAGACCACGGCAGCGATTCATGGATGTCGTAAAACGCTGCGGAAGGTAGAGTACTTTCCCTGTTATATAACAGGGACTTGGCATTGATTACCAGTACAGGGAGCTTCTGCAGAAGTTGACCTTCTTCATAAGTCTCCTGTACCACACCTGCCAGTAGCTGGGATTGTACCAGCTTCTGTGCTTCAGCTAGGTTCGCAAAGTGACCAACAATAGCCACAATCGTAACCCTCCTTTTACAGATTAAGTTACGGGATGGAGAGCATCAAAACCAGACTTGATTTTATCCATTGCACGGTCTGGTTGCGAGCCACCGCCCCCACCTGACAAATCAGGCTTTGGAGCGTTCACATTACCTGCTACTCGTAGACCTATCTCAAAGACCTTGAGCTGCTCAGTAGTCATTGCCTTCATTTCGGTAACAGTCTGCTCATCCTTGATGTCAAAGACAGTTTGGATATGCTCAACTTTTGCCTCATGGAGGGCAGTTTCTGCTTTATCAGCTCTGACTTGGGTAGCTTCGAGTTTAGCAGGGTCAACTTGGCTCGTCTGTAACTGCTCAATTCGGCTATTCAGGTCGCTCACTTGTTTTGTCAGTGTGTTTACATGTGATTGTGATTCCTTTGCAACTCCCTCAGAGCGCTGCAACATTTCCTTCACACCGACATACTGGGTATAAGGTACATTCTCAGGGGTTTTACCCCCTACAGGTTTCTGCCCACTTCCGTCTGGGGCACTTGCAGGCGCAGCATCCGTCGCTGGCTCTGTAGTTTGAGCACCTGCTACAGCAGTTGGGTCTTCCAAGCTCTTCCTCCTTTCACTTATCTAACATTCTACAGCACATACAGGTATTTGTCAAGTACCTGTCACGTTATTCTACTTAGCTAGTCCTGCAATTCGTAACATTCTGCGCTTTGCCTCCCATTCTACAGGAGTTTCCTCCGACATTGGCAAGGCTTCCTTAGATAAGTCGAACTCACCTACAAGAGCTACAACGATTGCTGCAGCTTCAGTACTATGCAGCCGCTTTACTTTACCCCAGAAGAAAAGTAAAGCTTCTATCTGTGGGTTCTCCCTCCTGTAGTTTAGTTTCAGAGTATTGATTGGTACTCTGCCGTAAGGGTCATCCTCCAGCAGGTAGTAGGGTCTCCAAATATCCTCGGTGTCTTGGTAAAACGCTGCCAGTTCAGGGAAGCCCAAGTCTTCTCTAATCATCTCACTGGGGAATCTACTTTCTACCTTGTTGACAACTGTGGCGTAGTCACGCAGAGTGTGGAGGTAACCTTTCTCATCACGCTTACCTAACTGTTCTTCAGCATCAACAAGTAACTGTACAACCTCTTCATAGTCATCTGGTTCAGGGGCAGGAGCACCGAAGATAACGTGCTGGAACTTCTCAAACAGACTCCTGTTCAGCTTCTCCTGCTCTTCAGGAGTGTAGTTCTCATCAATCTTAGCACGCATCTGCTTCAGGAAGTTAACGTCTATATTCTCTTCATCAATTACAACCTCTACAGCATCTAGTATCATAGTATAGAAGGGAATCTGTGTACTAACTAGGCGGGGTATCTGAGCAGTCAGACGATTCATTGCTCTCTCTTTACCTTCCTCATCACCACCTATAGCAGCCAAGAGGTCACCAACAGCTTGGGTCATCTCTGTAGCGACGCCGAGAGCAAGACCACCAACTTGCCACTGCATGACGTCTATAGGGTTATAGGCTCTACGTCTGCGTCCTGTTGTAAGTATAAGCCACTCACTAGCAATGATACCAGATATGAAAAGGAACATTATATTCTTGAAGGCATCTAAACGTTCATTTATTGGGATTTTCTTCCCACCCATCTTTTTAAGCTGAAGACCAACACGTTGAGCATAGGAACGAGTGAAGGTAAACAGGTTCCAGACAGAGCGCCCACTTCCTCCATGCTCGATAGGAGCACGTTCAGAACGCTCATACTTCATGTGAGTCATTGCAGCTATTTCATCTGCAATGTAGAGGGATGCAGCTGTAGTCCCTTCTACATTACGCATACCCTCCAAGCCAAGGTCTACATTAGGCTGCACAGTGAGTTGTAAAGCATAGTCCTGCTCTGTCTTAGTAAGGTGCTGTGCTCCAGACCTGCGTATAAACCCCTTTATGTTACCATCACGGGCAAATCTGCGTGCAGCCCTGTTAGCTTTGTTATAGGATGCAGCAAAGGATATTTTTCTGGGAATGTTATCAGAGAGGGAATAGAGAGATATTCTATCTGCTATGCGTACAAGGGGGTCTAAAAGGGGAATCAAAGAACGCTCACCCTGCATCAAAAAATCAGAACGGATACCTCGCATCTGGGACACATGCCACTCATAGTATATCTCTACCAATGGGTCGAGCATCGGGACGGTGGGGTTCAGCATCTTCTTCACCATAGTTCCAATCACTTCCGTCCTGTCAGGGTGAAAGGTAAGATGCTGCATCGAGTTCCTATAAGCGAGGTAAGGATTAACAAAGACAGCACTCGCCACTAGGCGATACTGGCGCCTTAATAACCTGTCACCCCAGCTACCTCGGATAGGGATACCCTGCAACTCACTCATGTATTGGAGCAGTAGGTTCTCTGTATGCTTCATATCCTTGAACTTAGTACCAGAATTTTTCCATAACTTGGCTAGCTCCTGCGCATCACGCCACACTTGCCAGCGGGTCTCGATACCCATAACATAAGTATTCAAACGCTGTACTACATTCTTATCTGACTCATGGAATTCTACGGACTGCTTTCCAAGAAGGTGAGAACCACCTCGAACTGTACCAAGACTTATCTTCGCAGGCTTCAGGTCAGGTTTGGAGACAGTGTAGGGGTCAAAACCAGAGCCTATCACACCCCATGTTTTACCTGCAAGGTAGTCCAGCAGAGCTGGGTAGTCATGAGCAAGGTAGAGCTGGGCTGCGTAATAAAGCTCTGCTTCCACAGAGTTTATGATGTCCTTCTGTACAGCAGGAACAACGTTATCATGGGCATCCATTGCTTCAGTGAAACGCATGAATCTGATTTTAGTCTCATACTCCTTGTAGATACTGGAGATGATATCTGCCAGTTCTTTCTCCTCAAGGGTCAGGTTCTGAGGAGGGTCTACTTCGAGATGGGGGTTACGACTGTTTATCTCTTGAGCTACCCTTGCCAGCATTTTGTTGTTATTTAGAATCGACCTGAGTCTGGGATTATTCCTGATTCTATCCATGTAGTTCTTGTGGATGTACTTGGCAGTTGCAGAGCCTATCCTTAGTCGCTTCCAGACAGAGTAGAAGGGTTGCCCTGTCTTCTCTTGAGCTGAACGGAACCAGTGACGCATGTCTACTAGTTCAGAGATTGACACTGAACCATCAGCAACACTGTCAATATCAACAGCGGGAGTCAACAAGCGCCTAATACCCTCATTATCTGCGAGTGCCTTCTCAAGTCCAGTTTTCTCCTCTTCAAGTGAAGGTCGGAGGAATGTTCTCTCAGTCTGGGAGGCTAATACTGAGGACTTTTCTGCCTCAGTAGGAATACGCGCCAGTGTTGCAGCAGTAATAGCCTCATCGGTAGGGGTAGGGTTCTTGCGGATTTCATCTGCAAGAGCAGCAACCTTCACCTCTGCAGTACCGAGCTGTTCCATCAGCTTGCTACCAGCCTTAGCTTTGCGAGCCTTTTTCTCAAAATCTTTGGTTGCAGCAACAGCTTCAACAAAGGTTTGCCCTGGATACGCCTTCATGAGACGCGCGATGGACTCAGGATTGGTAAGGATGTCCAGAGCATTGGCTTCAGCCGACTCCTTAGTAAGTCCTGTGAGTACTTCAACCAGCTGACCTTGGTCACTCTTAATGTTTACTGTATGACACTTCACAGACCTTTACCTCCTTGCTAGCATTTCTTTTCTGTGAAAGACACATACTCTGTTGGGAGACTGGGTTCTGCCTCTGGTGTAACAGGAAGGTCTTTTCTTATCTTGTTCAACCTAGCCTGCAGACGGTCTCTGACGGTGATGGCTTCTTGCAGGTGAGGATAAGCCTCACGTAGCATAGCAGTAGACACTAGGTCTTCCGCATTAATGGTTTCTCCAGCAGGCTTAGCTTCACGCAGACGTTTAACCTCTGCAGTAACCTGTGCAGCAGAGAAAGGCTTCACAATAAACTCTGTTGGTTCAGAAGACTTTGGCTTTAACTTTGCAACTTCTGCAGCAACTATCTGTGCAGATGATGCAGCAATCGGAGGCTTCACCCCTTCAGGGGCTACCACAGGCTCTGTAACAGGCGTA
>CEPX01198234.1_pt1 | contig 21913 bp, 30 predicted proteins | sample 361361 | NCBI WGS metagenome assembly CEPX01 (sample SAMEA2619974, study PRJEB7988) | marine metagenome | biome: marine biome (ENVO:00000447); feature: mesopelagic zone (ENVO:00000213) & marine oxygen minimum zone (ENVO:01000065); material: "saline water (ENVO:00002010), including plankton...
GACTTGATCAGAGATTTTACCATTGCAAAAAATCTTGGATTGGATTTAAGAACTCCTTTTTTAGATAAGGATTTAATTAAAGCAGCCATGAAAATTCACCCAATGCTCAAGCTTAGCAATAATGACAAAAAAATAATCCTTAGGGAAGCAGCGGAGTTCATTGGATTGAAAAAAGAATTTGCATGGAGAAAGAAGAAAGCTGCCCAATACGGAAGCAATTTTGTCAATGGGGTTGATAAACTAGCTAAGAGGAAAGGATTTGATTATAAAAAAGAGTATCTAAATAGTTTGTTATAATGGTTTTATTGTTAAAAATGGTTGATTTTATTTTTTAAAATAGTTTTTTATTGGTATTAAGAGAATAGTACAATACTGAAGAAATGATATAACAAATAGTTGTGCATGTTTATGTTCACAAATCGTTATTGTATTTGTGGCTAATCTCCAGTAACTAAAACTCATTAAATAATTAAAATCAAAAAAACTAAAAATCAATAAAATAAACAAAATGCGATACAAATTCTATGCTTATGGGCATCCCAATATCCTTGGAACGCATAAAACTACCTTGGAGTTCACAAAGGACGGGGAGATTACATTAAAAGGCGATTGTATTATTGGAGTTAAATCTGATTTCGAATTAGATAAAATAAAAGAGTTAATCAAGGGATCAAAGAACAACAAAATAAAAATAATTATTGAGATTAAAGATAAAAAAGAAGAAATTAATGCTGAACTTAATCCACGTTTTAACAGTAATGTTGAACTCGTCATAAGAAAAACTGGCTTTGTTTCTGAAAGAACACTTGCAATCAATGCTGACAAGGCTGCTATTGACTTGGACAAAGATTTAATTAATCATTTAAAGGAAGAAGATAACAAAATAAGTATCATTATTGAAAACAGTTAATGATCAGATTGCATTGATTCTTCTTGTTTTTGTTACAAAATTAAGAATCCTTCCTTTAGAGTATTTTCCATTGCCAAAAAAATCATTTTTATGCCTCAAAATCACAAATCCTTTGCAATTCCCGCATTCTTTTTCTAAATCTTCCCCTTTTAGCCATTTTTTTGTCTCATCTTCATCCAGTTCTGCAACATTCTTAGTTGCTTTTGGGCCAATAATCTGGGAGCCTTCAATACTTAACCTTATGCTGCCATTATGGACTTCGCAGAAGTACATTCCAACAGAATTAAGCCTCAGCTTTGAAAATTCTATATTTGAAATTTCTTTATTGACAATGAAGACCCTACCCTTATGATTACTCAAAAATGCAAAATTTTTGAGTTCCCCAGAAACTTCGTTTCTGTTGGATTTTAGAAATCCATAATCCAGCTTTAATTTTGTGCCCCATTGTTTTTCTATCAATTTGAGAATTTGTTTGATTTCTCTGCTATTTAGGATTTTCAATTCTGGCATTTTTACTGTTAAATCCCCCACATTGGGTTTTGTTGCCTCATAATCTCTGCTATTTCTTTCAACAAGGCTATCTCTTCCTGAGAAATGTTTTTCTTGAACTCCTTGAATTTACGAAAATGGCCTTCGGGTATTGCAGAATATAGGATGTCCCCTTCGCTGATCTGCCTTCCGACTGTTACATTTGGCAACGAAACAGCAACTTGCTTGCCTTTCTCAGCTTTTTCTATTGTTTCCTGCTCTTTTTGGATGCTTTTTGCCTGTGTTATTGATTCTCCGTCATTTTTCATTAAAGGAGTGCCGGCTTTCAACGTTCCAGCTAAGACATCAATGCCAACAACAGCTGGGTTGCTTTGCCTGAAAATATATCCCTTTAAGACTTGAATCTTGCAAGGCCTATGCAGATACTCTGTTTCTTTTCCCTCAATCCTTTTTCTTTCAGATTCCTGCCATTTTTCAAATTCATCTATGAGCTTATAGATTATTTTATTGCTTATGACCTTGACATTTTGAGGTACTTTAACGTCCGGCATCAAACTGACGTTAAAACCAAGAACTGCGCTTTCCAAAGGATCCTTTTCATGGCTGATTTCTGCATCTGAGATGTCTTTTTTGGAGATATTTCCAATAGACGCCTTTTTGATTTCAATGTTTTTCTCTTTCAGGATTTTCAATAAAGCTTCCAAGCTTCCTAAAGAATCTGCTTTTATTACAATTCCCTGCTTATCTGTTTCTATAACAACTTCGCTGACTTCTTTTTTTATTTCCTGCTTTACTTTTTCAACTTCACTAGGCAAGCAGCTCCTTAATGGCATGCCTGCAATTACATTGTCCAGCTCAGGAGCTGAAATTTTAACCCCTGTTGCTGCTGTTACCTGCTTCACAGACTTAAATTTTGACTTTTTGTCTCGCATTTCAGCCAAAGCTGCTGGCTCAAATAATGCCTTAACTTTTGTAACAATTGGTTCGACTAAAGCACCTATGACTATTGTGTCATTTTGCTTCAAGGAACCGTCATATATAATCACATCTAGGCTTGTCCCAAGACCTTTTTCTTCCTTGACTTCCAATACAGTCCCTTTTGCGTTACCTTTGACATTGACTATCAAGTTTTGCTCAAGGAATCTTTGAGACAAGCCGGTCATGACCATCAATAATTCACTTAAGCCGTCAGATGTCTTTGCAGATAACGGAATTATGGCTATCTGTTTTGTATAATCCTCGACTCTGTCAAATCTTTCTGCATTAAACCCAAATTCGCTTAGTCTGCCAACAATTTCATAAAGTTTTTTTTCAAGAAGAAGCATTGTGCTTTCATTTTGTTTTTGTATGTTTTCCAGCAGATGGATATTTGGGTTTGATCTCCAGCCCGGCAGTAAATCAATCTTGTTCAAAGCAACAACGAAAGGTGTTTTGTATTGCTTTAGTATGTCAATGCATTCCAGAGTTTGGGGCTTGATGCCTTCATTGATGTCTATCACTAGAACTGCAATGTCCGCTAAATTGCCCCCCCTTTTTCTTAAGTTAGTGAATGCAGCATGACCTGGCGTGTCAAGAATGATGAAACCCGGTATCTTGATTTCAAGCTTATGTTTTTCCAGCAGATTGCCGCTTATCTTCTTTATAGTTGATATAGGAATTATTGATGCCCCGATTGCCTGTGTTATTCCTCCTGCTTCAGACGCAACAATAGCAGTATTCCTAATCTTATCCAAGATACTTGATTTTCCATGGTCTATATGGCCGACCATCGTTACTATTAGCTGCCTAAGCATTTTAATCCCATATTAGTAAATCTATTCGGTTTTTAAACGTTGTGCAATAAGAACATTTTTAATTGGAATTAAGTTCATTGAATATATGGAAGCAGTAATTAATGAAGGCTTAGCGAAGATAAAGGTCAGAAAAACCGATAAAATATCCAAAGAAATGGGTGTTTTTTATAATCCAGTCATGAGTTTGAACAGGGATGTTTCTGTTTTACTCTTAGAATCTATAAATAAGAATAATTTGCAAATATCTGATCCATTGGCTGCTAGTGGGGTAAGAAGTATCAGGTTTTTAAAAGAATTGAATAAAAATAAAATTAAAACAATGTACATTAATGACCATAATAAAGGTGCTATAAATTCCATATATAAAAATTTATTATTAAATAAAATAAAATTAAAAAATAAAAAAATAATTATCAAAAACGATGATGCTAACTTTCTTCTCCTTAATTCAACTGGTTTTGATTACATAGATTTGGACCCCTTTGGATCGCCTAATTTTATGCTAGACAACTCAATAAAAAGATTATCACGAGATGGTATTTTGGCTGTAACAGCAACTGATACATCTGCATTATGCGGCACCTATCCAAAAGCATGTCTAAGAAAATACTGGGCAATGCCTAAGAAAAACGCTATAATGCATGAAACTGGATTAAGGATTTTAATCAGAAAAGTACAATTAGTTGCTGCACAGTATGATAAAGCCTTAATTCCAGTATTTTCATACTCTAAAGACCACTATATGAGGGTTTTTTTAAGGAATGAGAAGGGAAAACACAAGGTTGATGAAATTTTAAAGCAACATAATCATCTTAATGACGCAGGTCCAATGTGGCTAGGTGCATTATGGGATTCAAAATTAATATCAAAAATTTACAGTAATGCATTGAAAAGCAGATTATATAATAAAAATAAAGAATTAATCAAATTTTTAAGAATAATTAAAGAGGAATCTAAGATAAATTCTGTTGGATTCTATGATATTCATGATATTTGTGAGAAAAACAGGATTAAAATATTAAAACAAAAACGAACAATAATTGGTACTATTAAGAAATTAGGTTATAAAGCAAGTGAAACTCATTTTAAAGGTGAAGGGATAAGAAGCACTATTCCACGTTCAAAATTAGTGATGCTGCTCAAAAAATAAATAGATTTTTATATGTATTAATACCTGGATAGCTAATGCAACATAAAAATTTTATATTGATTTTTCTGCTTATTTCTTTATTTGTTGCTGGATGCTACCAAGAGGTACCTGCTGAAGAAGATACCGGAGAAATTGTTGAGACTGGTGCAATAGATATAGAATCTACGCCCAGCGGGGCTGAGATTTATATTGATAATGAGCTGAAAGGAGCCACACCTTATATCCTGTACAATATTCCTGCCGGGGCCCATAAGCTGATAATTAAGAAAGAAGGGTATGAAGATTTCAAAAAAGATGTTAGTATTAGTTTTGGAAGAACTGAAGAAATTGATGTAAGATTGACTGAGATAATTGTTGAAGCAAAAGAACAGGTGATAGAAGAAATCCCTGAAGAAGATTCTCCTGAGATTTCAGCGCCAACTCCTGCGCTAAATAAGATTAATCTAAGCAAATTCGCAACGTATCTTGACTTTGATGAGATGTTAGTGACAGATTTAAAGGCAGCAAAATCTGATATCTTTTTGAGGAGATATGATACACATATTTACTTTACTGCTATAGGTTCTGCAAAGATCAGTGTCATTAATGAGCCAATAAGTGATGTCAAGAAAGATGACTGTATTTTTATAGATAGCGCGATTGAACCTTTATTTTCTGGACAATCTGTTTGTGTTAAAACTTTAGAAGGCTCTATTGCCGCTGCAGGATCAAGCTGGGAAGACAAACCAACTGAATTAGAATGGATATTATTTAGCTAACCAACTGCCCTTCTTACATCAGTAACTTCAACCGATTCAACGCCTTCAATTTGGCCTATTTTCTTTTCTAATTCTTCTGTGCTGCCTTTGCTTTCATCCATTACAAAAAGCAGGTTTAAAGCCTTTAAACCGAATGCAACAGGCTGGATTTCTGTTTTGAATTCCTGAGAATTACAAAAAGCAACAATTTCTTTTTTAGCCTCAGATTCTATCTTAGAAAGATCTATTTCTGGATTTTGAGGCATTATTTTAAGGGTTACTACTACATTAGTCATTTTAATTGGGTCCTGAGAATTCACAGACGCTGCATTGATACTTTGCAGCTGTTTCTCTGCAATGATTACATCTAACTATCTCGAGTTTTCCACACTTTGGGCAATTAAATCTTGTTGAGCCTATTGTGTTGGTGATTCTTTGCTTACATGAGTTGCATACCGCTTGTGTTTCTGTCATTTTTAGATATTGGAATCAATACTTGATGTGAACTACCCTTAGCTTTCGCAAGGAGCTTCTTGTTTCATAGACGGCAGTTGCCTCGTAAGAGGTAGAGCTTCTATCTCAACAAGCGTTGATTCGGACAGTTCCTGCCCTATCTCTATGAGCATAAGATTTTTTATTTCTAATGCTGAATTATGGTCTCTTGAAGTAATAAGACCACAATAATTACATTTATGTGTTCTCATTGATAAATCTTTCTTTATAACCTTACAACAATTACTACATCTTTGTGTTGTTCCTCTATAATTTACAGGCATAAACCTTTTACCAGCTCTCTCAGCCTTGTAAGAAATCATTTGCCTGAGTTTTCCCCAAGAAGCATCAAGTATTGATTTTGATAAATATTTATTATGGACCATATTAATTATTGGCATATCCTCCATAGCAATAGCATCATAATTGTTAACATAATATCTGCTTGCCTTATGCAAGAAATCATCCCTTGTGTTTACTAGCTTTTCATATTGTCTTGCTAATCTTATTCTCCATTTGTTTCTATTCTCGCTTCCTATCTTCTTTTTTGATAATTTTCTTTGTAATCTAACTAGTTTTTCTGTATGTTTCTTTAAGTGTCTTGGATTAGGTACTTTCATTCCATCACTATCAAAGATAAAATCTGTAAGACCTAAGTCAATACCTATAACTTTCTTAATTTGAGCCTTCTTAATTTCTTCATTCTTTTCTTCGATAATAGAAGCAAACCATTTTCCAGAAACCTCTTTCTTAATTGTGATTTGTTTGATCTTTCCTTTTACGTTTCTATGACATCTAATAGGGATTTTGCCTATCTTAGACAGATGTAATGTCTGACATCTTTTACCTATATTTATTAGTTTAAAACCTGATTGGTTGTAAGTAAAAGTCTTAAACCAACCCTTGCCTTTGAACCTTAATCTTCCAACTTTTCTTTTATTTTTCTTCGATTGAGATAATGCTCTTAAGTTTGAAAATAATCTGTAGCATTCATATTGTAATGTTTTTGAATAAACCTTATTTAGTTCAGGATCACAAATTTTCATATCTGGTAACAATCCTTGGATTTGTGCTTTGTCTATGACTTTTTGTTCTTGTAATTCAGATAATAGTGTATTGTATGTTTGTCTACATTGATCTAATGTCCATAACAATTTTTCTTCTTGTTTTTTACTTGGATAAAGTCTGAATCTATGAGTAGTTAGCATCACATTTATTAGAGCTTAGCTACTTTATAAATTCTACGTGCACATGTCCAGTGTCCAGTGGTTGTTAAATATATATTTTCTAGTATTTATTTTATTGTGTGTCAATTGATTTCCCACCAAACTAACAGTTTGGAAGGAGACTTCTTGACCAATAAGTTAAAAAGGTTGTTGTTTTGAGATAGTTTTAAATAAATATAATTATGCTTATTATTTATGTCGTCAGAAAGCTTCGTAAGATTTTGGTGTGCAATTACAAGCAAAAAAGGTGCAAAAGATAGAGCCAAGGGAGTCTTAAAAGCTATATCAAGATATCGTCCTAAATCAAAGAGGATACTAGAATTAGGAGTTGGTATAGGGACTGTTATACAATTCTTTCCGAATAAGTATAAATTATACGGAATAGATGTATTAAGAAAGGCGATAAAAATATGCAAGAAAAATTTTCCTAAAGGAAAGTTTTATGTTGCAAGCATGCACAATTTCAAAATTAATAATAAATTTGATGTGATTTTTTCGGTTTATGATACAATAAACTTTTTAAAAAATTTTAGACAATGGCAGTCGACTTTTGATAATGTTAATAATCACCTAGATATCAATGGATTATTTATATTCGATATGTATACAGAGAAAGCATTAAGAGATTTTAAGAAAAGTACACCTCAAATACATAAATTTTCTATGGGTTATACTTGGGACATGCCAATAATAAGAGGAAATAATCTAACATGGGATTATAGAATCCATGAGAGAGTAAGTAAAAATAAATATAAAGTTCACAAATATAAATGGACAGAAAAGATATTTACCAAAGCGAAAGTAAAATTAGCGATACAAAAAAGATTCATAATACTTAATAGTTATTATTTCGATGACAAGAGGAGAATATTCTTTATTTGCAGAAAGAAAAACTAGCATGAGATTATTTTTTCCTTATCATCAATCTTAAAAATCTCACCTAAAAACTGCTGTATTGTGTAAATGTTTGTCTTGCAATGATTTGTTATTTCAGAAACCCTAACAGAACCCCCTGTTAAAGCTAGAAAGGGCATTAATTGATCTGCCAGATGCCTATCAACTGGTGCTTTGCTTTCGATTTCCTTAATTAAATTAGTAGCTGCTTCTTCTCCAACATCCTCTGCCTTTTTACCTCTCTCTCCAAGCGAGTCAGCACCTAATCTAATTGGATTGTTTTCATCAATATCATCTTTGTTTTTGGAAAATATTCCCCAAAGCGTTATTCCAGAGCCCGTTGATAATGTATTTTGATATTGAACATCTATTGTGATTGGGGCATTATATTTTGCTTTTAATTTATTTTCAGCATATTCAGCTTGTCGTTCAGCAACATTGTTGTTCTGTAAATCAATTGAGGCATGAGAAACACCTTTAATTTGTATTAAATGGTGCTGTTCTATTAAATTTATTTCATTTATATTTTCTTTTAAATTTAATTGGAATTCATTAAAATTTAAAAAATCATTTAATTTGAATTTAGGATTTATTTTAATTTCAACTTTACCATTCCCTTTTGGGTAATATCCTCTTTTCAACAATTTTGCCTCTATTTTTACAAATCTTTGTAATTGTGGCAGTAAAACATTATTGAAAAAGTCGAAGCTTAAACTCCATTTGACGTCGCTTCCTCCATTTATACTTAAAGTCATTGGTTTGCTGGCAAACATTGATGGAAGTAGTAATGATTGCAGCAATAATGTAATTGAACCTGCAGTTTCTATGTCAATATCCAGGTTTTTGGCAATTATTTTTCTTGGTTCGTATTTTAGATATGTAGAACCTAGTTCAGCGCCTTGTGCATCAGCATTGCATAATTTTTGAAGTGATTTTACGCAGTAAAGATGCTGGTTTTTCAATCCTGGAACACTTCTGCCTTTTCTTATATCATGAATCTCAAAAGGTTTTAATGTTATTGTAGATAGAGCTAGAGATGTGCGAGCGATTTGTCCGCCAGACTCTAAGTAACCACCATTAATTTGTATCATAAACTAAAAGAATAAGAAATTTTATTTAAAGCTTCTTAAATATTTTCTATATCATTCAAAACTGAATCTAAGTCTTCAAGATCGTCTATACTTAAGTCATCCTCAACAGAGCTGATATCATTTAAGTCATTGCCAACATCATCAACAACTTGCTCCCCTGTTGTTTCAACTTCAGGTGTTTCAGTTACTACTTCAGGTGTAGTTACTACTTCAGGTACACCTTCTAAAACTTCTTGTTTGGCAGCTTGTTGACATCCAACAACTAAAACAGTTATCAGAATTAAAATTAGCAGCAATCTTTTCATTAAATACCTCCTTTTACTTTTTAACATCTCGCAAGTTTATAAATATTTCTAAAATAAAAAATTAAGTTGCAGTATCAGGTGTTGTTGCTGTTGAATCATCAACGTTATCAACCACTTCAACTTCGACATCAGTTGAAAAGTCTGCATCATGGTATGCTCCTCTTATTATCTTTACTATATCTTTCAAGATATCGTGTGCTTCCTTGATAGCATCTCTAGCTTGCTTTAGCAAATCTTTTGCTTCATCAACTAATGCCTTTATTTTCTCTCTGTCAGCATCAGATGCTCTTAACTCCAAAGCTTCTGACAACAAGTCATGTGCCTTTCTATAAGTTTCTTTTGCTTCATCAATTTTCGCGCTAAATTGATCAACTAAGTCACTTACATCTACATCAATGCTTTTTTCATCTGCTTTAGCTAATACATGCTCAAGTTTCTTTTCAAGCACCTGACCTCTATGTACTAAGCCTTCAACTCTAGCAGCCAAAACTCTGTGGCTGTAAAGTCTTATCAAGTGCTTCAGGTTTTTCCATTTGTTTCTTAGCTTTCTAGCAGCTTCTTTTATCTCTTCTTTTGTTGTTGCAGCTTCTATATCAGCTTTTATTTGATTTATTTCGTCAATTTGTATATTTATTCTCTCAACTATCATCTTTGCTTTTTCTTCATCAATGTTTTCATTTTCCTCAATCTTAGCTTTGATCTTTTCAAGATGGTTTATCAATGAATCTGCAGCTCTTAAAAGATAAGCCTTTGCATGCTCAAGAGCGCCTTCTTCATCTCCACTTTGTCTTGCAGCCTTTAATCTGTCTCTTGCATTATGGAGTTCGTCTTTTGCAACACCGTATTTTTTCTTTGCTTCGTCATATCTTGTTCTTAATTGATCTTTTTGTTGATCAGTCAAGTTCCTATCACGTAGATCTTCAGCATTTCTAATCTTTTTAATGTGAACTTTTCTTAATTCTTCCTTGATTTTATCAGGGTTTTCTTCAGCTAATTTTTTCAACTTTGCTCTATTTAATGTAGAGAATTTCTTTAATTCTTCATGACTCAAATCAGAAACCTTATCAAGCCTTTCTTTGTTTAATCTTCCTAGTCTTTTTATTTTATCCTTGTTTAATTTTGCTACTTTATCAAGTCTTTCTTTGTTTAATTGAGCAAATTTTTCAACATGAGCTTCTCTTAAATGAGATAATCTATCTACTTGATTTTTGTCTAGGTGTTTGAATTTAGCAAATCTTTCTTTGTTTCTTTCTTTTCTATCTTCGTGTCTGTCTCTTCTATCCTCTTTTTTATCACGTACATCTTCTTTCTTGTCAGCAACTCTGCATTTTGCTTCACAATTTTGTTGGCCTGCAACTTCACATCTTTTGATACAATTTCTTCTGTCAACATTCAAAGCATCTCTTACATCCTCTTTTGTGTCTCTTACGTCTTCTCTTTTGTCCGCAGCTTTTTTAACTGCTTGTTTTGTGGGTCTAGCATTTGTAGAATGATCAGTCCCTGTAGCTGCCTTTTTAACTGCTTGTTTTGTGGGTCTAGCATTTGTAGAATCACCACTGCTTTCTTCTGCGATTGATAATGGAACTAAACTAAGAATAAACATCAGCATTATTGTTATTGAAATTATTTTTTTCATTTTTGACCTCCAAACACGGATTATGTTGAAACATCAAAGGCATATCTTGTTTATAAATAAACTTTTTTTATGGAAAAATTAATGGTTTTTAAGATGGTTTAAAACTTTACAAAGCTTTATTTGGCCTTTTTTTGCTTAATGAGGCTGATTTTATGAGTTTTAGTTTTAAAGTAAGTTCTAAACAGCTTTTTTGATTCCACAATATTTTTATATCTATGGAATTCAATCATTTCTATGTATAAGCCAAGATATAAGCCAAGAATTTTAATTTATCTTTTCATAAGTATTTTTTTAATTAGTCTTGTTAATGCAGTCACTATTCATGGCACAATTTATGATTTTTCATTGAAAAAACTGAACAATGTAAGAGTTGAAATTGACACTTCTCCGAAGCAGTTTATAGTTGCACAGAATGGCACCTACTCCTTTAATGTTCCTAATGGAGATTATACAATCAAGGCCCAATTGATACAGAAAAATACTGTATTAGCATCTGTTGAAGAGAACATAACTGTGAGCAGGGACGGGTCTTATGTACTTGATCTGATTTTATTTCCTGATATTGAAGAGGGAATTGAGGAAATAGAGCTTGATGTAAATGGGGATATCATTGAAGAAGACAATAATATCATTTTAACTGGATTTATCATATTATTAATTTTGATAGTAGTTATTGGGGTGTATTATTTTAACAAAAATAAAAAAAGAAAAGTAAAAACTGAAGAACCAAAAGAAAAGTATGAGGATGTTGACTTAGGACAATTGATCAAAATAATCAAACAGGAAGGGGGGAGGACAACTCAAAAAGATATAAGAAAGCAAATACCCCTTTCAGAAGCAAAAATAAGCCTTATGATCGCTGAGCTGGAGCATAAAGGTATAATTGAAAAAATAAAGAAAGGCCGGGGCAATATTATTATTTTGAAGAGGAAATAACAGTATATATATCTATAATCCAAAAGCAAAAACCTTATAAATAATGGTAGATACTTAGCATTACAAAGGGGGCTGGTCATGAGTGCTGAAAAAGAGATAGTTAATTTTTGGTATAATAAAAAAGGCCTTTTTACTATTAATAATATTAAGACTAGTAGCAATAGAGATTGCGGAATTCTTGCTTTGAAATTTGACAAAGATAAAGTCAATGAGGTTTTTCACATTGAGGTAAGCTGTTCTATAACAAACAATATATCAGAAACAACTAAGCTTGACAAATCAATAAGCAGAATTGTTGATGAAAAGTTTGAAAATAAAAATATTAAAAATACAATAAGCAGCCATATCAAGCAATTTTCCATGCAAAAGCAAAAAATAAAGAAGATAATGATACTTGGCGCTGTGCCAAAATCAAGAAAAAACGAGATAATAAATAAATTTGATGAAAAAGAAGTCAAAGTTATTGAATTTGAGAATATTCTTTATGATGTGCTCGATCAGCTGGACACACAGTATTTCAAGAATGACATAATAAGGACCTTGCAGCTGACAAAATTTCTGCTTTTGAGTGAGCCGACAAAACTGGCCAAGCTGCTTGTCAATGACTCTTTCAGCTCCAATTCAAGGAAGGAGTTTCTGTCCAGCATCCTAGAAAAAGACGAAATCATGAAAGATTTCAAGAAAACAAATACAGAAAGATTGGGCGCTATTTTGAAAAATTCAGGCTTGAAGCCGGCAGAATTGGCTGAGATGATTGAGCACAATATATTGAATAAAAGAACAAGAAGATTGTTCCTGGATTCATTAATGGAGCAGCAAAAGACAAGAAAAACTACAAATAAAACAAAAAGAGTCAAAAAATTGAATATTCCTTTGGAAAAGTTTTTTTGAAGTTATTTTTCAACTTCGTAGTGGATTTTTGTAAAAACCTTGTCAATAATTTCTGGATGTTTAACATATTCCTTTATTTTTTCTGAAAATGATTTATTGAGATTTTTTAGTTTTTTAATATTTTTGATGTTTCTTTTATATTTTTTATAATGGATAATAAATCTTTCATTGCAACTTGGGCATTTTAGCTTTAGCATTGTTGATGTCATTTTTTAAGTCTAGCATCTGTATACTCCTCTTTCAAATTCACCAATTTGATTTCATTATTGTCCAATAATTCTTGGAATTTATCCATAAATTCATTAAGATTGTTAAAAAGAATTTTATCGGGTGTGGTAATTCCTTTATTTTTATTTATTGGTAAGTATATCTCACCTTTAGCTTGTGCTATCTTCTTATGAGCATCTTCTTCTCTAAGTTTATCTGTCCAGAATCTTACTATAACTCTAATCATCCTTTCCCCATATGGCCCACGTTCTTTATTTGGTTCCATAGGGTAGTGGAAGATCTTAAAGTATTTAAATTTTTTGTTAAATTTCAATAATAATTTAGATTTAAATTTAAGATGGATTTCAAAATAGAAACATTTATATATAACTTAATACTTATTACATATCAATTGATACTTCATAGGTGATAAGTATGCAAAAAATGAAATTCACAAACACAGAAGTAATTGAGGAAAAAGGCACTAAAACAAAGCGCTACCCAAACTTAAGCACGGTTTTGATGGTAGAGGACTTCCTGAAGAAGCATAGGGATGTGCCTATAAAAATAGCTGAATTAAAGAAAAAGCTTCCAAAGCAAGTAATGCATCAAACTCTTAAGATAATCTTACAATATCTCTTTGAAAGCGGAAAAATAATAATTGACACAAAAGGTGTCCAGTGGATATATTCTGAGCCCGAACATATTAAAAAAATGCTTGAGGATTCTGTTGAAGTATGATGTTCGGAAAAGATGTCAGAGTTTTTATGAAGGATCAAGCTAAAGACAGTTATCTTTTGCTAAAAAGTCGAAGTGATAAAGAATCGCAAAGTTTGCTTAATTCTATAAATAGAATAATAGATATTCTTAAAAACAATCCACAATATGGCAATCCAATTCCAAAGAGGCTGATTCCGAAATCATTAATCAAAGAGGGAATACAAAATCTCTATAGGGTAGAGTTATCAAATTTTTGGAGAATGTTGTATACAATCGAAGGAACTAAAATTGAGATTTTGGTTTTTGTTCTTAAAATTATGAATCACAAAGAATATAACAAATTGTTTGGTTATAAGTGATCAATCCCTTCTCAGCATCTTAATAACAGAATCAACAGCCCTTATTGCATACTCTTCAATTCTTTTTTCGCTTTGCTGCCATGTAATATTCGGGCCAGAAATTCCTAAAGAAACTGGTTTTCCGTATTCTACTGACAAATCAATAAGTTTTTTTGCAACTGCATGCGCAACAACTGCATCATGGTCTGTGCCGCCTTTGATGACTGTGCCTAGCGTGATAACTCCTTCAATACTCTTATTGTTAAGTAACTCTTTTACAGCCAAAGGGATTTCAAATGATCCTGGGACTTCTATAATCTTGACAATTCTAGCTCCTGCTTCTTTGGCTCTCTGCTGGGATTTTTTGCTCATCTCCCCTGTTATTTCATAATTGAATTGAGAAACAACCATGCCTAATTTTTCTGTCATTTGCTCACCTTAATCGGACCTTCATCCTGCTTGCCTTGCCTTTTTCCCATGCCTGCATTTTTTGTAAGTGTTGTTTTACCTTTTAGCAGCTCCAATGCATTTAATGCGTGCTTTGCAGCCCTGTTCTTGGCAATCTCATATATCTCTCTTTCGCTTTTTGATTCATCCATGTGAACAAAAACTTCAAGAATGTGCTTGTTTGTCATTAATTGCACATGCTGAAGGCCTGTTGATGCTTCATGAGCGCATTGTTTGTCGATTGGCATAGGGCCTGCCATTCCTAATGCAACCACTATATCACATTTATCATCTTCTATCAGTTTTTTGCATGCAACTGGCAGATCCTTAAAGCCAGGTACAGTGTATCTCACGATTTCCGCATCTGAATTTTTTTTAATTTCATCTATGGCAAAAGCTGCCATGTCCACTCTTGCAAATGTTGTATCTGCTATGCCGATTTTCATTTTAATAGTTCAACTCTTATTTTATCGCCATTTCTCATGTTTAATTTTGATTTCAAATGAATAGGCGCAATAAATTCTATAATATTCTTGTGTTTTGTGAGTTCAGGCACTATGATTGAGCCGTTTATGTTATTGACTTTTGCCTTATAGCAGCGAGCCCCTCCCAATGTCTTGTTGTTTGATTTATAGCCGTTAATTTTAATTGAAGCAATACTTTTTAATGAAGATGACTGTTTTTTTGTGACTTTCAGATTTAATGTCCCTGGATAAGCCCTAAATCCAAGTTTCTTCTTGATCTCTTTTTGGTAATGCTGCATTGACATGAAAAAAGTGCCTTCTCCTAATCCCCTGACAATAGTGCCATTTAAGGTCAAGTTTTTACTATGCATGCTTTCTAGTAAAATAATTTCACTTATAAAGCTTATGGCAGAAGATTATTAAACATAATAATTATACAAAACACAGATGGAAGAGAAAAAACTGCTCATTGTGGGTATTGATCCAGGCACCACTACAGGCTATGCAGTTCTTGACATTCAAGGAAATTTAATCCATCTAAATTCTTCAAAACAACTTGAATTGAAATCTCTGATTTCTCAAACAATGAAACTTGGAAAGGCTATCTTAGTTGGCACGGATAAATCCAAAATTCCGAATTTGGTAGAGATGTTTTCAACAAAACTAGGCGCAAGAGTTGTGAATCCTGAAGAAGATCTTAAAGTGCTGGAAAAACGAAAGATCATAAATGGTTTTGGTGTCAATGATAATCATCAGGGAGATGCTCTGGCATCAGCATTATTCGCATATAAGGCGATAAAACCCCTACTTGACAGGATAGACTTCTTTGTAAAAGAGAATAAAAAGTATCATATCGAGAAAAAAATAAAGGAATATGTTGTCGCAAAGAGGATAAGCATCAAGAGCGCAGTAAGCATTCTAGAAAAGAGAGTCGAAGAAGATAAAATTATAGAAAAAGTGATCATTGAGAAAAAATTAGATGAGAATGATTTTCTGAAATTGTACAATAAAGTGAAGAAATTTGAAACTGACATCAAGTTAATGAAAAATCATAACAACAACCTGAAAAACAGACTGAATAGATTGGAAAAAATCAATATAAAGATAAAAGAATCAAAAAATTACACTAAAAAACAGCCTGATTATAAGGAGAACAGGATCAGATTTCTTGAGAATTTAATCAAGTCTAAAGACATAGAAATAAGGCAGCTAATAAATTCCATCAATAAATTCAACAATGTGTTGTCGGATATAAATAATAATTATATATTGAAGAAACTTGATACATTTGGATTAAAAGATTTCAATTTCAGGAATAAATTCGTCAATATCAGGAGAAATGACATACTTCTTGTTGATGATCCGAATATCGTAAGCAATGATGTTGTTGGGTTATTGAGGGACAAGGTCTTTGTGGTTATCCATAAAAAGGCAATTAGTGCAAAAATAGAAAAAAATCTGCCATTTGTTTTTATGGATGCAAACAATCTTAACATCGAAGAGGGAAATTATTTTGGATTTATAGGGAAAAATCAATTTGAGAATGAAAAAAATAGAATAAATTGGGCCAAAAAGATAATTGATGATTACAAGAGAGAAAAAGAATTAATCCCTGTTTAAGTCGCTGCTTCTTATAGTGATTTTTCTTCCAGTCTTGAGGTTTTTTCCAAAAATTCTGTTTCCAACGTTCGTAAGCTTGACTTTATCTCCCCTCACAGAAACAATATCACCTTTTTTGTATTTTGGCAGCCTGAAAAGCACGTTGATCCTGTAAAGATCCTTGCCTTGCTTTCTGGTGTGAAGTTTTGAACTGATCTTTAACCCCCCGCCATAGCTGTCTTTTAGTTTTTTGCCCAATGTCCTTATAAATTTCTGTGAAGTTAGATATAAATCAACTCCATTAGCGAGTTTCACTGTTTTTGTTATTGCAACGGTGCCGTTTTTTCTAATTTGGTTAAGCACAAATGAACTAATTTCGTCATTTATATCCCTAAGCTGCAATACTCCTTGGTAATAATTAGGCCTGGCAAAGGTTAATTTCTTATAGTTTGTTTTCATTTTATTGGATTGTCAGAGACCGATGATATATTTTCGACATATTAAGTATTTGCCTTGACTAAAAGCAAAACCTTTTTATTCCTTTTGTTAAGATTCAGGCCTATGAAAGACTGGAAGATGATATTGAGGAAAGTATGGCATTTCATATGGGAAGATAACAGCATTTGGAGCTGGATTATAAATATCATACTTGCTTTTATCCTTATTAAGTTTATTGTTTATCCTGGACTGGGATTTGCATTTCAAACAAGCCACCCTGTTGTTGCTGTTGTAAGCGAGAGTATGGAGCATAAAGGCAGTTTTGATGAGTGGTGGAATAATGGCAACAAATGGTATGTTGCTAACGGTATAAGCAGAGGGGAATTTGAACAATATCCATTAAAAAATGGATTCAACAAAGGCGACATTATGGTTCTTTACGGCAAGAAAACAGGGAATATTGGGATTGGGGATGTTGTTGTTTTTTGGAGTTCAAGCAGAGATCCCATTATTCACAGAATTGTTAAGAAGTCCCAGGATAACGGTGCCTATATTTTCCAAACAAAAGGGGACAATTACAGAACAAATCCTGCGCCTATACAAAAGCCCCCATTTCTAGATGAGACAAGAATTACTGAGGATCAAATTATAGGCAATGCTGTCTTTAAAGTTCCCTTACTTGGGTGGATTAAAATATGGTTCAATGATTACGTTTGGGTGCCTATTTTAAAGCCTTTACTGCAAGGGTTAACTATAGTAAAATAAAAAGGTTAAATTTATATAGAATTTGTCAAAGTTTCTGGAATAATATGTTTTGTCCAAAGTGCGGCTCGATACTTGTGCCAAAGAAAGAAGACAGCAAGAAAATGCTTGCATGTTCCTGCGGATATAAGACAACACAAGTAGCAGGCGCTACAATAAAGGAAACTGTTGCAAAGACAGAGAAAGAAGTTGAGGTAATAGACAAGGGAGAATTACAGACATTGCCTAAAACTACTGCTGAATGCCCAAAATGCCACCATAATACAGCTTATTTTTGGCTTGTCCAGACAAGGGCAGGCGATGAGCCTGAGACTAAATTCTTAAGATGCGAGAAATGCGAGCATACCTGGCGAGATTATGATTGATGAAGTTATATAAGTTTTCTTAAGAACATTTCAGCAAATCCACTAGGACCTATTGCTAAATTTGCTATTGAATCGTATGCGTTATCGCTAACAATTTTATTTGAATCCATGCTTACAATTGCCCTTTGTATGTGCGTTAGATATTCGAAACGTTTTTTCAATTTGTTACTTGCAGTTTGAACTGTAGCCGATGAATAACTAGTACCGTGAAGTTGTTGATAGCTTTCAGGTGATTCAGAATGGGCATTAGTCAAAACAGTTTCTAAATCAGGCATGTCACTAGATAAATCTGAAAGTAAAAAACTAGATATGAATTCTTCCAATTCCGCTCTTACTTCTTCCTTCATCCACAATTTATTTAATCCCATTTTATCTTGCAGAAGTTGCATTGAAAACTCAGGAGTCAAGTGTCTGTCAATTGATTTACCTACAAGATCATAATAGGAGATAGGTGTCAAATTAGCTTCATAAGGTCCATGAGTAGGTATTTCATATCTCATACTTTAAATTCTAAGATAACCCTTTATAAATCTTTCTATTATTTGTTATTGGATAGTAGTAATGAAATGAAGATACTCAAACAACAAACTATTTATAGCAAATATCACTAAATAGGGGAAAAATGCTGAAATCTTTGTTTAAGAAGAAAAATGAGAGCAATGAGCTTCTTCCACCTCCACCTCCATTTCCAAGCATGGAGCTTGAAGAAGAAAAAAAAGATTTTTCTAGCTTATTTGATGAAGAAGTGAAATCTAAAGAAAAAGCTGCCCCTGAAAAGGTTGAATTTAGTGACTTGGTAAAAGACCTGGAAAAAGGAATCAATCCAAATAAGAATGTTAAAAAAGGAAAAATAAGTTTAAAGCAAAAGAAGCTTTTGAATAAAAAACTCAAACAATCAAAAAAAGCTAAGTCTAAGCAATTAAAAGAGAAAATATCATCATTAAAAACAAAAAAAGGAGCAAGCAAAAAGCCTGTTATAACTGAACTTCCTGAATTAGATGATGATCTCGGCATAGAAGATATTGATATCAGCTTGCCAAAGGAACTGGATACTTCTAAGGACATTGAGCTGCCAGACCATTTGGAGGATTTTGATGAATTAAAAGAGGATTCTGGAAAAGAGATTAGAGCAAAACCAAAGGAAATATTGGAAGCAGAGAATGAGATAAAAGATGCAATTGGAAAAATAAAAGGCCAGAAAAGGCCATCTTTATTTAATAGATTATTTGCAAAACCTGTCAGAGAAATGCCAACAAATGAGCATTCAGTGCCGGCATTTCAGGAAGTTGATGATATTTCCAGAATAAAAAATAAGATATACAGTGCAAGAGACGCTTTAATGCAATTTAACCTTGAAAATGCAAAACAGGATTATGTAGAAATAATGAAGCTTTATAATAAATTGCAGCCTAAGGAACAAGGTTTAGTTTATCAGGAAATCAAAGACCTTTATTTTGAAAGGAAAAGCGCAGAAGGATTAAAAGTTTAGATTGATTCTATTGAATAATATCATAACATAAATTTTTAAATGACTGAATAATTCTAAGTCTAATGAAAAACGAAATTTTCATTGTTGTAGATGGCATTGACGGAAGCGGCAAGAGTGAAATAGTGAAAATGCTTCATAATTACCTGTTCTCAAGGCACAAGAAATACCTTATTTTAACAACAAGAGAGCCAACACATGGTATTTATGGAAAGCAAATCAGGGAGATGCTTAGACAGGAAAAAGACCCAGCAAGCAACAGCGAAAAATTGATGGACTTGTTCATCAAAGATCGTGAAAGCCATTTAAAGAATACAATCGAGCCTTTTTTAAGTAATTCAAATGAGCATGAATTAAATATTGTACTTTGTGATAGGTATTATTATTCTACAATTGCCTTTCAGGGCGCACAAGGATTGGACATAAAATCATTGATTGAAAAAAATAAAGGGTTTAGGAAACCTGACAGGACATTTATACTTGATGTTGAACCTTCATTAGCGCTTGAAAGGATAGATCACAGAAAAAAAGAAAAATTCGAGCAGATTGATTTCATGAGGAAGATAAGGGACAATTTTCTTAAATTGCCGGATTTATTGGAAGATAACATTAAAATCATTGATTCATCTAAATCCTTAAAGGAAGTTTTTGATGTAATTAAGAATGAAGTAGATAAGATTTTGAGTTAAGGGTTTTTTGACTGGGTCTTGTAGTATCCTTCTGGTGCTTTTGGGATTTCTTCTTTTTCAATCCTTGGCTTAGGTTCGATTTCTCTTTCATGTGTTGTATGATTGTTTTCTTCTTTTTGTTTTATTTTGTGCCAGTTGAATATAACAGCTGCAATCACTATTGCAAGTCCAATAATTAATGAGGGTACAAAGAAGTTATTCTGCACAACTGTTTTCTGAATATTTGGAAATTGGTGGCATGAATAATCAGAACCGCAATAGGATTCTGAGCCGCAGTCTTTGTTGGTCCTGCATTCTCTTTGAGTCCAACCTATGAATACTAAAGTAAGTAAAAATAATATAATTAGGAGTAAGGCAATACCGGTTGCTGCATCTGCTTTTCTATGTAAGTGATTCATAGAATAGAGTACTCATACTCGCTTTTTAAATCTTTCCTTATTGACTACTATTGAGTAAATATTAAAGAATTAGTCTATTGGTGGGTTATCATCAGTCTTGATATCGGCATTTTCATCAACAACAAATTCGCCTAGCTTCTTATTTTTCTGTATTGTCTTAAAACTAATTGGTTTGCTTGTGTCTTTGCTCAATTAACCCACCTCTTTATTTAATCTAACCCTGTGCTTCCAAAACCGCCTTCATTCCTTGTTGTTTGTTCTAACTCATCAGCTTCTTCAAAAACTACTTGTTCTACTTTTGCAAACACCATCTGGCCAATTTTCTTGCCTTTTTCTATTTTGTATGGCTTGTCACTAAAGTTGATTATTGGTATTTTTATTTCTCCCCTGTAGCCAGAATCAATTGTGCCTACGCTGTTTGCGTGGCCAATGCCGTGTTCTATAGCTAATCCGCTTTTCGGCCTTATTTGAGCTTCGTAGCCCTGAGGAATAGCAATTTTAATGCCAGTAGCAATTAATTTTCTTTCCATTGGCTTCAGAACATGGTCTTCTGCTGAATACAAATCAACACCAGAATCTCCTTTATGGGCATATGAAGGTGTCTTTGCACCATTGATTTTTTTGATTTTAACTGTCAATCCCATTTTTATCACAAAGAAAACAACTTTTTTGGAACATACTCCTATTTAAACAATTCGTAATTAAAAAGTATATGTTTGTTAGGCTATTTCTGATAATGTATTTCCTAATCCTGTTTAAAAGAGAATACTGAAGAAAGCTTGTGCTCTATAACTTTGCCATTTGAGGCATCTATCTTCATGTTTAATGTATTGAAGGCTTCTGTAACTAATGTTATGTTCCATATATTGCCGAAATCAGGTATATTTTGCAGTATCACAATTGTTTTTATGCTTTTATCCTTGGGGTAATTTTTTTCCTGGAATTCATTTGCCTTTGAAATTGCATCATCAAAGGTCATCTTGACTTTATCAAGCTGGATTTCATTCACTTTCATGTCCTCTTTTTTGAAGATTTCTTCTTCAGGCCTTATGTCAATATTATCACCTACAATTGCAAAAGTGGTTATTCTGTCTTTTTGCTTGTTATAAAAGCCAATCTGCCAATCATTTGAACCCATTTCTTGGGGAATCTTAAAAGCATAAGAGAAATATGTGCTATTGTTTTGACTATGCCACTCCTTGAAACTTGAGTCGCTTTCAAGTTTTTTCAATGCCGGCTTTAAATCCATAAAACTGGCAGAAACCTTAAAATTTATATAGATTTGTATTTTAGCCAAACCCATGATAACAGCAGATGTAAAACTGATGCTGAAGAAGCAGCATTACGAAGTTGTTGGCAATCATACAAGGGTCAAAGTATGCCACTGGACAAAGAGCGAACTGAGAGGTCAAGGCGGATGCTACAAGAAGAAATTTTATGGAATAAACTC